>ENA-OQJP01000173-OQJP01000173.1-human-gut-metagenome-genome-assembly--contig:-NODE-173-length-24428-cov-4.241677_pt1 | contig 24428 bp, 31 predicted proteins | sample MGYA00242611_ERZ504778 | MGnify/ENA primary metagenome ERZ504778 (study PRJEB26092, sample SAMD00036349) | human gut metagenome | host: Homo sapiens | study: EMG produced TPA metagenomics assembly of...
GCTTTTTTTACTGCAATTTTTACTCATCTTCAAATCAGTATATACGGCTGGTTATTCCAATTTGTGCTTTAGATTGAAATGATAATGTCTTGTGGTATTCCCGTATAATATGCTATTTTTCCACTGGTATATTATCTTCCTTCATTTTTATTATTATATCAATGGTTTCTCTGGTAAGAGAAGATGGTATAGGAGTGAACAGAATATCTGACAGTTTATTTATGGCTTTAATAACTCTTTGCCTGTCTGATTCCATTTTAAATTTATACCACTGAAAGTAGAAAGTTCATCATGCAAAATGAGATAGTATATTCCGCCTATTATCAGTGCGGATATAGTTACAATGTCAATATCCGTATCTGAGAACAGTTTTGAATATTTTTGGCATAGAGGCAATGTATGTAATTCTCGTAACCGGGCGGTACGCTGACTGGTTTCATTATTATTAGCCAGTTCCCATTTCAGAAGCTCTTGCATTGCTTTGTTCTCCGATAAAGAATGGAACAATCCTGTCAGAATGTTCGTGTACAATTCTTTATCATTGCTTGATTGTTTCTGGGACTTTATGATATCATTGAACCAGTAATCGTACTTTTTGACATACTCATCAATAAACTTGTTCAAATCCTCATATCTATGGTAGAATTGGACAGGTTCGATTTCTGCCAAATGTATGATACCGGTAACTGTCAATTTTGAAAATCCATCATTTTCAATCAATTGATTTGCCGCATCAAGTATACTTTCTTCTATGTCCTTTGCACTTCTTCGCTTTCTCCTTTCTTTCATTGTTCCTTTTTATTTTATATCTTTATTTATATCATTAAGAGCGTTGATTAAAGCATCCAACTGTTCATGTTCATGCGTGGCAAGAACACTGACCCTTAATCTGGCCTCTTTGGTTCTTACTGCCGGATATACAATTCCAATTGTAAAGATACCTTTTTCCTGTAACATTTTAGCTATTTCATAAACTTTTTTATTATCTCTTATCATAATGGGGAAAATAGGTGACACGGATTTGCCTATGTCAAACCCTTCGGTTGTCAGCCGGCTCCTGAGGTAATCGGTATTTTCCCAAAGTCTGGCTCTTATTGCCGGTTCTTTCTTTATTATTTCCAAAGCTTTCAAAATGGATGCGGTTACTTGTGGTGTAGGGGCTGCCGAGAAGACATTGCTGTCCGCATAAAATTTCAGGTATTGTATTATCTTTTTTGAGGCGGCGGCAAATCCTCCCACACAACCAAATGATTTGCTGAATGTTCCGGTGATGATATCCACTTGCCCCAAACAATTGAAATGTTCTGCTGTTCCTCTACCGTTGGCTCCCATTACACCTATTCCGTGTGCATCATCCAGCATCAACATAGCTTCATGGGTTTTGCAAAGAGAAATTATTTCCGGGAGCAAGGACAAATCCCCATCTTGTGAATATACCCCGTCTATTATTACAAGTCTGGTCTGATATTGATCTTTGGTTTCTTTCAGCGTTTTCTCTAAATATTCCAAATCATTGTGTCCTATTCGCTTTACATTTGTTCCTTTTAATCCTGCCATTGCGCTTGTATGGATATAAGGATCCACTAACGCAATGTCATTTTGACCTAATAAGGCTCTTAATATCCCTGCATTTGCCCCGAAACCGGAAGAAAACAGTTTTGCGTCCTCCTGCCCTACAAAAGATGCGATTTCTTGTTCCAGTTGTTGATGTATATCGAGATAGCCACCTATAACCTGTGCGGCACAAGCACCTGTTCCATACTTGATAATAGCATCTATTCCAGCCTGTTTGGTTTCCTCTCGTTGTGACATTCCCAAATAGTCATTGGAGATAAATGCAGTGACAGGTCGGCTAAAGCCTTCAATGGTCATTGTTGATCCGACTCCTGTCTGGGAAGTTATCCAATAGCTTTTGCAACCAAATTCATTTAATTGATTGATGTATTGCTGGAAGTCGTCAGCTCTCTCGATAGCGCTCTTCTTTAAAGAAAGTTCAAAGTCTTTTAATGAGTAATAAACATTTTCCATATTAATATAATTTAGATTGTATAGTACAAATATAGATATTATTTATGTTTATCAACATATGATGGCAAAAAATATCTAAAAATATTGTTTTATATACAATCAACATTGTATATTTGCATCCGCACTAGTACTATATAATAAAATGTTCATTAAAATTTTAGAAAATGAAAAAGTATTGATAATTAAAGGATTTATAGCTGCTTTAATAATTGCAGTTCTAGGGCAATTGACTTCATGTCAAAATGAGGATGGTTTTACTCAAGAAAGTACTGAAAAGGTAAACCTTATTGATTATGATGTGACAAAAGTCCCATGTGAAGAAACGGAGGAAGAGCAATTTCTTAGAAAGAAAGCTTATGAAGTCATAGATAAACATGTATCTATTAAAAATGGCCTCTTTGTTCTTGATGTGACAAATGGAGAATCTATCGGTTTGTCTGAAAGAGTGTTTATCTACTATAAAAACCGAATGCAAGAAAGTAATGCTCTTTTATCAGCACAAGGAATTGTGAAAAATCAAATAGGAGAAAAAACAATAGAAATATATAATGCTAGCAATTTCGTTGGTGAAAGAGCCTCCGGGGGAGTAACCAAATTAGTTCTAAATTGGGCTTCGTTTGAATTATATATTTCAAATTCTGATTGCAAAAAGATTGCATTAGGATCCGAGATAACGGCTGTTCTAAGTGCTGCTATTCCAGATCCCAGTATATCAAAAATAGCAACAATAGTAGCAGGGTTATGCGGTATTGCTTTCAATCAATTTGCTGATAATTATCCGAATGGAATCATTATTTCGTGCGAGATAATACCTGTTCCTATTATAGGTTGTTATAACGATTGGTCATTTAAAGGCAATGAAAACATTTCTTCAAGGAATACAATACTTTATAGTAGCAATATGTATCGTTTTAATGATAAGTTGTGAAATAAGTTCTAGCTCAAGATTATTTTATCTGTGTTTAATAATAGCTATGATAACTAATTTATTTTCAGATAATAAATATATCAAATGGGGGGGGATGATTTTAAGTCTTGTCTGCATATTTATTCTCATAAAGTATTATTGGTGAAATCCATAGACTAGCAATAGGTTACTATTGTAACCTATTGCTGTTTTGAATTCATTGGTATGTAGCATTTTTTGGGGGAAATGTTCTGTTTTAAATGTATGTGACTAATTGCTCTGTTTAGCTTATATGGCATCGAATAAATGCGTTGCAGAACAGATAGGGGAAATATTTACACCATTCTTATAAAAAGGCAGATAATAGTTTATACCAGATTCGGTTTATTCATTGAATCGGAACTAATATAGAAATATATATGAAGTTATTTCTCATTGGTTTATAATGACCGCTTGGGATGGTTACTGTACTAATATGTAAGGATTAACTTCTTTCTTCAAATCTTTACAATATTGATATTATATATTCACTCTAATTTCAAGAACCAAATTAAAAACATTTTTATGAAAAATCTTTTTCATTCTTTATGGGGCGTAAGCCGATTATTAGTAGGGGGAATGACCATAGCTCTTGCCTCTTGTACACAAGATTCAGGACTTTTAGATGATTTCTCAGAAGCATCAGAAAGTTCAGTTTTATCAAGATCCATTTCTGTTGCTGATTCTGTAAGTCTGTTTTCTAATGCAGATGAATATCAAAAGCAGGAAACAAAATTTTCTTCTTATTATCCTGAAACCGATGAATTTTATTCATCAAATATGTATGCTGTTAGAGAGTTGCCTTTTGCGTTGAAAGTCAGAGGAGGTGGAGTGGCTGGACAGCCTTATCTTTCTACTCAAGGAATGAGAAAAGAATTGATACTTTCAGCATATAGCTCTTCAAAATTCTATTTAAAGATTTTGCCACCTAGTAGTGGAATACCATATTTGATTTATTCAAAGTCTTATAATAAGCCATTGGTTTGTGGTCAATATAACAATGCTCCAAACAATAAACTTGTTTTTGTTTGGGATTCGGAAGATATAAGTTCTGGAAGTTGGACCTTATACCATCAACATATAAAGGGTATTTTAATATTGAAAATCAGACATATTTAGGAACGGCAGACCCCAATAATCCTTGGAGTGTATTTAATTATTCCATAGAAGTAAAGAATAATGGGCAGGTGGGGTATGCAAAATATAATAAGCAACCCCAGCAAGAGTTTCTATTAGAGTTTCAGGATAAATTTAAAGTAAAAGAAATAGTATTTGAACCTGAAGCTGTAGTGACGGAATTAGACCCTGTTGTTGTGTACTCAAATGGTCAGACAGGAGCAGTTGCTGGACCATCAAATATTACAATTTATGCAAAAAAAGATGTAAAAGACACTTCTTATTATACAGAAAAAGGAGCTTTGAAAATTCCAATGGAAAATGAAGAACAAATGTTTTTACGCCCTGCAATAATAGCCGGTCAATTTATTGCCCCTGGCAATTTTAGTAGTGGGGAAATGCCTGATTCAACAATATTTTTGCCTAGAGCTCCTTATACTTCCACAACGTATGAGATACCTAAAACATTATCAGTGACTATTCCGGTAGAAGTTGATGAGCCATCTTTAATTAAAGTAACGACTTATTTAAAGAAATATAGTGTAAAGGCTGACTATACTATTACTATGACTTATCGTAATGGAAATGAGTCCAATGATAGAGAAGTTAAATTTAAAGGTTCTTGGTATGGAATAATAAATACTACATCAAAGGCAAAACCAGACGAAATAGTAACAATTCCTTTAGAAGAATATATGAAAAGTTTATCTAATAATAATCTGCAATAAGAAAAGATTATGAAATCAATATTATATATAATAATTTTATCTGTAACAATTCCATTGTTTATGGCTTGTTCAGAGGATTTGAACTTATGCGCACAGCAAAATACTGCATTAGAAGCTGATTATTCATGTGATGATGTGATTCTTCAAGAACGTAATCCATCTCTTCCAGATGTTATTACAGGAAAACCTTCTTTTGATGAAGAATTGACAAGAAGTAGTGAGATGGTTGGGGAACTGATAAATATCTAGGTTATGGTTATAAATTGCTTAAAGGGAATTATATACCAAGTGATTTTGATAACTTTACGCATTCCATACTTGATATTGAATCTGTAAAAGAATATGATGAATCATATATAGATGAAAAATATCCTAACTGGAATGATCAGTCATCGTTTGCTTATTATGATTTTAATAATTATACGCATTTTTCATCAATAAGTAAAACTGTGAAAAGTGGATTTTCTTTAAATCTAGGTTTTTTTCTATAGGGAAAAAGAAAACGACAACCGAAACATTTAGAACCTTCATTAACGAATCAAAGGAACAGGCTTATGGGGAAATGAATATATTGTTTGCTCATGGCAAATTTACCTTGTTAAGTTCCAATGGTTCTAATAAAGTGTTTGCAAGGCAGTTTTTAAGAAGGTCTTTTATTAATAATTTATATACCTCTCCTATATCATCTATCATTGATTCATATGGAGATTTTGTTGTTGTTGGTTATTATACAGGTGGAAGAGCTTTTGCGCAATATATGGGTAATGCGGGTTCAAATACGAATGTTGAACAGAAAACTAAATCCTTAGAGCAAAATATTAATGCTTCACTTGTATATAAAGGTGATTCACTTAATGGATCGTTCGGATTTAATGGAAAAGATGGTACTTTTGATTCTACAGTGTACAAAAGACAAGATATATTTATACGTGTAAAAACATTGGGTGGTATTCAAGATGAAACAGGTGTAGTGAATACTACAATGGCACTTAAAGACATAAATATAAACTTGCAATCTTGGAGAAAATCATTAAATGATTCAAAAAATCATACAGTGATTGATTTAATAGAAGAAGGATTATATCCAATGTCGGATTTTGTACTGGAAAGAAACTTTCAAAGGCGTTTTGATGATACGTCTAAAGAAATTCTTCTTCCTGTTACAAGACTTTATACTCCGTCTATTACGATTGCAAGGGTATTGGCAAAAACATCTGTTTCGGGAGAAAGTTTATATGATGTAGCTGCTGTGCTAACAACAAGACAGGGTGACCAAATAGTATTGAGTAAAAGTAATGCTACGGATGCGGAATTGAGGCAAAATGAAGATGATAATATTTTTATCAAAAAAGCCCAAATTATATCGTCAGAAATATCAAGGTATTTCAGCTCTGATATTCAGATAAGTTATAATACTAGAAAGCGTATTAATCCTCAAATGCGTTCTCCGCTATGTATGGTTTTGGAGAACTTCAATGAAAAAGGTTTCTATAAGTACTATCATGAGGCAACTAATATGGAATATTTATACGACCCAACTACCAAACTCTGTTTTTCATTTTTTGCAGATGAAAGAGATGAGAGTTTGCTAGAGGTATATGGTCTTAGTTCATGGGCCTTCAATTTATCAGAAAAACAAATATCAATAGCTACGTTAGCTAATCTATATACAATTATAGGGTTGTGATTTTGAAGTTTGTGTAAAATCTTAATTAATAATATATGAAATCTTATTTTAAATTATTTTATTGGTTAATGCTTGGAGCATTGTTTTCAGTAAACATTGGTTTGACAAGCTGCGCTGATAGACATTCTGAGGAGCCAAAAGAAGAACTTACTCCTCAGGTTCTTTATCAAACTTCATGGCGTGGAACAGGAAGTTGTGCTGCTTGGGCTGTACAAAATATGGGCGTAGGTATACAATTTATAGATACCCAAACAGGAAAAGTAAATTGGGAAGGTTATGATGAAATTGATATTACCTACGCAATAGAAAGAAAATATGTTACATTTAATAGTAATGCTTTATATTTAGGTGGTGCTCCTTGGGTTATTAAGAGCTATACAAAAAAGCATATAATCCTTATGCAGAATGAGGCTAGTCCTGACAAAGAGAAAGTTGCTACAATAGAGCTAGATAGGATAGATTGATTTGAGGGTGTTATCATTAGTATTTTTTATTCCTTGGGCGCAATCGTCATTCAATTTATAGAATAAGAGAGGGTGTATCAAAATTCCCTTTTTGAGGAAATTACCCTTGCTATAGCTATCTGTGGCAGGGGTAAATCTTTATATTTATGCATTATGATACACTCTCTTGTTATACAATTCGGTTATTATTCTCTCAATTAACCTTTACCCGGTTCATAAGTTGTTCTGATATCTCATGCAGTTCCCGGCACCGTTCCGGCTCCTGTTCCCGTGCGAAAGCGGTGATGCCCTGCGTTAGTTTCCACAGGGTGGCCCCTCCGGTCACTCCGTCCTACGGATTGTTGTTCATCAATAATTTTTCCACTTCGCGCCCTTCGCTCTTCAGCAAACCGCCTTTCTGCACCAGTTGTTTGAGCTTCTTGTCGAAGTCCACATCTATTTCCGAAGCACCTTGTATTTCGATGGCTTTCTGCATAAGTGTATCCTTGTTGTACAGTCCTTTGGTCAGGTCCGATACCGCCGATACGGTGGTCTGCGTGTCCAGCTCGTAGGTTTTCTGTGGCAGTGCCAGTGAATCGGGCAGTCTTGCCCCAGATGCACCTGCCGCATGATGAAAGCGCAGGCGAATTCTCTGTTGAGAGCCGATTTGAGGAAACTGTATAAGATGTGCAGCCGCTTCGGAAAAGATGCCCTGCTCGTCACAGCGCTGTCCTAATAATGTGGGATATTACCGGTTGGTCGGGTACGGGAAAATGCCGAAAAGCAGGCTGATTCAAAAATTGGAATCCGGCAGCAGGGATATCTACGAGGAATATATCTCGTTCCGATGCTATAAGGGAAAAGTGGTACCGAGCATCGAGCGACGACGGAAGAAAGAGTTTGAATTGTTGTATATTCCATAGATAAACAGATGGCAAAAGGCTAAAGGAAGGGTCGTATCATTGCTCAAAACTGAGTTTGATGCGACCCTTTTGGATGTAATAGTTACAATGTGTAACTTTTCGGAGCAGTCATTTTAGTTTTGGCTTTACCCTCATAATGTTGTTTTACCTGATTTTCTATATTCATTTTCAGGATTGCCTTGATGCAAGAAAATTGAGATAGTCCGCAATGGCACGCTGACAGCCGGTGAAATCAGGTGTCCGTTTACCTTTATACTTTCTAAAATAGATCGTTCCCGATTTTGTAAGACCGTTTACGGATTTGTTGAATGTACCTTTGGTACGGATATGGATTTCAAAACCGTCCCGTTTGGCTATTTCAAGAAAAACATTTGCCTCAATTCGTTCTCCATTTAGAAAACTCTGTTTGCAATCGTCAATTTGCCGTTGCCATTCCTTTTCCTTTAATCGCTGTTCCTCTTCTTCCTTAGCCTTCAGTTCCAGCCGTTTTTGTTCCTGTCTTTTTAAATACGCTTCACGGGCTTGCCACAAAGGTGCAGTATCAAGCCCAAGAGCTTCAAACACACGGATAGAAAGAAGAGAGATATGAATTCCCCTTTCTAAATCTTGAAGTGTATTTGTAATCCAATTTTTACAATAAGCGGCAGTTGTTTCTTTGCGTTCCTCCTTGTCAAGGAATCGGCGTGAATGCTGTCCGCAAGAGAAAAATACATTTTCTATCTTGCAGACAACATGGAATATGTCCTCGCTTTCGTTTCCATATCGTTTTTTGTAGATAACGAGAGATAAACATTCTCCGCATACGGCTCCAACTCCATATAAGGGGCGACGACAGTATTCCCGTCAAACTTGTATTTGAATACTTTTGCTTTCATAATTATATCTGTTATGATTGTTCATTCATATAATTCAATATGCTCCCTTCCAGCCTGTCGTATATCCGGTTGAATTGGTCCTGATATTCTTCCAGAAAAGCCCCGTCCGCATCGCACATTTCATCGAGTGTCTTATTGTTTGTCCGACATAATTCAGTATCGGTCAGTTCACAGACTATTTCGATAAGCATCGAGCGTTCCTTGTCTTCGGGGAGTAATTTGCTTTTTTCAGGCAACAATAGTTGCGGATATTGATTCTCAGATACAGGTCTGCCTCTTCCCAGCGTTCATCCGGTAAGAATGTGAATGCCTGTTTCAGTTCATCGGGTTGTTTGTCCCACCATTCGTTCAAACTCTTCGGTTCCATATTCATAAGTTTAATTGGTCGATAACCGTTTGGTTTGCCATTGCCGATTCCAAATCACCTTCCAGCAAATCGTTCGCGTCGCATAATTCACGCAGGTTTCTTACTTCGGCATCAAGGTATTCCCGTGCCGTCTCTTTGTCACACCTGCAAGAGGTGCATATCCTGTCAATGATTATTGTTTCCATCATTATTTTTATTTAGTTTTTGTAACTGGAATCGGATAAAAGCTGTACGGTTGTCCGGAGTATCTCGTCCAGCCAGTTGATGCAACGAGCCCCGAGTTCAAAAGGACCGTCAATTTCGTACAAGTCACGGGAATGTTTGTCTTCCACAACGAGATGGAGGTCCTCCCCGAAGAATTGTATCCTGCGCACCAGGCACTCATAGGGATTGCCGTCATGGTCGAACCATATCACGTACACGGCATCCACCGTATCGGGAAACTCCATTTCCGTTTTCCCATATTCTTCCAATACCGCTTTTATGGCGGCTGTAATCTCCTTGCGGAGTTTTTCCACTTGTTCGCTGAAATCTGTTTTCATAAGGCATAGAAATGAATGCGGGAGCCGCCGGCGGACTCCCACGATTAGACATCCGGTTTATTTATCGGAAACATTACGCGTGGATATTGATATGATTGAACGATTCCGGACAATGCTGGAAGACAAGCGGCAGGTTGACATGCACCATCGGATATTCCACCCAGCCACTGCCTCTCCGGTAACCGGTATCAGTGGCGAGGTGATTCAACTCCAGAAATTCCATCGCGTCGGGATTGTTGTTGATGTCGATGAAGGTCCTGTCGGGCAGTCCGACGGCATCCGTCTCTTCCAGATTGACCGTCAGGATCGTGTAAGGCTCTTCCGTATCGGCCAGTTCCAGACAGAGGGCGAGCCAGCCGTTGTGATAGATCTGCGGAACCAGCCGTACAGCCTGCCCCTGATAGATGTAGAGTTTCTTCCGATAGGAGTTGTCGGACGGGACGATTTCAAACTCGTCTTCCTTTTCCGTGAAAGAAAGCATCGGGTTATGGACTGCCACGAATGTATCGTCCTCCATCCGGTAACACAGGTGATCCGTTCCTGCCGAACGGATGATTTCCAATGAAGTGTTCATGATCCGGTTGTTTTTTAAGTTATGTAATGAGTAAATGTTATTTATTAGTTGGTTTTTACCCGGTTCATAAGTTGTCCCGATATCTCGTGCAGTTCCCGGCAGCGTTCCGGCTCCTGTTCCCGTGCGAAAGCGGTGATGCCCTGCGTCAGTTTCCACAGGGTGGCCCCTCCGGTCACTCCGTCCTCCGGATTGTTGTTCATCAATAATTTTTCCACTTCGCGCCCTTCGCTCTTCAGCAGGCCTCCTTTCTGTACCAGTTGCTTGAGCTCCTTGTCGAAGTCCACATCTATTTCCGAAGCGCCCTGTATTTCGATGGCTTTCTGCATAAGTGTATCCTTGTTGTACAGTCCTTTGGTCAGGTCCGATACCGCCGATACGGTGGTCTGCGTGTCCAGCTCGTAGGTCTTCTGTGACAGTGCCAGTGAATCGGGCAGTCTTGCCCCCAGATGCACCTGCCGCATGACGGATTCACGTACCATCCCGTTCAGGCATGCCCCGTTGAGCAGGAACGAACGCATGTCCACGGATCCGTTGCCATAGTCGGAAGTGGAAAAGCGTGCTCCGGCAAAGATGATGACCGTCCCGTTCTTTCTGGTGGGAATCTCAATGGGTGTGGGCAGGATGGTCTCGCACCAGACCTTGGTGTCATTCATGTAGGCGTCCGATACGACCGCCCCCTGATTGGCCGCCTCCCGGATGAATGCGGTCAGGATATCCACCGAATTGAGCCGTCGGTACGAGTCGGACAGTACGCCCCGCACTTCCATGCCTACCGCCCGGATAAGTACCCGTGTGCGCGCGGTCCAGCCCGAATGCTCATTAAGGATGGTGGCGCAAAGCTGTTTCTGCCATACATCGCCACCGGACAGTTCGCGCAGGTACTTGGCCGGCACCCCCATCTTCTCCGAAATCTGGCTGATGGCATTGCCGTGCAGACTGAAATTTCCCTCCGGCATGGTCATTTGCACCCGGTCCGCCGCGCGGAATGAAATGACAGGCTGTTTCTCCTTGCCGCGCAGGTTCACCCCGATGGGGGCGATGAAGTCCTGCGCTATTTTCCTTCGTCAAGCAGCCGTGCGATGGTCTCCATGACTCCCTGCCGTTTGCCTTCCACCATCCGTTGTACCTTGTTTATGACCACCTGGTTCAATCCCTGCTGTTTTTCTACCGATGCAGGATTCGGCATTACTGTTACTTCCATATTCTTGTTTTTTAATGATAGGTTTATTTCTTTATTCTCCATCCGTTCCTGTAATGGATGGTCCTGATTCCGGTCCGCACATACCCCTGATTCTTGTCATGCCTGTATTCGTACATGAGCAATGCATGGTTTATTGCGGGCAGCTCACCTTTCTCCCTCAGTTTGTCCAAATGCGGCTTTGCCGCCTCCAGGCAGGAAAACCCGCCGAAGAAGCGGTTGCCCGCCATGTTGTAGAGTTCGATAAAATCATAATTTGTTCCCATGGCCTGTCTTGTTTTGGACGGGAGGTTCCATCCCGTATTTTTTCATGAAGCGGATATATTCCTTCTCACTGTATCCGGTCATTCCGAACAGTTCGTAATAACCGTGTATGAAGGTCTTTTCCGTTCTTGCCTTGTGGGGACTGGCCCTCTTGTGGCAGCAGACAATGTGCCGGACAAAGCGGTAGCACTTGCACAAGTCCTCCCAGATGGTGTATTCCCTGTCCGTATGAGGTTCGTAATAGCCGCAGGAGAGGTTTATGCAGGATACGGACAGCCCCCTTGCCTTCAGGGTATGCACGTCCGTGCTCAACCCGCTTGCCGGGTGATACCCGTATCTCCCGGGACTGACGGTCTCCAGGAATTCCTCCGAGCAGAGTTCCATCCCGTGGACTCTTGTAATGATGTCACCGTTGCCCTTGCGGTCACATCCGATGACGAAGCGGCAGTCCGCAAAGAAATCCATGTCGGCTTTCCGGCTGCCTATGCATCCGTTTTCTTCCTGTACGAAGAAAGCACATTTCATCGCCTTGAAACTTTCCAGGCACTTCAAACAGACCCAGATGCCGTTTTTGTCATCGGCACCGATTCCGGTCATCCGTCTGTGTTTATGGTCGTATCCGACAATCATCGATTCCGCGACAAGGTGGGCTGCATACGTGCCTGTCTTGCGGCGGTGCACTTCGTCCATGTGTGCCACGACACAGGGGTAGCTTTTCCGGTTGCCTTTGACCGCGTAGATGTTGCCATGCCTGTCTTTCCGGTAAGCGATTCCCATGCGTCTGAGCTCGTCCGTGATAAACCGGGCCATCCGCTTCTCCCCGCCTGAGGGAGAAGAGATGTTGTAAAGGGCCATTAATCTTTCCATATTCTGATATTTAAGAGATGAATAATTTCTGAATTTGCAGGTAGCTTTTGAATCCGGGTATGGGCCGTCCCTTTTTGAACAGCGTGGAGGGATAGATTTTTCCCTTGTATTCCACCGGAGTCCCTTTCATGATCGTGCCGAAGGCCGTTTGTGTATAATAGAGGGGGTAACACACGTTGCAGTACAGTCTGTTGCTGTCCTCATGTATGCCTCCGCATTGTGGGCATACATACCTCAAGGCTGTTGCACACCCCTGTGTGTGCTGGCAGGAGGCGATCGCCGTACAGCCGTTGTGATTGGTCAGTTCCAGCCTGCTACCGTTTAGGTGGATGTAATGGAACGTATCCAGATAGGGAACCCCTTTCTTGTGCCACCGGAATGCCGGCACCTTCACCGACAGCCGGACATGCACTTCCGTGCCGGGTTCCTCTGCCATTCCGGGTATCTGGCTCATGCTGATGAAATCTTCCGGATGCGTATAGTCGTTGTATTTCTTCCGTAGGTTGATGCCGAGGCTTCCCGCCTGCTTCCTGATCAAATCCATGACAAAGGCATGTGACGTATAGATACGATCCAGTACGGAAACCTGTATGGCCGGCATTCCGGTTGTGTTCCACACGGCTTTCCTCCATACGACGGCCCTTCCGATCACGTTGTTCCCTTCGTCCCTCGCTACCAGGATGCCGGCACCCGCGAAGTTGGCGTAGAAATCCGCCGCATTGCGCGCCTTGTCTTCGTACCGCATACATGAATTGTGCAGGGTGGACGTGTCTCCGTCCGTAATGGAACTGTAGTTGGATTCCTGATAGGCGTCCAGGAAATCATTCATTCCCGTATGCAGCCTGACGGAAACTTTGCTGTCGAGCGTGATGGCGCTGCGGAAATAACTGATCTCGCAGGATGTGTATTCCCGCAGGTTCTTGAACTGTTCGATGAAGGTGGATGGTTCCAGGTCTGTCCGGTTTTCAGGGAACCAGGGTGCCTGAGGGTTGTTCCTGTCCGGGAAATTGGGATGTTCCGGGTCCTTGTTGAAGGCGGTGAACACAATCCGGATTTTCCGGAAGGAACCGCAGTCCGTCCACTTCCGTTTGGTGGACAGGAAATTATATGATCCCCGGATAATCTCCTGCGCCGGGCGGTTTTTCTTCAACTCGGACAGGATGTCCGCCGCGATTACACTTCCGTTTGCCGCCGCATGCGTCAGACGGGATTTCAGTTCGTTGCTTGCATAAAGTTTCATGATATTGTTTTTTTAGAAGTTAAACATGTGGGACGGGATACCGGGGCATCCTTCCGCTTTTGGAATTGTGCCATACGCTGTTTCAGGCCGGAAAGGGGGATGTTCCGGCTTGTCCGGTATTCGTCCTCGCTCATTTTCCGGATGGTGGGAATGCCGGTCGTCGTCAGGACAGGATTCACGAACCATCCGTCCTTGAAGTCCTCGGGGAGCAGGCTGTCATGCTGGATGACCTCACCCACGCATCCGTGTATGAGCATGTTGCAGACGGTCATCAGGCAGCAGGTACGGCTGATGTCCTCCGCAACCAGGTAATTGCCCAAATTGCGTACGTGGTACGCCAGTAGCAGCCTTCCGCTTCCGCAAGTCGGGTCATTCATCCGTTTGCCGGTCGTTTTCTCATCCGTATCGGTACATTGTACCATCAGGTCACAGATGTGCACGGGGGTGAAGAACTGTCCGTGCGCCTGCTGCCCGCTCCGGGAAGAGAGGGCCATGAACAGGTCACCGAACGCGTCGAACCACTCACGGGTCTGCAATTCCCGCTGCATGAGCTGTATCCATCCGGCAAACAGTTCCATGAAGAAACGGTTCTGCTGCCGTTTGTATTTCCAGTCCTTGACGGGCGGCGCACCGGGTGAGAACCCGTGGGTGACGTAACGCAGGAAATCGTTGAAGACGGACATCGGCTCGTATCCGTTCGAATATGCGAAATCGCAGATAAGCTTCTCAAGCGGACGTAACGCTTGCGGAGTGTTGTACTGTGCCATATTATTCTGATTTTTTATAGATGGTTACTGTATGCCCGTCATGGTCTGTCCGTATCCTGACGGGGGAAACACCAAGGAAAGAGAGGTGGGTTTCCGCTTTCAGCATGTTCCATTCCCATGCGGGGAGTTCCTTCCATTCCATCCGGTATCCCCATAGTATGAACAGGCCTTGGCGGAATCCGTCGAAAAGTCTTCCGTGCAGGATCCCGACCATCCGGTCCAGTTCTTCCTTGGAGTAGACAGTGAATGATTCGTTCCGGTAAATGAACGCGCCTGCCGGCTCAATGTCCTGCCGGCGTTCGATGAGGTATTTTGTCCATTCTTTTGTGGTGTACTCTCCGTACAAGGGTTCAGGTTCCGTATATTTCCATGCCCTGACGGATGTGCGGAACAGGACCGCGCCGTTCTCGTGTCTTCCGGTATGCCCCCATGTCCGGAACTGTTTGCCGCGTATGCCGTCCGGAAGTAATAATCCCGGGTCTGTCGTAACCCAAGGTCCTCCTTCCGTGTTATAACAGGTCCGTCCTTCTTTCTCATGGCAGAACGGCATCCGGGGAAGAAGGCAGAGCTGGGCTTCCCGGCCATCGCTTCTTTCAATGTGCGCCTGCGGATAGTAGTCGCCGCCACGGGTGGTATAAGTGACGGTGTCTCCGGCTACGGGTGCCGGGTTCTCTTCCCGCTCTTTCCGCATCCTGGAGATCAGCCGGTTCACTTTCTCCACATCGCGCTCCTCTATGGAACATGCGCATCCTTCACGCTCATTGAGCCGAACCAGGCTTTTCAGGTCATAAAAGTTACTGTATTCCATGTCATGACCGGTTTTGTTGGTACAATCCGACCTGGCGGGCAACCATGTCACAGAATTTCTGTCCGTTCTCCTTCTCGCTTCTGAAATAGGCGATTATGTCCCAGAGGTTCCGGTTGAAATAGCCGGTCCATTTCTCGTAGTAGTGGCTTCCGTCGACCTTCCCGAACGTTTCTTCAAAAAGCGCGGGAGTCAGTTCCTCATCCCCGTGATGGTTGTATTGCCACAGGGAGACAAGCAGCATTTGGTTGTAATCCAGTGTTTCCATATCTGTTCTTTTTTAGTGAGACATCTGCCTACACGGGTAGGCATTTTTATTTCTTGATGTCTTTCCTGCCTGTTTGCCGGGGATTGTGCAAGGCTTGGCGAAAGAAAATACCGGAGCGGAGCGAGGATGATTTTCTTTCAGCCAACCCAGCCCCTGCAAGGGGCCGCCTTGCGCAATCATCCCGGCAAACGGCTATCTTTACAGCAAGAAATGAAAAAGCGGACCTCAGCTTTTCAGTTCTGAAGTCCGCTTTCCGGTCATTTTGGAATTTCATGCTTTTCAGGTATGTATCTGCCATCCGTGGAACGGCTGCAATGTTATGGCGAACGATCTGTCAGGAATTCCGTGATAGAGCAGACCTCCCACGATACCAGTTTTTCCGTCGGGATAGCGTTGTGTGAAGCCGAACGAGTATGGGGCATGGTCATAACAGAGTGAAATCTCGCTGGGCCGGTCGGGATTTTCCTCCCAACTCTTCAACCGGTCCAGACATTTTTGGAGCGAGGTGTCGCCGATGGATTCAGCATAGCGCTTTACATTCTCGAAATGTTCTTCATTCAGGATTTTCATGACTTTTGCGTTTTATCTGTCGTTAAACAATGAAGAAGCGGACCTCGGCTTTTCCGCTTTGAAGTCCGTTCTCCGGTCATTTTGGGATTTCATGCTTTCAAATGAAAGGCAAGGCGGTGTCTTCCAACATGGGGGCCAGCATCCGGCACATCTCGTAAGCCGCCCTGTTGCGCCCGTCAATATGGCTCGGCTCACGTTTTGCCATACCGATGATGCATGCTTTCATCACTCTGAAGAAAGCCTGTTCCAATGTCTTGTGAAAATAGGGAAGGGTTTCGGCGAAACGTTCCGGATTGAACCCCATGTCATTCAACGCCTGTTCCAGTTTCCTGGCCGTCTTGTATTCACGGCTTTCCTCCAGTCGTTCCGGAATGTCGCCGAAACGGGCTGTATGCAACTGGCGTTCCAGCTCGGTTACGGTTACTGAAAGTAGTAGTTGGATGGCGGCGACATTGCCGATTCCGAATTTCTGACCGTCGGTTGTGTGGAACTCGATTATGTCCACAGTACCGTTTTCCTGCATTCTCTTGTAGTGGGCAAGATTCTCGCCCAACATTTTTGCTTTTTGATTGTCCATAATCTTATTTTTGAATTGGTATCTGATTCGTTCTTGTGTAGTTGTTTTCAGTCAATCCAGAATGTGCCGCAATGCGGACATTTGGTTCCACATGGGAAACTGTTTATATAATAGGTGTTCTTGTGGCGCTTATGGTTCATGTCTCCCAAGGTGCATCCGCCTTCCCGGAATCTTTTTTCATAAAGGGCTTCCTGTTTCTGATGCTCGCTCATGCGGCTTTTCCGCATGGTGGACTTCAACGGCTTCATTCCGGTTTTCCACCAGGTGGAATCACACCAGCTGTTCAGCATCCCGCAGATTTCATTGGCATAGGAATAATGCACTTGGGAGTCCGTAAAGAGGTTGTCCCTGCAAAACGGGAGGGTGATGTCCGTTGGCAGCCTGACATGGTATCCTGCACCGTTGCGGCTGTCCGCAATGGCAACGATGACATCTCCGTAGAACCGGATGCGCTTGAAATCATTTCCGGTATCTCCCGTGAGCAGTCTGGAGAATATGGCATTGAAATAGATGCGGAGCTCGCCTCCGTATGGGGCATTGGCCAGAAGCTCATGAAGCTCATCGGCAAACTGCCCTTTCTTCAGCTTGAGCGCCCGCCTGATTTTACGGAGGGAGATGGCTTCGGACTCTTTGCGTGCGTTACTTCCGTACACGTATCCTTCTATCTCCACTCCCAGGGAATAGAACATGTTGGTGACAGCGGAGTTGTCTATCAGCTCATCTGTCGGATCGATGCTGTTCCGTTCGTAAAGCAGGTCTTTTATGCCTTCTTCATTTCGGGCATATTCGTCGGCTTTTCCGTCCGCTTCCATGGCTTTCCTTATATCTGCAAGATACCCTTGCAGGTTGTCGTGCTCCTGTTCGGCATACCATTCCCAGACCTGTTCTTCCAATGGATGGAGGCTGTTCCGTCGGATGCACCGTTCCTGCAAGTCCTCATGGTTGTCCAGATTCTCATTGTAGTCCACATAGTAGAGGCTGACATATCGGGGGACATAGTCTTTCCAGGATTTCGGGGGCATATTCAGACTGCTTTCCGTCCGGTGACCACCTGATGATTGTGGATGGTTTTCTGTCAAAATTGTTGTGTTCATTTGTCTATTCGAATTATTGTCCGGCAAGGGTGTTGACTGTACGCATTTGGGAAAGTTGCAGTTTCACCACCTTTATTTTTCAATCAGTTCATTCTCTCTTCGGAATGACGGGGTACATTTTGTACGCCGCATCCCGGCTCCCCAGGGGATTTTGTCACACGCCTTTCTCAGGCGTGCCCTTTCGGTGTCCAGGGCGGACTCCAGACGTGCAAGTTTGCGTTGCAACGATTCTTCGGTCATTGTTTTCATGATTCCATCATTTTTTTGAGATATGGCGACTCCCATTATCGGGCTGTCGCCATACCGGGTTGATTATTCAATTTACATTTCCGCCTTTTCTCTTCTGATATTGCGTAAGGCGTATAGCAGGTACAGGAACAAGTCCCTGTCATAAATCCGGAAGAAGAACGGCTCTTGCGTTTCCTTGACCGTTCCGGTAAATGATACGGACTCCCGGTTCATGGGGAACTGGAGAAGTTTTCCGTTGCCAGCAGGGTGTGCCTTCGTTTTTTTGCCTCTTCCAGAAATATTTCCATATCATCCCGCCTCTTGTGTGCGGAGAAATAGAGGAAATGATGGCGGCGCAGGCTGAGCAGGATTTCCGCCATGTTTTTTCTTGCGTTTCGGATATCCGGCTCCTCATCCGGACCGGTGACCAGGTTGCAGATGAATTTTTTCTCTCCGTCCGTATCAGTGAAGAAATAGGGTGTGAGAAGATACCGCCTGTTTGTTTTGCCGGTAATGGCACAGGCCGGCCCTTTGGTGACACCGCCTCTGAAAGTGAGGCTCCGGTAATGTCCCTCCATCTGCCTTTCCAGTTCTTTTCTGGGTGTGGTGACGGAACGCAGTCCGGTGAAATAACGTCTTCACATGAAAACAGAATGTGTACAGGTCTCTGAAGCAGGGCTCGCCGATGAAAAGAATTTCTGGTATGTCGGACGGGCGGCAGCATATCCATGTTCTCATAGTATTGGCTTTCTGTTATTTCCTTGAACGGAAGGCACTTGGATTTCAAGTGGATACGGAACATCTTGTCTGCCGTGTTCCTTGAGACGGTGACAAGCCGGGGATTGTCCTCTCCGGCTCTCAGCTCTTCCAGCGTCTTGTGGGTATAATCGCAGTGTATGCCGTCCGACATGGAGGTAAGGAAGCTCCCGTCGAAACGGTACGGGTCGATGACGAATCCGGGTCTTGCATTTTTCATGGCTCAGATGTTTTGAAGGTTCAACACTCTCTTGGCGGCACTGAGTGCATTGGGGGTAAGTTGCCGTTGCCATGCCTTGTTTTTGGGTGACCAGCGGAATCCGGCGGATTTCAGTTCCTTGCGTCTGCTGTCTTCGGGAATTCTGTCAAACAGGATTTGAAGGCGGTCTTCCCCATAGTTCCATACAAGTGTTCCGCCCTCGAACGGCACTTCCTTGCTTTCCTGACTTTGCACCGCTTTCAACTTTTCGCGCATCCGTTCCGCAAGTTCCGGCAATTGGAAGAATTTGTTTCTTTGGGTGATGACGGGTTTCTTCACCCTTGCGTTATATTCGGAAATGAAGTCCACCGCTCTGCGGACGATTTCCACTTCCCCGTGATTGGCAAGGGTGGAGACCTTGTTCAGGATGCTGCTGACGAACAGGGCACGGCTGTAGCCCCGGCATTGTCCGGTATCAATCCCGTGGATGGTGTCGGCGCTGCTCCTGATGTCGCGTTTGAGCGTCTGCCATGCCTTTTCCCGCTTCTCTTCCTCCGGTCTGGCGGTTTCCTGTTTCCGTTTGACGGATGCAAGGACCTTTTGCCGCCAATCGCGGAATTCCTCGTAGCGGTTCCGGTAGCTTTTGTTCATTTTTTCCTGCCTGCGGTAATCAAATCCGCCCCGTCCCGTCACCATCGGGTTGGCGCAGCGCGAGAGGGCCGAGAACTGGGCGGACAGCTTTTGCCGGTAGGCGGTGATATAGGTTTCCCGTTCCCCTTCCGGCATGAGTTGCAGGTCATTGTGCAGCTCCTCCCCGTAAACCATGATGTCCGTTTCTCCGCGAATCTCCGGATTGAAGGAACTCCAGGCGTATGCGTCGCAGGCCTGTTTCCACATATCCTCCAGATAGCCCGGATGTTTGAATGCTACGGCTTCCCAGTCTTTGAAATTGCTGGAATGCAATTCATTCCGGTCTTCCGGATTTCCGTACAGATGTACAAAGTGGTGCATTCCGTGATGCTCCTTTCTGAAATGGAACGGTACGGGAGGATGGTCCGTACCCTTTTCCCGGACCATCGTGACCCGGTGTGCGTTCTTTACGGTAAGGTCCGTTACTTGTTCTTCCCGGACCTTTGTTGCTGTCGTTTCAGTCATAACCATTGCTTTTTTGATGTCAGCTGTAAATCATTTCGTCCAGTTCTTCGTCCGGCAGTGTGCGGATTTCCTCTTCCGTGCAATAGCAGGCTATGCTCTCGTCCAGTTCGAAAGCTGCCGGGTCGAGGCTTTTGATGCCATCCAGCAGTTCCTGTTCCAGCCTTTCTACGGAAACCGTATAGTTCCCGTCTTTGCCTTGTACTTCCCGTGCCGGATAACTCTTTTCCCGATAGACCAGCGTGGTGATTGCAGGATTCGTATTTTCCTGTCCTGTTCGTACTTTGGTTACTGTCATCTTGTTCATACTACTGTTTTAAAGTTAGACACGACCGGCTCCGTGGAGCCAGTGTTTCGGTTTCTTACTTGCCGGGCAGCCCTTTGCCTTGATTGTGCAAGGCTTGGCAAAAGAAAATACCGGAGCGAAGCGAGGATGATTTTCTTTTAGCCAACCAGCCCCTGAAAGGGGCCGCCTTGCGCAATCAGAGAGGCAAAGGGTTATCTTTGCGGGTAAGAAAATGAAAGAATGGCAGGTGTTTATGGATTTTCGGATACAAAAAAGCCATCCTTGCGGGGACGGCTTTAATGGTGTGTTGTACGTCTATTGTGCCATACGTTCCTTTACATTGTTCATGGCTTCTTTCAGGCTGCTGTTCATGACCCGTGCGTAATGTTGGGTCATGCGTGTGGAGGCATGCCCGAGCATGACGGACACATCCTGCAAGGGAACGTTGTTGGCGAGCGTGACGGTGGTCCCGAAAGTATGGCGGGCCACATGCGTGGTCAGATTTTTCTTTATGCCGCAGAAATCGGCGATTTCCTTGAGGTAGCTGTTCATTTTCTGGTTGCATAAGACAGGCAGGCAGCATCCTTTCTTTATGCAGACCGGGTGTTCCCTGTATTTTTCCAATATGGCCAGGGGAACGGGCAGCAGCGGGATGTTGCTGATGGAAGACGCTTTTCTGCGGCGCTCCAGCTTGACCCTTCCCTTCCTTATCCACCAGTCCCCGAGATTGTCCTGCACCAGATTCTCATTGTTCAGGCCGGCTACATCGGAGAACGCCAGGCCGGTGAAGCAGGCAAAGACAAAGATATCCCTGACCAGTTCAAGCCGGGGAACCGCGAATTTTTTCTTTATGACGGCCTGTAGCTCGTCGTAGGTCAGGAATACCGGATCGGTCTCGTCCTGCTCCATCTTATAACCGTAAAAGGGATTCTTACGCATCCATTCCTTTGCCAATGCCATATTGGTGAATTTCTTGAAGCATTTCATGTAGCGGACTATCGTGTTCCGGCACAAGCCTCCTTCCGTTTTCAGGTAGATGTCGAACGCACGGATGAACTCCGGTGTCAATTCGTGGAAGGTGATGTCCTCCTTGCCATAATAGGAGGGGATAAGCTGCCGCAATTTCTTCACCACATTCTTATATCGGTTAATGGTGACAGGGGAATAGTCTATATTCACCAGGCTTTCCATTTCCTCGATGCCTTCCTGCATGGTGCCGAGCAGCGTACGCATTCCGGTATCTTTTCCGAAAACTCGTTTCAGGATTAGTTTCGGGGTAATCAGAGCCTGTTCCAATACCAGTTCCTTGTGTTTCTCAAGGGCACGGGCATGTAATTCCGCAATATAGGTGTTCAATGCGACGGATGCCCTGTCCCTGCCTTTGCTGCATCCTTTGGCCGCGTTCCATAAGTTCAGAGGCACGCTTCTTTGGATACGTGCGTCGTCATAGTCTCCGTTGATGGTTATCCGCATCAGTACGGGCGCCTCACCGTTTTTCAACAATTTCGTTTTGAGCACGAAAAAAAGAATGTTCATTGTTCCTTGTTTCATCACTTTTGTTTTTTAGAAGTGTTACATCCAATTGTTTCGTCAAAACCGGATGGCATGAGGAGGTGAGACGAAGTGTTAAATTCGGTGGCTTTTTTGAGCGGCTTGTGGAAAAGCCATAGAAAAGCCATAAAAATCCCATTTTCCCAGGTTCGAATTGCCTTTGGTATCCCGGGTTCGATTCCTTTTTTTCATTCTGATGGGACATTCCGTAGTTTTAAACTTCTTTCACAATTTCAAGCTCATTCGGCCATGTGTGCAAAATTACTTTTTTACACCGGAGATTGATGTTGACAAATGGTTGAAAAACAATGAAATATGGTGCGTGTTTATGGCTTTTTTCAAAGCCTTAAAAAAAGCCACTGAATTGGCAAAATCCAACTTCACAAATATGTAATGAAATGCGTAGCGAGGGTAAAAAAAGAACCCTTGAACTATCTCTAATTCAAGGGTTTTCTAAAAGTGAAAGCTTTTTTGGTGGTGCCACCAGGAATCGAACCGGGGACACAAGGATTTTCAGTCCTTTGCTCTACCAACTGAGCTATGGCACCATTATTTCTTGTTTGCGGTTGCAAAGGTAGTGAAACTTTTTTAAACTGCAAACTATTTCTAAGAAAAAACACTGATAAAAACATAAAATGCTTATTATCAGTGTTGTTTAATTAAAATTATTTTTCTTTTAGTGGATTCCAACCTTGCGCTTTCAGCTCAAACTCTTGTCCGTCACGGGTAATCAGGGCACATCCCAGCTCCGGTTTGGTGATGTGACCAATCACTTTTATATTCTCTATAGCCGAAATTCGTTCATGGTCTGTTAAAGGTACAGTAAATAACAGCTCATAGTCCTCACCACCATTTAAAGCACATGTTGTCACATTCATATTCAGTTCTTCCGCCATTACAGCCGTTTGGTAATCAATGGGAATTCTTTCCTCGTAAACGCGACAGCCGGTATCGCTTTGTGAGCATATATGCAGCAGTTCCGAAGAAAGGCCGTCGGAAATATCCATCATAGCGGTGGGCTTGATTCCCGCTTTTGCCAGTTTCTCAATGATATCCTTACGTGCTTCAGGCTTTAACTGACGTTCCAAAATATATTCTTTCCGGAAAATCCGGATTTGCTTTCTTTTCTCCTTGGAAAACAGTCCTTTTCACGCTCTAGAAGTTGAAGTCCCATATAAGCTCCTCCCAAGTCACCGCTGACACAAATCAAGTCTGTATCTTGTGCGCCGTTGCGATAAACCACTTTGTCCTTGTCCGCTTCACCTATGCAAGTAATACTGATGGCGAGCCCGGTTACGGATGAAGTTGTATCTCCACCCACAATATCTACATGGTGTAGTTCACAAGCCAGTTTTAGCCCATCATAGAGTTGTTCTAAATCTTCAATACAAAAGCGTTTGGACAGTGCGATAGAAACTGTGATTTGTTTTGGAGCACCATTCATAGCATAAATGTCCGAGAAGTTTACGATGGCCGATTTATATCCCAAATGTTTCAATGGGGTATAACCAAATCAAAATGTACCCTTCCATCAGTAAGTCTGTGGTCACCAATACCTCTTTATCTTTAAACTCCAATACGGCTGCATCGTCTCCCACACCATATTGGGTTTCCGGATTTTTTAACTCAATATCCTTCGTCAGATGTTTAATGAGGCCGAACTCACCTAAGGTCGCTATTTCTGTTCTGTTTATTTCCTGCATATCCTTAAATTCGATTAATCATTTCACGCATAATGGTAGTCATGCGCGGTTGCGCTTCATCTGCCGCTTTCTGAACCTCTTCGTGTGAAACTTCCACAATTTTTCCCTCCACGCCTAGGTCGGTGATAACCGATACTCCAAACACTTTGATGCCACAATGGTTTGCTACAATAACTTCAGGAACGGTAGACATACCTACGGCGTCAGCTCCAAGAATGTGGAACATCTTGTATTCTGCCGGAGTTTCGAAGGTAGGTCCCTGTGTACCGATATATACTCCTTGTTGTACTTTGATGCCTTTTTCTTTAGCGATCTCCAGTGCTTTGTCAATCAGTTCTCTGGAGTAGGCTTCACTCATATCCGGAAAACGGGGACCGTATTCAATGTTCTTGCCGTGTAACGGATGTTCGGGAAAAAAGTTGATATGATCTCTGATAATCATCAGGTCACCAATTTCAAAGTCTGCATTCGTACCTCCAGCTGCATTGGATACGAACAATGTTTTGATACCTAATTCACGCATCACCCGTACAGGGAAGGTTACTTCTTTCATGGAGTATCCTTCATAGAAGTGGAAACGTCCTTGCATGGCCATGATGTCTTTATTACCCAATTTGCCGAAAATCAATTTACCGCTATGTCCCTCTACGGTTGAAACAGGGAAATTAGGGATA
>ENA-OQJP01000174-OQJP01000174.1-human-gut-metagenome-genome-assembly--contig:-NODE-174-length-24361-cov-5.130684_pt1 | contig 24361 bp, 19 predicted proteins | sample MGYA00242611_ERZ504778 | MGnify/ENA primary metagenome ERZ504778 (study PRJEB26092, sample SAMD00036349) | human gut metagenome | host: Homo sapiens | study: EMG produced TPA metagenomics assembly of...
TCCCCTTACGGGGAATCGGGTAATACGACGTATCGAAATCGAAGCCAGCCAGCATCTTGCGCTAGGATGTTCAGTCCCTTACGGGAATCGGTAATACGACTTTTTTTATATTTTAGATTGACTGACTTGAGGAATGTTTCAGTCCCCTTACGGGGAATCGGGTAATACGACTCTGTCTCCCAGTACCCGCTCCCTGACTGGTCTCACAGGCGATTTTTTCAAACCTCGGGCATTTTTCACTTTTTTCGGGGACCCGGGTTCAAAACCAAAATCGGACAGTGTCGTTTTTTCCCTTAGTTACGCCATTTTTTAGCCCTTTTTTGAAATTTTTCAAACCTACCGGGTTTTTGACCCTGAAATAGGTTTTCCACAGGCTAACGTATTACCCTTATTTATATTTAGTATACTTTTTTTGACTTATCTTGTCAAAGGTTCAAGCTCTCGATATTTTCACGATTTGAGCCCATCGATGTCTTCCATTCGCCGCAGTAAGTCGAGGACCAGGTCTTTTATCGCCTCCGTCGACAAAGAGTCTTCGTCATTGGCGTGGTTGATGTTATTCCGTTCATTACGGATTTGGAAGTAGTTATAGAGAATCTCCATGGTAGCCTCGGCCGGGCGTTTATAAGCGACGTCATCGTTGCTCATCATTTGCAAGTAATTGGCTTTTCGGATGTTCCATTTGTATTCTAAATCAGAGATATCGAAAACGTCCTCTTCAGAGACCGCCTCACCTTCCAAACTTTCATCAGCCACAGTTTCTTCTGCCTCATCGGAGTGGTTTTCTTCCTTCTCTGATATTTCACAGGACGGATTTTCCTCGGACGCCCCGTCGTTTTCGGAAGCTTCCGCCAATACATCCGCTTTAGACACCGTATTGTCTCCCGAAATTTCACCCGACTGATTTTCTTCAGACGGTTGGTCCTCTTCTAAGGGCTCATTAAGCTTCAACAAGGTCTGAAATAAGTCATACGAGGCCATTTTCAGGAAATCATAGACATCTCCCATCTGAAGGGTTTTAAAGTATTCTTCTGCAGTCTGATTAAAGGCCGGAGTTTCTTTGGCTTTCTCGTACATGGTCAGTAGTGTCATATGGATTCTCGGCCATGTTTCTTTCAGTTGTTCCGCTGTCAGCCGGCCTTTTTTAGGTCGGAAAGCGCCCGCGCTCCGAAGGGCAATTCTTCCAGCAAAGGCCTTACAAAATCGGCATCATCTTTGAAAAGCTTCGAGACAGAGGAAAAATTCCCTGAGCATTCAAAAATTCGAACCATGGTCCGCAGCCTCGTTTCCTGCCTTTCCCAATCGACCGGTCTCAATCGCTCTTGCCAATACTGTTTCAAGGAAATAACCCGGTATCCCTTGAAGGTAAGTCTGCGGCATTCCTTCCGAGGAAACTCAAGGTCTTTTTTCAAGGCCATGTCGCGATTTCTGTTCAAAGGAACTTTGCCATCCCCTTTCAAGGACGGTTTATGATTTTCCTGCAAAGGCAAACTGTCGTCTTCTTTCACAGAGGCTTCACTACCTTTATTCAAAGGCTTCTCGAGTTTTTCTTGCCAATGCTCGACCATAAGGGCATTTAAAAATACTGCTGCCACGTCTGGTAGTTCATTTTTTGCTTGGTACACTTGGTGATGATAGAATCATTGACAGGATAAAAAATACGCCGGCTCACGATTTCACCGGGGATCCATTCGCTGCACAAGGTCATAGCCTGCTGAAGGTAGCCCTTTTCGACGCACCAGCGGATGATATCAAAGTTGGTAAAGTCATCTTGTAATAGCGAACCGTACTCTGATTTAAAGACTTCCAAGATGCGCAGAAAAATCTTTTCCTGCAAAGAAACGGCCCCGGCCTGTTCAAAGTCCCGCAAGGCTTCTTGAAGTTTCTTCGCCAGCGGTGTAATTTTCCCAGTCCGGCAGATTCGGACGGCATTGGTAAAGTCACGCATGGTCTGTAAGAGCCGCTTCGTTTCCCTCGTCTGTTCAGAGCCTTCCATATAGGCCGTGATTTCACGGGTACTGCCGAAATTGATGAATTCATCGGCGCCGGAAATGAGGTTGAACATGCGGTAGATGTCGGTTACATTTTCGACCTGTTGTTCATTACGATTGGAATAAAGGACGGACATCGTCCGAATGCCGCGGTATTTCAAGAGCTGCATGACTGACAGCATCATCATCGAAGCATGGCGAAAACCGCCGGTAAAATCGGCGTGGAGTGCCACCTCTTCCGGAAGCCACGATTGGGACTCCATAAAGGTACGGATGGTGTCGGCCATGGTAAGGACCTGGCGAATACTTTCCTCGGTCTGACTGCGTTCATCGTAATCGATGCGGACGCAGTGGGCAGCAAAGGATTGTATCCGTTCGAGGAACAGGGCCTCATGAGTCAAGGTTCGCTCATCCCCTGTTTCGTCGATATAGCGGATTTCTTCCTGCGTTCGTTTCGTTGAAAAGTAGAACAGGCAGTCCAGCCTCTCCCCTGCTTTTTAATAGATCGGCCGTCCGGCGAACGGCCGACTCGTTGGTCTGCACGCAGTATATCATCGTCCCATCGAGATGATGATAGCGAGAAACGGATAAGGTACGGTCGTCATTGAGATGGACTTCACTTAAAAACAGTAACATGATATGCTTCATCGATTCGCTCCTCTTTTTGTCAGCCCTCGTCTACGGATGCTGCCCCATAGCCAGGGTAAAAGCCCGTATCCGTGAAGTCGCCGACGTGCCCGTTCAGGGTTTAAAATGGATCGGATAGACGTGCTGTCCCGGTGCCACGCGACCTTCTTTGCCGCCCGGCATTTCAGCTTCTATCGAAATTTGCCCTTTAGGCGGTCCAAAGGTCAATACTTTTTCGGCCAGCAGTCGCTTTCTAAAGGATTCGAAAAAGGACCGGACCCTCATTTCTTTCACACGGCCAAAGAGTCCCGTTTCCTCGATCCTCGGCTCATCGTAGACATAAATCAGCTCGATCCGGTCGCTATAGATATGGGCCATGGTATTCTTATCGCCGGCGACGACGTCAATCCGATTCGCTCGGTCGACGTAGGTTATGTCGGGATGGGTGAAGATTTCACAGGCATCCTGAAAAGCCTCGTTGGCGGTCAATTCCCCGAGACCGGTAAGGCTGCAGTCCACGAAACGAAACGTGTATCGGTCTTCGATCAGGATAATATCGTCAGTAAACATATCCCCCATGACACTTCCCTTCTTTCTTCTAATCCACAAAGACAAGACAACCTCCAGACACAGGAATCAGCTCCTATATCTGGAGGTTTTCCACGACGAATACATTCCCTTTATTTACGTTTAGTATACGTTTTTTCACCTTCTCTTGTCAAATGAGTCACATCCCGTCATAGTCCGATCTTTAGCGGATATTTCAAGGTCCGTCGATTTGAAATAAACCTTCTGTGCCCTAATATAAAGGAACAAAAGATTCCAGTTGTATACAATATTGTGATATAATGGTAATATATACTATACCCTAACGGAAGAATGGGTTTTACATGGCAGCCGAAAAAGAAGATTAGGATGAAGAAGGTCTTTTGTTCGAAACGGAATCTGATGCCGTCATGTACGCTGCAAACCCTTAGAAAGGAGCGTGACGGATCATGGATGCCGCCGCTATAAAAAAGTATAAAAGCAAGGATAATTGGTACGACATGTTAAAAACTGCCGGATGCACGGCAAAACAGTTATCTCCGGAAATTCAAGAGATGTCGAAAAAGAAGGACATCGAAGTGTTGTTAGACGTCGCCATGGCCTACAGTCAGCTCAGCAATATACGATGGGAACGAGATTCACGAGGTCGGAAAACAAAAAACTCGAACGCCCTCGAAGCTAACGATTGTTTCTTAAGAGCTGTCGAGATATACGCTAAAATTCTCGAACTTGATAAAAGAAATGTTATGGCTTATCAGTCTAAAGCATACGATTTCTATAAATATGTTATCGACCATTTTACAGGCAAGAATAAGCCTGCCCTCAAAAACATGAAAGACGTCAATATCGTCGAATGTTTTGACAAGATGAACGCGACGTACGATATGTTATTTGCCATTGATAGGCCACTTGCTCCCGTATCTGAAATAAAAGCTAAGTATCGTCGCGGAAAAGCTTGGGGAGAAGTTGTTCTGAATCCTACAAATCCAATCGGGCAAAAAATCCGAGATCATATCCAAAAGTCCCGCACATCGATGATGATTCATGCTGTAAAAGACCTTCAGAGAGCCATTGCAATATACGAATCACTCGAGAAAAAAGTTGATAAAGACGCCGCATATAATCTGTATATCAAATCACTGTATACACTCGGAGTGTTGTACACAAACAATGTTTATGACAACTCATTGAAAAAGATTCAGATAAACAATAAAAATACTTCTATCTTCTTAGAATTTATTAATAATCCGGAAACCGTAGACCTTACGCAATATCGACCGGCACAACATCTCGAAAATCTCACAAAAGCCCACGACTGTTTCCAAACCATTTTAAACTCCTACAACATCGAACGATATACCAAAATCGATATGAAACAATTAGCATGGGAAAAAGAAGTGAGATATCCAATCTCCCCGCACTATATTTTCTATCGGTTCGGTACCTTATATGCCAAATGGTTCCTGGTACATGCCATTCCGCAGAAAACGCGCTATACCCAGTTGGACAAAGCTTACATAGGCGTATATTTCTTCTTTTTGGCCAATGAATACTGCCTCTGGAGAAAAAAGATGCGTCTGCCCCTGGCGAAGTACGACTATATTTTGAAAGAAATGAATAAACTGCTGAAAGCAGCCGCCATTGACTTCTACAGGGACGAACATATTAAAAATATGCTGTCCAACTTCGATACCGTCCTCACAAAAAATCGAGTTGCCGTGATAACGGCCCATCCCCTCGGGGCATCAAGGAAAAAAGCCTTCTCGACAAACGTTTCAAATTAAGCTATAATAAAGATAGGAAATCGTACTTGGTCATATTATCATCTCCTTTTCACCGAGGAGGAAAAAGGGAGTCAGCGTCAACTGGCTCCTTTTTTTCCATTGCCCAAAAGACAAGGCCTGTCGACACAGCTGTCGGCAGGATTTTTTTGCATGATAGGCTCCCATATTTAAAATCCCTGAGATTTGCTTATACAGCAGTCTCAGGGATTTTTTTGTCATTCAGCACTGCCCTTTATTCTTCGGCTGTATTGCTCCCCAGCCAACCAAGTGATCAATTTGGTATTCAAGGCATCGTAGCGACGATAAATTTGCTGTAGGATACGGCATTCTTCTTCTACGGCCTTTTCGTAAGCCAGCACCTTCTGATGTTGTTTGCGAACACTTTTATCCCACAGGTATCCGCCGGTTGCAATAGCCGGCACGGCAAAGGTTGTCCCCAAAGCGGCCACGCCGCCTGCGATGCCGAGACCGCCGGCCGCAAGAGATCCTCCGCCAAGACTGGCCAAGGCAGCTCCAGCCGCAGCAGCCCCATGAAGGCTGGCAATGGCCGTACCCGTCGAGGCCGTTCCCAATACCGCCGTTCCGCCCAAGGTTGAAGCCGCAGCAAAGGCTCCAGCAGCAGCGCCCTTAAACAGGAAAGAACCGTCTTGCTGTAGTTTACAGTCAGGAAATTCTTTTTCTAGAGAATGAACGATGGGGTACGGAATCTCACCGTCGGTCAGCCCATATCGTTTGCAAAGTCCGATCAGGGACTGGGTCTTTTCGATGATCAGGGATAATCGGCTGACTTCTCGTTGATACTTTTCGGATGCAGCCTGCCAGCGGCATTGATTTTCCTCTAGGAGTTTTTTCGTTTCCAGGCAATGCTTCACACCTGATTTAGCCTTATCAAGACCGACTTCCGATGCCTTTTTTACCCCAAGACCGGCCATTTTCAATAAACCATTTCCCATGGTATCCCTTCTTTCTGTATTACAACGTAGTGTCCGAAGCCGTAAATAGATGACGAGCAAAATCTTCGATTTGTGAGCGAATCCATTCCCGCGGCGTTTGATCCTGACAGCTCTTAGAAATGACCTGCATATATTTTTCATATTGATAAATCCATACCTTGCGGGCCTCTTCCGTGAAGCGACAGCCGTCGGCTAAGGTTTCAAATTGTTCCGGCGAGAATATCTTTAAGTTCACGGCGCGAAAGACGAAGCGGTCGATTACATTGGGGCGAAAGAGCTCCATAAAATCGAAGACCAAACTGTCTCTCGTTCCCGTATTGCTGTGGAAAAATCCGAGCCGACAGTCCATCCCGGCCCCGGCAATGGCTACGCGGACTTCGCGTTCTAAAAAAGTATATCCATAACTGAGCATGGCGTTTAACGGATCCTTGGGCGGTCGTCGATTCCTCCCATTCCAAGGCCAAAGGTCGGTGTCGACCATGAAGGGAACGGCTTGAAAGTAGGTTCTCGTCGCAATCCCTTCCAGGCCGCGCAACACTTCAATGTCGTCTGTTTGGGAAATCCTTTTGGCATAACGGGCAATCTGCTTGGCCAACTTCAATAATTCGTCATGATACTTCGATTTTGCATAGCTCTTTAAAAGTGACTGCTGATTTTCCAATTTGACGGCCAAAATACTGCGAATCAGCAAAATCTGCTGTGGTTCTTGGGAAAAATACTGCATTTGACAGAGACTTCGCTGCAGACTACACGGCAAATTGCCTAAGACACCGACGACGTGCCCCAAGAAATCGACGTAAATGATGGGAATCCGATGTTCCAACAAGGCATAGACGGCTTCCGGTGTAATCTTGCCGCCCTTATTGAGGACGATTTGCTCGACGTTTTGAATAGGTAGACTCTTATGACTTCCATCAGCCCTGCCGATGAGTAGGCGGTCTTTGATTTTCCGCAAGTAACTGCCGGTCGAGAGCAAGTAGAGAACACTCATGACATCCCTTCTTTCAGGCAATGATACAATACGTTTCACTTTCAATGGCCGTGCCAAGGGTCTTCATCTTGCTTTCGCAGCTCCGACACAGGGGAACGATAAGAATCGCTTTCTTTGAAGCATCGTGCGTCAAAACAATGAGGCGCTTATAGACTTCCGCCATGCCCTTTTCCGTGTTTTCACACATAAAGACACTGTACTGGATACGAAAAGCAAAGCCTTCTAAATACTTAGCGACCTTGGTACGAAGTTTCGTATCCGCAATATCATAGCAAATAAGATACCGCATGGACAGCACCACCTCCATCAGGCAAAAAAAATATAAAAAAATCAGGACAAGTTTTCACTTATCCTGTCAGACCCCTTACGGGGAAAATGGGTAGCTCCAAGTATGACTTTCTCTCGTTCATGGTCTTACTGGCGATGTTTCAGTCCCCTTACGGGGAAATGGGTAATACGACTCTGTCCCTCAGTACCCGCTCTGGGAGCGGGCCCACAGGCGATTTTTTCAAACCTCGGGCTTTTTTTGCCTTTTTCGGGGACCCGGGTTCAAAACCAAAATCGGACAGTGTCGTTTTTTCCCTTAGTTACGCCATTTTTAGCCCTTTTTGAAATTTTCAAACCTACCGGGTTTTTGACCCTGAAATAGGTTTTCTTTGGGCTAACGTATTACCCTTATTTATATTTAGTATATCTTTTTTGACTTATCTTGTCAATTGGTCAAACTCTCTTGAAGCGGATAGATTCTCGCTTTATAGTAGGTTACTGTTGACTCTCTATTCTCTGCAGCAGGTCTAATACCAAGTTTTTGACTTCCCGCGTCGACATCGTGTCTTCGGCGTTGGCATGGTTGATATTATTGCGTTCTGCCCGGATTTTAAAGTAGTCGTACAAAATCTCTAAGGCCCCTTTTGCCGGCGACCGATATTGAACGATGCCATAAGCAATCATTCGTAAATATTGTTTCTGACGGGTATTCCAATTGGCCTCAGAACGATAAATTCCCGGTATGGTTCCGGCCGCCACGGGGACTTCTTTTTTCTCTTCCACTGGCGGAGCCACCTCAACACCGATAAGTTTAAAAAACACTTCGGATGGTGAGTACGCTATATAGTTACAGATCTTGTCGATCCTCCGACGTCTGAAAAATTCTTCTTCCGTTTGATGAAATTCCTCCCCTCCCTCATGTTTGACGTACAGCGAATAGATGACGGCATAGAGCATCGGATACGCTGCCTTTAGGGCCGACGGTGTGGAGTTTCTGCTTTTTATCTTATTGATTGCCTTCTGCCCGGCCATTAATTCATTTAAAAGCGGTTTTAGTTTTTCCGTCGCTTCAGGATATTTCGTTGCAACAAAATCTATATTCCGGTTTTTGCAAAACAGTAAAATGACCTTACGCAACACATCTTCCTCACTGGGAGGAGCGTTCTTCCTGCGCGAATTAATCGGCGTATAGGTATTGATAAAATAATGCTCCCACGTCTGATAGTCCTTCCGCTTTTGCTCGCATTGATCCTGAATGATCGAACGGATTGGATAAAAGATATGGGACGCTACGATTACCCCGGGAATCCATTCGCTGCACAGGGTCATGGCCTGCTGGAGGTAACCCTTTTCAACGCACCAGCGGATGATATCGAGGTTTGTGAAGTCTTCTTTCAGGAGAGATCCATATTCCATTTTAAAGATGGCTAAGATGCGCAGAAAAATCTTTTCCTGCAAAGAAACGGCGCCGGCCTTTTCAAAGTTTTTCAAGGCAATCTGAAGTTCCCTGGCCAAGGGCGCGATTTTTCCGGTCCGGCAAATTCGGACGGCATTGGTAAAGTCACGCATCTTTTGAAGGAGTACCGCCGTTTCTTCCGTCTGTGGTCGGCCTTCCATGTAAGCCGTGATTTCGCGGGTGCTGCCAAAGTTGATGAACTCGTCGGACCCTGAAATGAGGTTAAACATGCGGTAGATATCGGTTACATTTTCGACCTGTTTCTCATAGCGGTTGGAATAAAGGACGGCCGTCGTCCGGATGCCGCGATATTTCAAGAGCTGCATGACTGATAGCATCATCATCGACGCATGGCGAAAACCGCCGGTAAAATCGGCATGAAGCGCTGCGTCTTCTGGGGCCCATTCCTGTTCTTCCATAAAGGAGCGGATGGTGTCAGCCATTTCAAGGACCTGGCGAACACTTTCCTCGGTTTGACTGCGTTCATCATAATCGATGCGGACGCAGTGTTCTACAAAAGGGCGTACTAGATCGAGAAACACGGCTTCATGGGTCCGATGATACTTATGGATATGTTTATTTTTATCTTTATAGGTGATATTTTCTTTCGTCCGATTCGTCGAAAAATAGAACAGGCAGTCCAATTTCTCCTGCTGACGCTTGAGTGTTTCTGCCGTCCAGCGTACAGCCGATTCGTTTGTTTGAATACATTCCATCATCGTCTTGCCGTCGAGCGTTTTATAGTCAGATTTGGAGAAGTTCCCTTCGTCGTCGAGATGAACTTCGCTCAAAAAAAGCAGCATGATATGTTTCATAGCGTCACATTCCTTTTATTTCAACAATCGCCCTAAGCTGCGGCAGCCTGTAATCTGCCCCTGATCGTCACGGACGAAGTCGATGGGAACCAGGACGTCATCGCGACTGCCGGCCAAAGATTGAGCTACGACAGACGACACAATATAGGCCGTGTCAGCCTGTGGTTCCGGCAAGCCTTGGACAGGACCGTAGGTCATATTGTAGACCGGAACGGGGCCTGCCGTGCCGACTTCTTCCTTGATGACATCACAGCGGGCGAGGATCCCCGAGGCCGGAATGATGTCAATCGATTCATGATCGAGATCCGGATCTTGGTAGACGAGTTGAATGTCGTGAGGTGTAAGATTGATAAAATGCATCTGTGTGCCTCCTTATATCTCATGCTATATAGGGAGAGTCACTATATAGCATGAGAAAAATAATGTGTGTGTTCCTTTTTATGCGGTGCCGTTTTCTTCAGGGTTTTCTGTTTCTGATTTAGAAGCCTTTATATGCAGAGGGAAGCAAACTTCGTTGATGGTTTCTAAGGATTCGTTCAACAAAGCTTTGATATCTCCCAAGGCGTTCAGTTGATGATCATTTCGGGCGTGATTGGTATGATTTCGTTGATCTTTAATTCTACCGTATTGGTCTAAAAGCAGACGCAGGGTATCTTCCGGAATATTCGAATGAACCCAGTTCATTTTCCACAGGTGGATGAAACGATCGGAATAGCGAGGGAAAATAGTAATGTCAGAACAGAGTTTTGGAAACTCGGTTTGGTTCATTCGACCATTAAGAAACTTGATTAAACACCCAGCTTGTTCACGAGGTTCTTTTCCCTGTAATGATTGGGTTTCTTGATCAGATTCATAAACAGCTTTCAAGGCTTTGAATTTATCTTCTTGGGGCTTACTTAACTTTATCTTCTCGTCCACAACCAGGTTCGGTATCCGGAGCAACGCTAACGATTGAACGATGGACAGGCTAGCAGTCAGTCCTTCAGCATCATTGAGAACAGCTGTATCGATAAATTCTGTATGAGAATGTTTATTCAGATAGTCTTCAATTATCTCTTGAGCCTGTGTTGCCCAATCTTTATTTGGATCGTCCTTTACAGCGGAAGGAATCATATTCACCTCTTTTCTTAACAGCTTATAGTATTTCTTTTTCACATTATTGGTGTACTGTTGGGCTTTACTTTCTCTATCTTGGTCCTTAAGTTTTGCAAAGAGCTTAAAAGCCTCCGACGTCCTATCGTTTGCCTCCAAATCTTTCTTGAAATGAATTCTTCCTTCAGGCGTCAAAGATGCAATTCTACAATTTGAGAAAATTTCCGGCACTTGTTCTGTATAGAGAGTCAGGGCCTGCTGGACATAATCATGCTGAATGCACCATTTAATGAGAGTAATATCTTCTAGTTCTTTATTCTCCGCTTCACTTTGCAGGAGTTCTTCATACTCATGGCTAATTCGCCCATAGAGGCGATTCATGAGAGAATCTGGCAAGGACGTATCACCACTTTCATCATACTTGGTACGGAAAGCTTTCATGGCATCTCTCAGATTCTTGATCGCATCGCGGAAGGTACCAGAGTTACAAAGGCTGATGGCATCGGAAAAATCGGCCATGGCCTTGATGAGCTGCTGCAATTCCGGAGACTGCTTAGACATAGATTGCCGTTTATAATAATCACGAAGCGTTTGGACGCTGCCGAAACGAACGAATTCTTCTGCACCGGCGATGAGGTCGAATAAGGCGTAGATATCATTGCCTTCTTCGACTATTCTCTTACTCAAGTTCGAGTACAGGATGTCGCCGATGCGGACCCGGTCGCCATACTGCATCAAGCGCAGAACGGCCATCATGATCATGGCAGCATTCCGCATACCACCGGTGCAGTCGGCATGAAGAACCAATGTATCATCCTTCGGCAAGCTGGCGATGAAGGCGTCGACTTTGGCGGCCATTTCGACGATAGATTGGATATTCTCCGTCATGTCCGCATTTTCGTCGTAGTCAGCAACTTCGAGTTCAGTCTCAATGGGGTGCTCCCCTTGTTGCAGGCGATGCTCGAAATAAGAGAGATGGGTATAGGTATGGTCTTCTTCATCGCGATATTCTTTTATTATGTCTTCTTTAGTCTTATAGGTCAAAGGTAATTGAACTGTCTGTGTGGCAAAGACGAAGAGCCGCTTCATCGGTCCGTGTTTTTGTACACCATAGCGGACAGCCGATTCATTAGTCGTATAGCAAGGCCCGATACCATTCTTATATATTTTGGGTAAAATTTCCCCGTTATTCTCCACTCTTATACTGCTCAAAAATAAAAGCATTCCCTGATGTTCCATACAATCCTCCTTAAGGTATGAAAAGAGAGGCTGCCCATGAGGGCAACCTTTTCTCCTTCTTATTTTATGATGTCAACCGGTTTATCTAAGACAGCCCGATTGGTAAATTGTGGATCGACGCCGCCTTTTAAAGTTCCCTTATCACTGCCGGCAGCACTGACCTTGCGAACCCAATTCGGCCGTTTTGTATTGTTCCAATCAAGCATGATGCGAAGATTCTTCAAAGACGCTTGATAAGATTTTTCGGCAGATCCGATGTGTTCTTTGACATAAGCATCAAAGGCTTCGATAAAATTCCGGACATCTGCTGATTTCTGCGGTTTCTTCCATTTTCCACCGTCAAAGAGCTGTCCGTAGCGATCATTGTCGAGGTGTAGTACCGATTGGATGCGCACACTGCCCATACCCAGGGATTTCCCCATGCCGAGTTTATAGACGATATCCTCCTTATCATCCTGTTGGAGGTGGAATACTTTTAACAAGGCTCCCAATTCGACAGCCGTCAAGTTGCGGAAATGAATGGCGCTGGAAAAGGCATTTCCTGCCAATAGTGGTTCTATCTGTTTAATAATCTTTTGATTTTTAGAGTTATTTCTAAGTTGCCAATCGTTGGTTCCGATGTTCTTATGCCAGTACATCTTATAGCCCCGAAGTTCTACTGGGGCGTCGCTGTCCCAGTGAGCTGGAGGCCAATCTTGTTGGGTCAGATAGAGCTGATACGACGTCGGGTTAGCCCCCAATAAAGGTTTTATCTGAGCTTTTGAGCCCGACTTTGCAGGAGCCATCAGATGGGCATCTTCAAAGGATACGCGGCCGGCCCAATCTTCCTTACGGCCAAAGACAGCATCGGAAAAATCGATAATATCAGAATTTGTTTGCAACACACCAGGCAGGCGGTCGCCAATGGAATTCTTATACGGTATCCGATAGGAGCGGCCGTGACCGAAGGAAGTAATCTCTCCGTCTTCATTTTTAGTATAAAAGCAGGGCACGATGAAATCGATATCATTGCGATCAGCAAATCTTTTAGCAGCCCCACGCCAGCGGGGAGACTGTGATTCTGAACTTCCCCTATCTTCTAAGAGGTTGACTCCTCGGCGCCGCGTGTCGTCACGGTAATCTTGAATGATTCTTTCAGGAACAAACTCAGCATCTTCCCAGCGAGGAGCGAATAAATAACGTACATTTTCCTTGTCTTGCTGCTTTCCTGTAATAATGTAGGCTCTTTTTTCGTCCATATTCCACCGAACTTCGCTATTTCTTATATTTCCCAATTCATTTATCGGGACAAATTTCATCTCACAAGGTGCCATATGATAGGTTCCATCTTTTTCAAGTCGGTAGAGAAAAGCCGGTCTTGCATTTTTTTAGGTCTGCCTGTTTCTGGATTTTTTTCACCAGACATCATTCGATTTTCATAATAGGCATTCAGTTCTTTCAATTGTTTTCCGCCGGCGGCCATGATACAGCGAAAATAGAGATGGCGATCGGTAAAGTCTTCGTCACGGCGCATGGTACCGGCCGTGACGATTTTAAAGAGATTTCGTACCATGCCGCGCAGAGTACTGCCGGGAATCAAAGGCTCGCCAGTGGGCGAAAAGAAGGTTCCGGCATCGTCGCCGCCGACAAAGAGAGGGGTCACACTGGAAATTTCCAGTGCCAAAGTACCGCTGTACGTCTTTTGACTTTCAATGTAGCCGCGAAAATCATGTTTCATGGCATCGAGGGGCGACGCCAACACCGTTCGCGTAAAGGGGACAAAGTTATAAGCTGATACAGCGGCTTTCGGAGCCTGGGAATTATCCGTGTAATGGTCATGAGAATATAAAGTTTCACGGGTGTCCTTCTTATTCTTATTTGAATTTTTATTGGAGCTTTTATTCGGATTATTGTTCCAACTTTTTTTATAGTTGTCAGAATCTAAACTGGGGTCTAATGTAATATCCATCGGCTTTTGTTTCTTGGATTTTTTTTGTTTATTTTGTTTTTCTTCCTGTGGTTCTTCCTTTTCCAGTTCCGTAGACTCTACAAGCCCCAGGGCCTTCATCTGATCAAATATATCTTCATTCATCTTATCTCCCCCCTTCAGCTGATTCGATGCGAACAAAGCGGTAATCGGTGTAACCGGCCTGCCCCGTTTCGTCATCGACATTAATATAACTGCGCGTGACCAAGCCGTAATAGTCTGCCTGTTCTTGGCAGGGTACGGTCATGGACAGGAATCGTTCGTCATCCTTCAAGGTTGCGAACGTTCCGTCATGGTTCGTCTTATGCCCCCAAAGGCGGGCTAAGGCGTCGACGTGGCTTTGTACCTCGCCGGTACCGTCGCAGACGTAGCGGCCTTCATAAGCACCATGACGGCGGTAGAGGTGAAGTTCTTCATTGTCGTTAAAGACACGGATTTCGATAACCTGATTTTCATCTAAGGTTTCTTTATTGGCAAAGACGAGAGTCGAGCCGTCCCAACGTCCCCAGGAAATCTGCTGACGCTGCCATACGACGAGGCTGGCTGTATCCTTCATATATTGTTTGATGACGTCCCCTAAGGGCTGCGACTCATGGATCTTTCGCTTCCAGGTCACGGGGCTGTCGACAAGGGTCAGTCCTTTTTTGCTAATTCCAAACTCATTACGCTCACTCCCCTTCCACAGCACGATTCAGTGCTGCTGCATAGACTTCTAAAGCTGCCGGATCACCGCTGGTTACGCTGCCGTTCTCTTCGAGTACCCAATGCTGGCGGACTCCGTCTTTTTGGAAGCGGATGTCGGCATGATGGCCGGTCAAATACCCGCGACCGACGGATTTATCGCCGCCCAGGGCCACTTGGCCAGTCCAGAGATCCTTCAAGAGGAATAGCGCCAGTCCTGCTTCCCAATCCTGGCAGTCTTCGATAGCAAAGCGCAGGGTGACGACGGAACGACTCTTATTTTTCTGCCATAAAGGCTTTTCGGCAAAGAGCTTGCTGTCCATGGTACTGCCCGTAAAACGGTCGATGGCGTTGCGCGTCTGTTTCACGGCTGCAACGTCCTGGGGTGAAATGTAGACTTCGTCGACGCGGAAGCGGCTCTTCTGCTTTTTCCCGTCGTCACGGGAATAGCCCATGAGGTCGTCCAATAAGGTCGGAGATTTTTCTAAGATCCGCAGGATATGGGCTGCCTGATGGCGAAGGACACCTTTTACAGAAGGTCCGGGAATGAGATAATCGTCACCGCTCATCATGGGAACGACGTCGATATTGGCGTTACTGTCGGCTTCCGATACGTCACGGCTGCGGACGAGGAGGGATGTCTTCAAGGAAAAATCGGCTTCGATGACAAAAGACTGGTCGCCTAAGCGTTCTTTGGCCTTTACGTCGTAGATATTCTTGGGCGAAGTGTGCGTGAGCCAGGCCTTTACATCGTCGTATTGGCTGAAATCGTACAGCTTTATTTTGGCGTTTTCAAGCTGCACCGCGCCAAAGCCTTTCGCCGTCATGGCGCCGATGCGGATGCCGTAGGCTAACTGCTTTACTAAATCGTCCAGAAATCCCTTCCATTGCGGCAGGTCATCGACAACTTTCTGACGTAATTGCCAGGTCATGGTAAAGGTACCGCGAGCTCCTCTTTCGACGACTTCATAGTCGTATTTAGCCTTATCTTTAGCAACGCCCGTATATTCATCGATGGAAACGCCATCACGGACGGTAATATAGGCATTGTCAAGGATAACATCGTCGATACAAATGGCGCTCTGCAGGCCTTCTCCGCGACGGTCGTCACTGTACCCAAAGAGCAGCTGCGTCGCCGTTTTATCCCAATTTTCGGTAAGATGGCGAAGGACGCCAGCAAGCGATGTTCCGGGGATAAAAGGCTGGCCTTTTTTATTGCGCAGGACATGGATATCGGTCGTATTGTCCTTTTCCTTTCCGGCTCCAATGAGTAACGGCGTTTTAAGAGACAAGACGCCTTCGACTTGTACACTGAATAAAAGGCTGGCTTTATTTTCATCGTTCTTCACCTCCGATACAGTTTTACGGACTTGTACGGTCCGCTTACGGCTGTGGCGGAAGAACCAAAGCCAGTATTCACGAAAATACGATTCTTTAGGAGGCTTGAAGCCAATCTTTTCGGAAAGCTTTTCCGGAACGAGATCTTTCAAAAGGTCGTTACGTTCCTTGGTTTCATAGGGATTTTGCTGTTTGTTGTCGAAAATCTCATAGAGTGGCGCTCCATACAGGCGCAGGCGGCGAAGATGGGTTCCCATAGTTTCGTTTTTACTCGTTTTTTTACGGAATTCTTGGTGGAAATCCCGGTCGAGCCACGATTCCAGACGGGCAAAGATATGCGTTTTAGCCCCGCCTTCGAGGCCTTTTAATTGAGCAGCATCTTCATAGGCGAAGTTATGAAGCTGTTCCTTGATGCGACTTTCCAGGATCGCGGCGACCCGTTTCTTCACTTCTAAGGAATAGCTAGAAGGCTCTTCCAGTTCTTCCTTTTCGCCTTCAGCGGCCATCGTCAGGTCTTGGATGTTCCACCGCCGCAGCTGACCGAATCCTTCTTCGGTCCGATCGCCGGCACCGCCGTACATCAGTTGCTGCAGGACCTGTACCTCTCCCTCCTGCCAGGGACCATCTTTATGGAGTTCAAAGACCGTTCCTGCGGCCAGGGCCATAGTGCGAGGACGTCGCATCTGCCAAATGCCGACAAAGTTTTCAATCGAAACGGACGTACTGAAAACACGGCCCAACGTAAATACATCGTTGCCGAATTTGCGATTGAGAACGTCAATCACTTCTTCCTGCAACACCTGATCAGCCCTGGCGGCAAAACCATCGGTCGGCACGAGGGGCGTATCGAGGACAAGGCATGTCGTTTCGGAAAAGGCTTCGTCGGGAATATCTTGAGGCTGCGTAAAGGTCAGGTGGCAGGTCCCGTATTCCGTCCGTTTCGAGCGACCGATACGGCAGGTAAAGCGTTCTCCCTTTCGGCCGACGTCTTCAAAGAAAGCCTTTAGGCAAGCGTCGTCACCGATGACGGCGCCTTGAAACGTTTGGTCGGCATCGATGGATTCATAGGTGTAGACCTTGCCGTCCTGACTGTGGCCGCTCAGGCGTTCATGGTCGCCGCTGCGGCTCATATGGAAGGCCATGCTCGATTTGACAGAGACGGGGCGAATCGTCCCGCCATCGACGACGGACAGGCCTTTGAGGCTTTTATACCCGGCTTTCCCCTGATCGGACAGTAAATCGAGAATCGGCTTATCGACGTCAGCGGCTTTCGCTTTCATGAGGGATAAGGGCAATACCATGGCGCGTTTGCCGTCGACACTGGGATGAGCACTGACGAAACGCAGATCGGAGAAAAAGTAGCGGATGAAATTTTCATCCTGATGAGCCTTTTTCCCCAGCTTATGGTCGGTCACGTATTTACCGGCTAAGACGCCGCGCAGGAGCGTTCCGCTAAAAGACTCGCTGCTCGCCGTGAGGAGCTGTGAACTGCCCGGAGCCGTCACGACGACGGGCGCCGAGGTTTCAATCGTAACGTAGGAAATCTGCATCATCTACGCCCCCTTTTCGAGAAAATCTGATTGAACAGGGTATCCTGTTTTTTCATCGTGCAAGCCAGGCGTCCAAATCCGCGGTTGCGGTTCATGCCGGCCCGCCGAAGATTGGAAACGGCTAAGGCCAAAGCCTGATCGTGGCGGTTTTCGCCGCCGTTGACCTGGATTTTTCCGACAAAGGTCAGGTCGCTGTCGAGGACGCGAATGTTGCGCAAGGACGTTTCTTTGGCCGTCCCGTCGGTGTCGAGGGCCGTCTGAAAGCGAATCGATGTATAGGTTTGTAAGACCGATTCCGGCCTAATGAGTCCACTGAAAGTAGACTGAAGATACTTCCATTCTTTGGCCATATCCTGATAGTCTTCGAGGTGAAAATTGGGGACGATCAGTTCTACCGTGCTGTCTGCGCGTTTGTTGAACAACTCTTCTACCGTCTTTCGTTCGACAAAGTTTTTCTCGCATAATTCAGCCATTTCAACGACTTCAACGGCACTTTCATAGAGCAGGCCGCGCAGTCGTTTTCCCGGGAAATAGGGCAGGCCCAATGCGTCATGGACGATGTCGGCGTCGACGTTGACGTCGGCTTTCCCGGAATTCAGGCACAGCGGTGATTCCGTTTTAATCCGTACTTCATATTCCATAGTCCGTTCCTCCTATTGCAGCTCCGGGACAAAGTAATCCATGATTTCAATGGCATCGACGTACGGCGTCTGATATGCCGCAGCCCCGCTTTTTTTATCCCATACCGCCTCTTCAAAGCGTTCCCAGCCGTCAACATGAGGCAGACGAAGTCCCATATGCTTCAGCTGTTCCAAATAAATTCGAATATCCTCTTTCCCTTTTTGCGCCGTAAACCGCAGTTCCTTTACCTTATTGACCGGCATCGTCGTAAATTGACGGGTGCAGGAAAGGAGTTGGGTTAAGGCATGTTCACCGCCGTCGTCATCGACGCGGTAAGGGCCAAAGTGCATATTGCCAAAGTGACCCTTGTATTCGGACTGGCGAATCTGGTCCAGTTTCGGAGCCTGTTCACCGTGGAGGATGACGAAGTCCAGCCAGCATGACGATTTCATAGATTCTTCTTTTGACGATTCGTTGGAGGATTTTTTACCTCGTGACGGAATCTTAGCCGCGTCGCAGGCTTGTTCTGCCAGTTTATAGCCGCGGAAGAAAGGATAAGCCGTCGGCAAGATGGCAATGCCGGCGCAGGATGCGAAATATTGGTTCAAGGTCATCATGAAACGCCGGGTATAGGTCAAAGCCAGTCGAGCCGGGCAAATAAAGGTAATGTCGTCGCCGCCGAGAATCAAGGGACGAATGGGTAGAACCCCTTCTTCCAAATCGAGAAAATCACCGTACGAATCGTATTCGGCTACGATAGAGTCTAAGAGCGCGGCAAAGGTGTCTTCCGTATTTTTCCGAACCTGGTAAGACAATCGGCCCCGCTCATGCAGGCTTTTGCAATCGCTGAATTTCTTCCCCATCTGGTTGCCGTCGATATGGATGATGGCGATGTCGGACTCCGTTTCCCGTTGGCCCAGTCGGTCGAGCTCCATAGGAAATTGATAGCCCTTGAGATGATCTTTAAAGCGCCGATGCAGGTCGTCATTGGCTTCAGCGGCAGCAGCCGTCTTAGCCCGAACTTCTTGAGAAAAGAACCGCGGCGAACCTTCTTGGACCATGAGGTGTGTATCATCATAAAAATCAGCTGCTTCGCCGTTTACTTCGCAGGGCAGGGTCAGTCCGGTATAGGGAATATTCACTGTGGGGAAAACGTTGTTTTGATTTTCCTTTAACTGACCATACAGTTTTTTCATGGCATCTTCAAAATTTTCCGATAAATCCAAAGGCCCCATAGCAACGCCGGTCTTCAAGCCGGGATAACGGACGAGAAGCGCTTTGGTAAAGGCCGTTACGATCGCCTTGCGGCAGTCAGCCACTTCTTCTTTAAACAGGATCAGGGCATTGCCACCGCCGATATAGGCGACGTAACAAGGTGCCGGCAATTCACGCAGCGGCTCCGTCCGGGTTTTCCAACTCTCCCTGTCGACCGTACCTAACCCGAATGCCGGATCGGTCAAAATCTCTTTGACTAACACATCGTCAAAAATATGTTCAACGATGTACGAAGCCCCGATATTGGTCTTTAACCGATTCCCTGAAAAAATATACTTTTGAATGGACCGCGTATCAAACAATAGCGCTTGTACACTCATCCGCCTCTCCTCCTTTTCAAATGACCTTCTTCTCTTCCCGTCAATAACCGAACCTGGGAGGCTCCCATGCCCAAAGCGGTCTTGATGCCAAAGCCGGCCGCAGTGCCGCACTGGAGCAAGAGCGCCGCCATTTGCCGCACTCGTTCGCTGCCGCCAAAACGAAGCGTCACCGATCCGGCAAAGCCCTTGACGCCGTGCCCTTCCAAGCCGAAATGTTCCGTATGCAGGTCATAATCTTGAATCATCGTATAATAGCCTAATACCTGATGAAGACCTTCCTCCAGCGGCATTCCGGCGATCATGGGCCAGCGCTGGAGAATGCTTTGGTAGAGCAGTTCTGGTTCGGGAAATAGGACAAAAGCACCGCTGCGCTTAAAACTCGTCGTCGTCAAAAAACGGATTTCAGCCCCTATTGGCACGGGCCCTGTCGCAGCTCCCTCATCATCAAGGGAAATCGAACGGCACCGGATCCGGCCCAGGCCGACGTCATAGCCCTGATGATGCAAGGACAGGGATTTCGTCTTTTCTAAGACCGGCACCAGGACCGACGAAATCGATTCATCCAAGAATCCCAGGCGCCAAAAGGGCCTCTTTTCCCGGTCATCCCAAAAAACGGCCTGACTGTACGGCCGTATTCCCTTTTGATGGAATACCGTCGCCCAATCAGAACCGACGAGCTCCATCAAGGCCCCGTGAAAGACAGAACCCATCGAAGGATGGGCCCCCTTCCCCTTGGGAAAAATCAGGGGAATCTCGCATATTTCCAGCAACAATATCAACTCCCTCTATCCCTTCCGTAAAGGATACCCCTCTACGTTTATGGCAAAATATACAAAGAATTACGACACAATAGATATGCATAATTACAGATTCGACACAGAATAAATAAAATCCTGCTAAAAGGCAGGATTTTATTCAAAAAAGTAATTTATTATTTTAATAATTTACATAGTGTAAAATGTGTAAAATTTGATATGCCGTGGCGATCCAGTTCACCGGTCATGCTCTTCTGTATCTTTGGCGTCAATGGTCGTATCGCTTCCGGGCAAAGCCAGCGGGTCCTTATGAGGAAGCAAGTCAGGCTGTTTGCCGGTTACTTTCGGAACGCCTTGGCCCTGCAAGTTGAGGACTTGCTGCTTTAAGTGCGTCAGCATTTCAAGGGTTATGCCGTTGGCCTGATCGATCATTTTAGTCTTATCTTCCAAGATACTATCAACGATTCGGTTTTGGCGCTCTTGAAGCGTTTTGAGCTGTAGGGACATATGCTCCATATGGAGCACCATATCGTCGTTGATTCGTTTTTGATACAAGGCATGGCCCGGCGAATCCTTATCGTATTTTTCTAAAATTTCTAAGAGCTTCGGAAATTTTTCAGTATTATAAACATCGTTGTCTCGATTAATTTTATCCTTTAATTGAGCGTACATCACGTCGACCTCATGAATGACCGACATGGAACCCTTTTCCAGGATGAGGAATCGTTTTTGAGCCATGTCGGTGAGCTGCTTCTGCATTTCCATAATGGTTTCAGCCACCATCTGAAAGCCTCGCGCTTGAGCCTCTTTCAGAGCCATTTGGCATTGGGTTTCACACTGAAGAATATCGATTTTCGCTTGTTTGATAAGGTCTACCCGTTCGTTTTCGAGGTGAACCAATTTCACTTTCGTCGAGCTCTCGATTTGTTTACTCAGATCTACTCGCTCGTTTTTTAATTGGGCCAATTTTACCCTTGTCGCATTTTCAATTTCGGCGATCTTGACCTTATCCGGCTCATAATTATAAGAATGGGTCGTCCGCTCGTTGCTACCACCGCCAAAAAGGCTCTTAATGGCATTGCCGATTTTCGTAAAAAATTCCATATGGCCTCCCTCCCCATTGGGCATCTTGCCGGATAAGGCACGCTCCACCTGGGGACTCCGGTAAGTCCCGAAGGTGCAGGCATTGGCAAAATGCTCACAATTATTAAAGACAAGATGATAGCCCGAATCTCCCAGACAAAATCGGGCATACCGGACAATTTGCTCGACGGAATAGAGATCAGAGAACTCGTCATCCGTATAATCTTTCACTTCTAAGGTACCGCCGGCTAAAAATTGTGCCAGCGACGTCTTGATGACGCGGCACTGGGACCAGTCAAGGACACGATCGTCATCGGTCCCGGTAAAATGAATGACTTCCTCGTCAGAAACATAGATGCCGTGATGAGCATAGAGGCCGCCACAGCGTTTGACCCGGATATGGTCACCCTTGACAGGACGGCGACATTCCCAGGTTTCAGACTCGCCACTAATGAGTGTACCGAGGGCAACCATAGGAAATACGCCGCCATACGGGATAAGTCTGCGTATCAAAGTATCGCCTCACTTTTGCTAAGCTTTTGATGCCAATTCTTTACGCATCTTGAACATCAGGGAGTCATACTGCTTTTCCCGTTCTTTCTGGGCCTTGCTGTAGGCCGCAGCGTCGTTTAAGAAGGCGGCATAATTGCGCTTCTTCAAATCGGCAAAGTCGTGCAGTACTTTTTCAGAGATCTGGTCCAGGCTGCGATCGGCTACAAATTGAAGTACAGCGTCGATTTGTAGGTCCCACAACGGATAGGCCCATTTCAAGATGACGATGCGATCTTCGTTTTTCGGGCAAGAAAAGAGAACCTTCGAAACAGCTTCTTGAAAGGCCAGGGTCCGTTTATATAAGTCGCTTTCAGCGGCAAATTTATCCTGCAGGTCTCCGCCGGGCTGGAAGACATACTTCTGATAGATGCCCTTCCGTTCTTTCAAGAAGAAGTCGTCGATCTGCTGTTTATAGGCTGCCAGCTGATCCATGAGCTTCCCTTGGACGAATTCCTGATTCTCATCTAGAACTAATTCTTTCAAGCTCCAGGCGATAAGGGGCTGCATCCCTTCTTCGATCTTTTGTCGAAGGCTCTGCCAATCCTCGTACCATGCAGCCCACACTTCTTCTTCGATGGCGTCGTCTTCACAGAGATGCTGCAGCTCTTGACGCCGTGTCGATTTGAAGACCCGGTAATCATCGCTCCAAGCCTGCCACAAGGCGATGGATTCTTGGACTAATTTCTTATGGGATTCGAAATACTCGATTTTCAGCAAGGCCTTTTTGATGATCTTGGCCGTATTTTCGGCGATGAAAGAAAAAGACGGTCGGCATTCGGCATTAAGGGCAGCCCAGGCCGTCAATGATTGATCGCTGGCGTCGAGGTCGTCGAGCCGTTCCTCCAAGGCATCGGCCTGTTCTTTGACAGAGAGTAGTTTTTCCTTGACCTGATTCATATCCAGGGAGAAACGCTGGCGGAAGAAGCGCTGCCGCCGTTCCAGCATGGAATTTTCTGCTTCCGTCAAATTGGGATCAGCCTCATACTTTTTCGACAAGGTCAGACTGAGGGTGTTGAAATTCCGGATGACGTCGCCTTTCAGCCTTTCGTATTCATCTAATTTTTCAAGCAGCATCCCAATCCAACGTTGAATGGCCGTGTAATACTGGATGATCGACTCATCAATAGCCGGCATATCGTAATCGCCCAGAAAATCATGATAGTCGAAGGTTTCTGACAAGGGAATAAGCGCGCTCAACTTCCCAAGGGTAGTCTGTAAATCCGCCATCAGCTTTGGTATTTCAACGTATACCTGGTGGTACAATTCCGTAATGGAATCATCCGTAAAGATGGGCTGCAATTCATGTCGGACGAAGAGATCCAGCGTAAATTGTAGGCGTTCTTTTTCCGTATAAACCTTGTTGTCAGCAGCAACGTCATCTGCATAGGTTGAACCGGCGACAAGGATAGGACTATAGGGAAGGATATTGCCATTTTTTAACTCCTTAGTATAAAAATTATCGTCAAGGTCAATGCATCGCACGGTTTTACCCGTTCGATAGAGCCAATAACGATGATTTACTATACGATCGCCACCTCCCTCACGAAAAGGAAAGGACGGGTCTAAAATAATGGCTCTAAGCGTATCAAAGAGAGGTAGTTTCCAGTCCGCATAGCCGTCGCCATCAAAGTCTTGAACGACCTTTGCTGCTTCTTTTTCAGTATAATCGCCGCCTCCACCCTTTTTGCAGTAGGGGAAATGATTCAGATTGGCCCAAAGATAGCCTGTATTGCGATCCAAGAATACCTTCGGCTTATTTTTTATGAAGAACCAGCGCTGCTTTTTGATGGCGTCTAAAAGTCTGTCACGGCTGTCACTATATAACCGATCCGCTTCAGCGGTCATGGCCTGAAGTTCATTCTTCACAGCTGCAATTTCATCTTTTTTCCGTCCTGCTCCGACACCATCCAAAACCTTCAACCTCTCCAGCAGGCCTTGCTGATTCGCTAATAAGGTTGACAATTCCGACATATTCAATCTCCTTTCAATATCTATGTTGTTTTTTACGGAACAAATACTTCTATACGTTATATTTTCTACACGATTGTCACAGAATCCTGCCAAATAATGTATTTTCATCGGCAACTCTTTCAAGAATTTCAAATCCTTTCTGTCGTCTGCATAAATGTATAGGATTTCTCACTGTTACAACAACGCCCTTGACCCGGTATTCCGATTCAAGGGCGTTGCTCTTTATATTAGGGTATAAAAAACACCGTCGCAGTTTCGACTGCGGCGGTGCTTTTGCGTGTCTCTGATTGAAATGTCCGAGTGAGACCGGTTCAGATTCTTCCCGGTTCAGCCCCCTTACGGGGATTTGGGTAATACGACTCAACGAACGAGGCTGTGTCCATTTTCATGGAGACTCGTTTCAGTCCCCTTACGGGGAATTGGGTAATACGACGATCTACGATCCTGCTTAACAACGAAGCCGGCTACGGCGCGTTTCAGTCCCCTTA
>ENA-OQJP01000175-OQJP01000175.1-human-gut-metagenome-genome-assembly--contig:-NODE-175-length-24350-cov-3.353342_pt1 | contig 24350 bp, 35 predicted proteins | sample MGYA00242611_ERZ504778 | MGnify/ENA primary metagenome ERZ504778 (study PRJEB26092, sample SAMD00036349) | human gut metagenome | host: Homo sapiens | study: EMG produced TPA metagenomics assembly of...
CATATGATTACTTCCTATTAGGAACACTGTAAATACAAGGCTTTTCGGAGCCTACAAACCAGAAAAAATAATATTTGATCTATCACATTACGCAAAAAGCCGTCCGGCATGAAAAACGGGCGGCTTTTTTGCGTGGATAGACGGAAAGGAGGCACAAAAATAACTACAAAATTTTAGCGTTCAAATTTGTGCAACTTTAACGAAAAGGAGGATCGTAAATGGCCGATGAAAAATTGAATACTGGCCCTGCGGAGAATATTTCCCCGGAGGCCGCCGAGCCTATCACCACACCCGAACAGGCCGCAGCGTCTGAGCCCCAGCAGGAACAGACCGGGCCTGCCATACCTGAGTCCGGCGATGTGGTTGTGTCCTTTGACAAAATCAATGAGCTTATGGCGGAAAAGAGGCAGAACGCCCGCGCCGAAGTCGAAAAGGCGGAAACCCCCGAAACGCCAGAGGCGGCAGCCCCCGGAGAAACACCGCAGCCCGCCAATACGGAGGAACCGAAAAAGCCGCGCCGTGGCCGTCCGCCGAAAGCGGAAAAGGCTGCGACTGAAAATCAGAAAGCGGAGAAATCGGCTGGGGCCCGCAAGGGCCGCCCACCCAAGGCGGATAAGGCGGCCCCTGACAAGCCCAAGCCGTCCAAACGAGACAAAGTGTCCCCGAAGCGATGGAAAGGCCCCGGATGCCAAGGAGCCCCATTAAGCCCGCACAGGATACGGCACTGAAGGAAACTGCTGCTGTGGAACAGACGGCTCCCGAGCCGACTACACCGCCCCGCCCGGTTGAGGAAGGCAAGCTGGTTTATCTGAAACTTTCCGAGGTTCATCCATTTCACACATTCCGTCCGCACCCCTTTAAGGTACGGGACGATGCGAAGATGCAGGAAATCGTTGCTTCTATCCGCGTAAACGGTGTAATGGTTCCCGGTCTTGCCCGCCCGGAAAAAGACGGAAATGGCTATGAAATTGTAGCGGGCCATCGCCGTACACACGGCAGTGAACTGGCGGGGCTGGAGGAAATGCCCTTTATTGTCCGTGAAATGACCGACCACGAAGCGGTACAGGCCATGAAGGACAGCAACAAACAGCGTGACGGGATGCTCCCCAGTGAATTGGCCGCGCTGCTGGAACTCGAGGTTGAGGACATCAAGCATCAGGGCGGGCGGCTGAAAGGCGTTGCGGAAGGCGATGTCGGAAAACGCTCGGTTGAGATTGTGGGCGAGGCGCATGAAATGAACTATAAAAAGGTCATGCGCTACTTGCGGCTCAACTCCCTTGTGCCGGAGCTTCTGGATAAGGTAGACGATAAAAAGATGGGCTTCATGCCTGCCGTGGAGCTTTCCTACATCAAACCGAAAAATCAGAGGCTTATTGCTGTTTCCATTGACGGGGAGCAGGCTTCGCCCTCGCTGGCCCAGGCTAAACGGCTCCGGGAGCTGGATAAGGAAGGCAAGCTTAACGGCGATGTCATTGACGGTATCTTATCAGAACAGAAAAAGGAGGATCGAGGCGTGATTATTTCTACTGCGGAACTGGAAAAGTATTTTGGCAAGGAGGTCACTCCCGCCAAAATGAAAGAACAGATTATGTCCCTGCTGGATGACTGGAAAGAAAAACAGCCGCCGGAGCTGGCAAAAGCCCCGAAAAAGCAGGAACTTGACAAGTAACAACTTCGAGACACTTTGTCCCGAGGGCCCCGCCCTCGCGCAGAGGCTCTGGTGGTATATATCCCCCGTCGCCGCCTGTTTTTTAGTACAGCCGGGAGTGGGCCGTCAAGGGTGCAGCGCACCGCCGTTTTCGGCGGCTCGCCCTTGACGGTCTGCCCCGGCTGTGCTATTTCCCCGGCAAGCGGCGGGGGTATATCCTCCAGAGCCGCCCCCTTTCCCAAGACTGGGAAAGGGCGTGGGGTTTGGGTTGAACTTTCTTATTAAAATATCGGAGGTATGAACGATGAAACGACCCCTTGCTTATATCACCGCTGCATGGCTCGGCGGCGATAGCGAAAACGCAGAACTGGCGGCGCAGTATTGCCGCACCGTGTATGAGGCAGGCTTTTTCTCCTATTTGTCCGCCTTTGTACTTGCCCCTGTTTCTCAATGATGCTGTTCCCGAGGAGCATAAAAGCGGCATCGACATGAGCCGTGACCTGCTCCGCCGTTCTCATGTGCTGGTTGTTTGCGGGCACAGTATGACCGAAGCCATGAAAAATGATATTGCCGTGGCCCAGCGGCTGGGAATTACGGCAACAACCCTTGAGGGCATCCTGACCGTCAAGGGACAGGGCCGCCGCTAATGGCAACCCTGTTTGAAGCCTACGTTACCAACGCCGGAAAGTACAGCGAGGGCCAGCTTGTGGGTGAAACACTGAAATTTCCCACAACCGTCCAGGGAGGTGGGAGGCTCTCTTGAAACGGATCGGCGTGGATGGCGTCCGCTATCAGGAAATTTTTTATTACCCTCTTTCGATGGGGATGTGCTGGGGCTCTATGACCATTTGAGCGAGTATGAAAATCTGGACGAGCTTAATCATCTGGCCTGCCTGCTTTCCGAGCTTACCTCATCGAGCTGGAAACACTGGAGGCCGTCCTCGACAGCGGCGATCACTGTTCTTCGGTGCGGGACATCATCAATCTGACACAAAATCTGGACTGTTACGGCTTTTACCCCGGCGTATCCGATGAGGAAACGCTGGGGCGCATTTATGTGGACGATCTGGAAATGTTGGATGTGCCGGATCAGGTAAAACCGTATTTCGATTATGAGGCGTATGGCCGGGATGCCTGCATCCACGAAAACGGCCATTTTGCCCCGGGCGGCTATGTTGTCAAAGAAAGCGATCATTTCGTGGAAGTGTATCACGGCTTGCAGGATATTCCCAAGGAGCATAAGGTGTTCTCTTTCCCGAAGCTCTCTATCTGGGAGCAAATGGCCGCTTATCAGGAAATCATAGACGGTTCTTCTTTGGAGGGCTACCGTCAAATGCAGAAAAAAGACCGTGGGGATCGGTGATGGCACTTCGAGACAAATTGTCCCAAGGAAGGAGGCGGTGTAACTGATTGATGAAGATATTTCCCGGCGCACGATAGCCATATCCGTAAAAACAACCAAGCTGACGGCGCGGGGACTGGCGTATGTGCTGGGCATGGTGGGCCGGAAGATCCGCAAGGCATACCGTGGGCGGCAAGTACCGCATGGAAAACAAAGTGTGCGAAAGCTCATGGCCCACGGTACAGCCACCAACAGCATTGAGCTATCCGGGGATGCCAAGTCCTTTGACCGCGTGGCCCGGAAATGGAATGTAGACTATGCGTTCTATAAAACCGGGCCGGACAAATACCTGCTGTTTTTCAAGGCTGGACAGGCAGACGCAATGACCGCCTGCTTTTCTGAGTATTCCCGGAAGGTGTTAAGCAAAGCAAAATCGAACCGTGTTCCCATCCGGGAACAACTGCAACAGGCGGCAGATCAGCTTTCCAAAGAAAAGCCGAAGCAGAAAGAACGTGCAAAGGAGGTGGCCCATGAGGACAGATAAGATCAGAAAATATCTCATTCCGAACATTCCCTATCTGTTCATCCTGTGGGCGTTCCTCAAGCTGGGAACGGCCTACCGGCTGGCGGCGGGGAACGATTTTGCACATAAGCTCATCGGGCTGGGCCAGACGATTGGCCCGGCCTTTGCTGACTTTGCACCCGGTCTTGCCCCGCTGGACTGGCTTATCGGTATTGTAGGAGCCGTTGGTTTCCGGCTGCTGATCTATTTCAAAAGCAAGAACGCTAAGAAGTTTCGGCGGGATGCAGAATACGGCAGCGCTCGATGGGGAACGGAAAAAGACATCAAACCGTTTGTCGATCCGAAGTTTGAAAACAACGTGATTTTGACCGGGACGGAGTTTCTCACGATGAACACCCGCCCTAAAATCCCCGCAAATGCCCGAAACCTGAATTGCTGTATTATCGGCTCATCCGGCTCCGGCAAAACCCGCTTCTGGCTTACGCCCCAGCTTTTACAGGCCCATTCCTCTTATGTGGTGGTCGATCCCAAAGGCGGTGTGCTGGGGCAGGTCGGGGCTTTCCTGCAAAAACGCGGGTACAAAATCAAGGTGTTCAACAGCATTGATTTTTCAAAATCCATGCACTATAACCCGTTGGCGTATATCCGCAACGAGGCCGATATTCTGAAATTCGTGGATGCCCTGATTTCCAACACCAAGGGCGAAGGCAAGGAAGGCGATCCATTCTGGACGAAATCGGAAACGCTTTTGTACTGCGCCCTGATTGCCTACATCATTTTCGAGGGGCCTGCCGAGGATCGGAACATGAATACCCTTGTGGATATGATTTCCGGCATGGAGGTCAAGGAGGATGACGAGGACTTTATGAACGCGGTGGACTATATGTTTGCCGGGCTTGAAAAGCGCAAGCCGGATTGCTTCGCGGTCAAACAGTATAAAAAGTACAAATTGGCCAGCGGCAAGACGGCAAAAAGCATTTTGATTTCCTGCGGTGCGCGACTGGCTCCCTTTGACATCCCGCAGCTTCGTGAAGTCATGGCCTATGACGAATTGGAGCTTGACCGCATCGGAGATCGGAAAACGGCGGTATTCTTCATTATTTCCGATACCACGCAGACCTACAACTTTTTAGTGGCGCTTGCTTTTTCGCAGATGTTCAACCTCCTGTGTGAACGGGCGGACAATGTTCACGGTGGCCGCCTGCCGCACCATGTACGAGTGCTGTGGGACGAGGCAGCCAACACGGGACAGGTGCCCCAGCTCGAAAAGCTGGTCGCGGTTATCCGCTCCCGCGAGGTGAGTCTTTGCCTGCTGTATCAACAGTTGGCACAGTGCAAGGCCATTTACGATAAACACGCCGAGACAATCCTCGGCAACATGGATAGCGTGGTGTTCCTCGGTGGCCGCGAAGCCAGCACCATCAAGGAAATATCCGAGAACTGGCTGGGAAAAGCCACAATCAGTATGCAGACTGACAGCCGCTCCCGTGGTCAGTCGGAAAGCTACAGTCAAAATACCCAGCGGCTGGGCCGGGAACTGATGACCCCAGCCGAACTTGCAACCATGCCGGGAGACAAATGTATTTTGCAGCTTCGGGGTCTGCCCCCGTTTTTCTCTCCCAAGTATGATCTGAAACGGCATCCGAACTACCGTTATACGGCGGAGGCCGATAAACAGAAAAACGCTTTTGACCTCGACAGGCTCATTAACCGCCGCAGGCGGCCCGGTCTGAACGAGGCGTGTACGATGTATGAGGTGACTGTGCCGGACGATGCGCTCACAGAAGAGGACGAGGACATCCTCAACTATGATGACATCGACGATCCAGACGCCTTTGCATAAACGCTTCGAGACAAAGTGTCTCGAAGTTTGTAACCTGCCGCCTGCATGGGCGGCTTTTTTGTTACCGGGAAAATCCCGGAGAAATGGAGGCTTATATGGCATTTTTCTCATCTGCAATCGACACTTTACAGACCCTCGTTATTGCTCTCGGTGCTGGCCTTGGCGTGTGGGGCGTGGTTAATCTGCTGGAGGGCTACGGCTCGGATAACCCGGGCTCCAAGTCCCAGGGCATGAAGCAGCTCATGGCGGGCGGCGGCATCATCGTCATTGGCACCACGCTGATCCCTCTGCTGTCTGGCCTGTTTTAAGGTAGGCGCTTATGGATTTTCTCACCGACTGGCTCACAAACTGGCTCAAAGAGCTTCTGATTGGCGGCATCATGGGGAACCTCGAAGGTCTTTTTGATACCGTCAATACCCAAGTCGGAGAGATTGCGGCACAGGTAGGGACTACCCCGGCGGCGTGGCACGCCGGGGTTTTCTCCCTGATCCGACAGCTTTCCGAAACGGTGATCCTGCCGATTGCCGGAATGGTGCTGACCTTTGTTGCCACTTATGAGCTCATACAGATGCTTTTGGAAAAGAACAATATGCACGAGGTTGACGTTGCGAACCTCTATAAATGGATGTTCAAAACAGCCTGTGCAATCCTGATCCTGTCAAACACATTCAATATCGTCATGGCCGTGTTCGATGTCTCGCAGAGCGTCATCGCGCAGGCAGGCGGGCTCATTCAAGGCTCTACCGATGTTTCGGCGGATATGCTTGCTGAACTGGAAACCTCGCTGGAGGCGATGGACTTGGGGCCGCTTTTGGGGCTGTGGCTGCAGTCTGCGCTCATTGGCTTCACGATGAAGGCGATGGGAATTATCATTTTCGTTTTGGTGTATGGCAGGATGCTGGAAATCTATCTGCTGACCAGTCTGGCCCCCATCCCCGTTGCTACGCTTTCCAACCGGGAGCTTGGTGGCACCGGGCAGAACTACATCAAGTCCCTGTTTGCCGTGGGCTTTCAAGGGCTGCTGATCCTTGTATGTGTTGCAATTTACGCAGTGCTCATTCAAGGCATCGCAACAAGCGGCGATCCCATCGGGGCGATTTGGGGAACTGTGGGCTACACGGTTTTGCTTTGCTTCATGCTCTTTAAGACCGGGAGCATTGCCCAGCGTATCTTTGGGGCTCACTAACAGGAGGAGGTGCTTATGCCGAGAAGATACGGGGCGGATGGAACGCGCTTATGGAATGGAAAAACGCCGGAGGAGTTTACTGAGGCGGACGCTTACCGCTTTATGGCGGAAACGGAGGCCGTCCTGCAAAGAAAAGAGCTGATGGACGATCCCGCCCAGCCTGCTCCGGCAAGCGGAAAGGAGGAATTTTATCTGAGTAAGAAGGACGATGTATTGCTGACCCCGGAGCAGATTGCTGCGGAGGAACGGCGCTGGCTGTTTGATGCTCCCATCGCGGAGCTTGCAGAAGTCAAGGGCGTTAGCATTGATGAGGCAGTAAAAATGCGGACAGATGCTGTCTTGCAGGAGGCGGTTGTTCCGATCACGGTATCTATCCGCCCGATTGAGCCGCAGGGAAAACTGATTGGCTTCGCCAGCGTCAATTTTGGCGGTGTGGTCATCGACGATTTTAAGGTTGTGGACGGAAAAAACGGAATTTTCCTCGGTGCTCCCTCTAAACCCGATCCTGCCAGCCGGACGGGATACCGGGCTACGGTTCGGATTCCTGACCGTGCCACACAGGAACGGATCAATGCAGCTGGTGTGGAGGCGTATCATGCGGCGGTGGAACAGCTTGTTACACGGGCCCAGGCGGTACGGCCTGCCCCGATCAAGGAGCAGATGGCCGAGGCCGCAAAGCAGGCAGGAAAAGAAAAACGCCGCCCGGCCTGCGCCTGCCAAGGCAAAGGAGGCCCGCAATGACCGATAGCCGCACTTTGGGACAAAGTGTCCCGAAGGAGGGCTTGTTTCTCATGGACGGCATCGAGGGCTTGCGTTCTTTGCCAAAACATAGCGTGGATATGCTGCTGACTGATCCGCCCTACGGCACAACCCGGAATTATTGGGATGTGCCCCTGCCGCTCCCGGAGCTGTGGGAGGCGGTGAAATGGGCGGTCAAGCCGAATGGCGCAGTGCTGTTTTTCGCACAGTGCCCCTTTGACAAGGTGCTGGGCGCATCCAACCTCGCCATGCTCCGCTATGAGTGGGTTTGGTACAAGGAGCGCGGAACGGGCTTCCTCAATGCAAACCGGGCTCCACTGAAAAAGTCCGAGAATATCTTGGTATTTTATCAGAAGTCCCCGGTCTACAATCCTCAGTTTACTTATGGCAAGCCCTATACCCGCGTACATTCCCGAAGCGGTACAAGCTCTAACTATGGGAAATTTGAACGGCAGGGATCGGAGTCCAACGATGGCCGCCGCTATCCCGGAAATGTACTATTTGTGCCTACGGTGTCCCGGCGGCATCCATCCCACGCAGAAACCCGTGGAGCTCTGCGAGTATCTGATACCGCACCTATACCCACCCCGGCGAACTGGTTGCGGACATTTTGCGCGGGCTCCGGCACAACCGCGATTGCAGCCATCAACACAGAACGCCGCTTTGTATGCTTTGAAACGGCCCCGGCCTTTTATGCCGCAGCCAGTGAGCGTATTCGTGCGGCGCAGGCAGTAAAAAGTTCTGGCGAGAAAGGAGTGTAATTATCCAGCAGTATTCTATCATTTACGCCGATCCCCCTTGGCGCTACTCGGCTAAGAAAGTACAGGGCGCGGCGGAAAATCATTATCCCACTATGAGCATTGAGAATTTATGTGCGTTGCCTGTGGCTGATCTTGCAGCCCCGGACAGCGCACTCTTTTTATGGGCCACTTTCCCGCAGCTCCCGGAGGCGCTCCGGTTGATCGAGGCTTGGGGCTTCACCTATAAAAGCGTTGCTTTCGTTTGGCTGAAAAAGAACAAGAAAGCGGATAGCTGGTTTTACGGCCTTGGCTTCTGGACAAGGGGCAACGCGGAAATCTGCCTGCTGGCAACCAAGGGCCACCCGAAGCGGCAGGCCGCCAACATTCATCAATTCATCATTTCTCCGATTGAGGCCCACAGCAAAAAGCCGGACGAGGCCCGCGACAAGATTCTTTCCCTGATGGGAGATCTGCCCCGCGTGGAGCTCTTTGCCAGGCAGACCCCGCCCGGCTGGGCTGTATGGGGAAATGAAGTAACACCAACCATCCCGGACTTTGGGACACATTGTCCCGAAGTACAGAAAGGAGTGTGATCTATGCCCTATGTAAACGTACCAAACGATTTATCCAAAATCAAAACAAAGATGGCTTTCAACCTCACCAAACGCCAGCTTGTCTGCTTCGGCAGCGCTGGCGCGGTGGGGATTCCGGCCTATCTGCTGACCCGTGGCACCCCTCGGGCAATACCGGGGCGATGTTTCTCATGCTGGGAATTATGCTCCCGGCGTTCCTGCTGGCGATGTATGAAAAGGACGGCTTGCCCCTTGAAAAGGTTGTGCGAAACATCATCCGGGCCAAGTTTCTAAGGCCGGGGATCAGGGCCTACCGAACCGAAAACATTTATGCGCCCTTTGCCGGGCCGGGCGCTGGAAAGGAGGATGTGATTGAAAAACACAAAGAAGAAAAACGGAGCCGCCGCCAAGGGTAAAGGCCGGGCGACCCTGTCTGCCCAACAGACAATCCCGTATCTGTCCATGCACCCGGACGGTGTGTGCAAGCTGCCGGGCGGGCTCTATACAAAAACCGTGGAATATGAGGACATCAATTACTCCGTGGCATCCACCGAGGATCAGACTGCCATATTCAGCGGATGGAGTTCATTTCTCAACTACTTTGACAGTTCGCTGCCGTTCCAGCTTTCCTTTATCAACCGTCGTTCCCATTCCCGCAGCCGCTATCAGGTCAATATCCCGAAAGCGGATGACAACTATAACAGCGTCCGGGATGAGTTTACCGGGATGCTGAAAAATCAGATTGCCAAAAGCAATAACGGCATTGAACGCTCAAAATACATCACCTTTGGCATACCCGCCGAGGGGATTGCGGAGGCCCGGCCCCGGCTGGAGCGTGTGGAGGCCGATGTCATGGGAAACTTTAAGCGACTGGGCGTTCCCTCGGAGCCGATGGACGGGCGGGCCCGCCTTGCGCTGCTTCATAGCCAGATGCACCCGGGGAGCCGTGAGGCGTTCCGCTTTTCGTGGAAAGACATCCCGCAGACCGGGCTCGGCACAAAAGACTTTATTGCCCCGGACAGTCTCGACTTCCGCCAGTCCCGCACATTCCGCATCGGCCAGTATTGGGGCGCGGTGTCCTACTTACAGATTATGGCATCGGAGCTTTCGGATAAATTGTTGGCGGAAATCTTGGAGCTGGATGCGGAAATGACCGTGACCATGCACATTCAGACCGTGGATCAGCTCAAGGCAATTAAGACCATCAAGGGGAAAATCTCGGACATCGGAAAAATGAAAGTGGAGGAACAGAGAAAGGCTAGTGCGCTCCGGCTATGACCCGGATATTCTTCCCCCTGACCTGATTACATTCAGCAAGGACGCAGCGGAACTTCTGGCTGATTTGCAATCCCGCAATGAGCGAATGTTTCTGCTGACCTTTACGGTGGTAAACCTTGCTCCTAACCGCCAGCGGCTGGAAAACGATGTGTTTACCGTGGGCGGTATCGCGCAGAAATACAACTGCGCTCTGCGCCGTCTGGACTGGCAACAGGAACAGGGCTTTGTTTCCTCGTTGGCCCTTGGTTACAACGAGGTAGAAATCCAGCGCGGTATGACCACCAGCTCCACAGCCATCTTTATTCCTTTTATGACAAGGGAGCTCCGCATGGCTGGGCAGGCCCTCTACTATGGCATGAACGCACTTTCTCACAATGTCATCATGGCTGACCGCAAAAAGCTGAAATCGGCAAACGGGATGTATTTGGGCTCTACGGGCTCCGGCAAGAGCTTTGCCGCAAAGCGCGAGCTCTTGAATGTGTTTCTCACCATTCCGCAGGATCGGATCATCGTGGTTGACCCGATGGGCGAATACGCTCCACTGGTGCGAAGGCTGGGCGGCCAGGTGATCGAGATTGCCCCGGACAGCCCGCACCACCTCAATCCGATGGATGTGGAGCTCAATATGGCCGCCGGAGAAAGCCCGCTTTCCATGAAGGCGGATTTTCTTTTGTCCCTATGCGAGCTTGTGGTCGGCGGCAAGGAAGGCTTGCAGCCCATTGAAAAGACGGTCATTGACCGCTGTGTGCGTTTGGTGTACCGGGAACAGGCGCTCGGACTGGAAACTGCAAAAACACCGCTGTTGCAGGATTTGTACGAAGAGCTCTTACTCCAGCCGGAGCCCGAAGCCCGGCGCGTGGCAACTGCCTTAGAGCTTTATTGCACAGGCTCCCTCAATCTCTTTAACCATCCTACCAACGTCAAGACGGACAGCCGTGTGGTGTGCATCGTTCTGAAAAACATGGGCGAAAACCTTAGAAAGATTGCAATGCACATCACAAATGAGTTTGTTTCGCAGGCAGTGGATCAGAACTTCCACGAGGGTGCGGCGACTTGGTGCTACTTTGACGAGTTTCATATCCTGCTCCGCGATCCGCTGACAGCCAGCTACTTTGTGGCAGTCTGGAAAATGCTGCGTAAAAAAGGATGTGTGCCGTCTGCTTTGACGCAGAACGTCAAAGACCTTTTGGCCAGCCGGGAAATCGAGAACATTCTGGACAACACGGATTTTATGATTCTGCTTTCGCAGGCGCAGAGTGACCGTACCATTCTGGCAAAACAGCTCGGTATTTCCGAGCATCAGCTTTCCTATATCACACACAGCAATTCCGGCGAGGGGCTGTTGTTCTATGGAAATGTGACCATCCCGTTTGTTGGATCGGTTCCCTCGCGGAGAAATCTATGACCTGCTGACTACCCGCCCGGAGGATATGAAGAATGAAACGAAAAACGAATAAGACCAAGGAGGAGGCTTGGTCGCAGACCGCCCACGCCCCTGACGGGGAACAGCCCGGGCCGGAGGCTTCCGACACTTCGGGACAAAGTGTCCCGAAGTCCAAGTTCCGCAAAAAGAGCCAGCAGGAACAGGCTGCGGCGGCAAAGCTCCACATGGAGTCCCAAGGCGAAAAACTGGAACAGGCCCGGGAGAAGCTGGCAAAGCAAAAGCCGCCGAAAAAGTCCGGCCCGGTAAAACGCATAGGCCGTGTTGCCAGCGGTTCCGTTCACAGCTTCGTGCATGGCAAGATTTTTGAAGTGGAACAGGAAAATGTCGGCACGGAAGGCGCACACCGTTCTGAGCTTGTGGGAGAAACCGCGCTGCGGCACGGCTCTCGCTTTGTGCGCCGTAAAGTCCGGGAACATCCGGCAAAAGTGGTACGCAAGGCCGAGGCCCGCTATACCAAGTACACGGCGGACTACCATTTTCACACCGCCGCACAGGAGCACCCGGAGCTGCGAAAAATGCCTTACCCGCTACTGGCAGAAGCAACGGCTCCGCAGGCAATACCGCAAGCAGGCAAAGGAGGCTGCAAAGCAGGGCGCGGCTGCGGCTGGGAAAACTGCCACAGCCACAGAACGCCTGACTGCCCGGGCAGTGGAATTTGTCAAAAGTCATCCTGCAGGTGCCGTGATTGCGGTGCTCTGTGTGTTACTCCTGTTTGCTATGCAGTCCTGTTCCTCTACCATGCTTATGCTGGGGAACGCCGGGGCCGGTGCATTAGGGGCCAGCACCTATCCTTGCGAGGATCGTGATATGCTGGCCGCCGAAGCTGCCTACTGTGCGCTGGAAGATGATTTGCAGCATTATCTGGACACCTATGAAAGCACCCATGACTATGACGAATACCACTTCGATCTGGACGAAATCGAACATGATCCCTATGTGCTGCTTTCTCTTTTGTGTGCGCTCCATGAGGGACAATGGACAATAGGCGAGGTACAGGGAACGCTGCAAATGCTCTTTGACCGCCAGTACATTTTGACCGAGGATGTGGTGGTGGAAACCCGGTATCGCACGGAAACCGACACATGGACGGACGAGGACGGCAACTCCCATACGGACACCTATCAGGTGCCTTACGATTATTACATCTGTACGGTCACGTTGGAGAACTTTGATTTATCCCATGTACCCGTGTATGTCATGGGCGAGGATCAGCTTTCCCGGTATGCCATCTATATGGCAACGCTGGGAAACCGCCCCGATCTGTTCCCGGATTCTCCCTATGTGAACAAGTACATTACCGGGAAACCCGGTGACTACGAAGTGCCCGGAGAATATCTGGACGATGAAACCTTTGCTGCGATGCTTGCTGAAGCGCAGAAATACATCGGCTATCCCTATGTGTGGGGCGGCAGTTCTCCCGCCACTTCCTTTGATTGCTCTGGCTACGTTTCGTGGGTTATCAATCACTCCGGCTGGAATGTGGGCAGGCTGGGAGCCCAGGGGCTCTATAACATCTGTACGCCGACCAGTTCTCCCAAACCCGGTGATCTGGTGTTCTTCAAAGGCACCTATGACACGCCGGGCGTGAGCCATTGCGGGATTTATGTCGGTGACGGGAAAATGCTGCATTGCGGAGATCCCATCGGCTACGCAAACTTGAATACAAGCTACTGGCAATCTCATTTTTACGCCTACGGGCGTTTACCGTGACAGGAGGTTTTGAAATGGCAACTACCAAAAGCATGAAAATTCAGGCCGAGATTGATAAGGTCAAGGCCAAAATCAGTGAACAGCAGGCCCGGCTCAAGGAGCTGGAGCAGAAAAAGCTGGAGGCGGAAAACAGCGAGATCGTGGACATCGTGCGCGGCATGAGCATTTCCCTTACGGAGCTCCCGCTGCTGTTTGAAAAGCTGAAGGACGGTGGCACTTTGGGACAAAGTGTCCCGAAGTCCGAAGAAGAAAAGAAGGAGGGAAACTGAATATGAAATACTTTCGTATGTTGGCGGCGGGGCTTTGCTCCGCCGTTCTTTTATGCGGCTTTGCAATCCCGGCCTATGCCTATTCGGACGGCGGGAATGAGGAATCGCCTGTTGTGGAAGAAACTCCGGCCCCGGAGCCAGCGCCTACCATTACCCCGGGCGAGGGCTTTTCGGAGGATGGAAACCTTGTGACCCGCGATCTGCTCTACGATGCCGCAACCAACAAACAGTTCATCACGGTGGAAACCAGCGGCGGCAACACCTTTTACATTGTCATTGACTATGACAAGCCTGTGGACGAGGACGGCGAACAGTATCACACCTACTTTTTGAACATGGTGGATGAAGCCGATCTGCTGGCGGCACTGGAGGCCGCTGGCGGAGAACTTCCGGCCTGCTCCTGCACAGAAAAATGTGCGCCCGGAGCCATCCATACGGATTGCGAGGTCTGCGCGGTCAATATGACCGAGTGTGCTGGCACAGCTCCCGAACCCGCTCCGGTGACGGAACCTGCGGAGGAGCCGGAACCCGAGCCCCAGCAGAAAAGTAATACCGGGACGCTTCTGCTGATTTTGGCTGTGGCTGTTCTGGGCAGCGGTGCAGGCTGGTACTTCAAAATTTTACCGCCCGAAGCATGAAAAGCTGCTGTACCCGAAGAGGATTACAGTGAGGAACTGGCTGATTATGACGATCCCGAGGACGATGGGCCGCCTTGGGACGAGGACGATACCGAAAGCGAGGATAATGAATGAGATTTACCAACAACCCCTATGAGGGATTTATGAAAAGAAAAAAGCTACTTTAAGGGTGTGCCGCCAAGCCTGCCGCCGAAGGGCTCCCGTTGTGACGGCTGCCCTTACTGGCGCGGGATCGGCTGCGTGTTCTGCTACCGGGAGCAGCTCAAACCACCGGGCAACGGGAGGTGATACTGTGGGCCGAGAACTGACCCGGACAGAAAAAGCGGCAATCCGCAGGCTGGTGTCAAAATGGTGTGCCAACTATGACCGGGACTGCGGCTGCCTGCCGCTGGATTGCGAGTGCTATATGTTTGGGAAATGCTGGACGGGGGCTTATTGCCGCTACTTCCGCGAGGCTGTTCTGCCCCTTGATCCGGCGCTGGAGGCTGCGCTGCTGGCAGAAGGGCCAAGGCCGGATTTCAAGGCTTGCCCGGTATGCGGCAGAGCCGTGGCTCCTGATGGACGGCAAACCTATTGTTCGGCGGCCTGTGCAAAGGCGGCACACCGCAGACAGCAGCGGGAATATATGCGGAAAAAACGGGGCTGATGTGTTGACAATTAGGACATCCAAAACCCGCCTGTGACAAGGCTTTTTAAGGCCCTTTTCTGCGGGAGGTGTATATTTCTATGTCCGGCCTGTTTCCGTGAGATGCTGTCAACATTTTAGCTGCCGGGGCTTTGGGACAATTTGTCCCAAAGTTCCGGCTTTTGTGGAAGGAGGTACTATGCCGAAATATTATCCGATCAATGAAGAAGCCGCAAAGCGGGCAAAAGATATGAACAGCTTTTCTGACTATCAGCCGGGCTCCGCTACGGCGGGCTACCGGGCAATGGTCGATGAAGCGTATGCAGCGGCGGAACGCCAGAAAGCGCGTGTCGATCCCATGTACCACGATAAGATTGACGCTCTGGTGGATCGCTATGCCCGGAAACTTGCGGAAAATCTGAATGAACGCAATGTGATTGATGCCCGGGTGCCCTCTATTCTGATCTCCGGGGGCGGTAATTTCCCTGTGGCAAAAAAGCACAAGCAGAACGCCGCCCGGGATCGCAACTATGGAGAGTATGCGGAGATTTCAAAGCTGCTTGATAAAATCCGCTCTGTTGGTATGGGCGGGATCAGCGCAGACGATGATCTGGCCGTGGAAAAGCTGACAAAAAAGCTGGAGGGGCTGGAGTCCCTGCAGGCCACCATGAAGGCGGTCAATGCGTATTTTCGGAAACACAAAACGCTGGACGGCTGCTCGGAGCTTACGCCGGAGCAGGCAGAAAAGCTCAAAGCAGATATGGCGCAGTCATGGCACTTGGATAAAAGCAAGCCGTATCCCGCCTATCTGCTTTCCAACAACAACGCCAACATCCGCCGTGTACGCCAGCGCATTGAGGAACTGAGCAGCCGCTCCGAGTTTGCAGGCTGGACATTCCCCGGAGGCGAGGCAAAAATCAACGAGGCTGAAAATCGTTTGCAGCTTATTTTTGAGGAAAAGCCCGATGCCAATCAGCGGCAGGAACTGAAAAGCAACGGCTTTAAGTGGGCTCCCAGCCAAGGGGCATGGCAGCGGCAGCTAACCAGAACGCCATCCGTGCTGCGCCCGGATAGACTTTCTGCGGCCCGAGGACGGTACAAGCCCCTATCAGCTCCAGCCGTTTGTGAAAAAGAGAAAACAAGAAATGTCTCGATGATGGGAGGTGTACTATGGACAAAAATCAAGGCTACGCCATTTTGAAGGCGGTCATGCTGGAAAATGGACGAGGATTTGCATTGGGCGAACATCCCACCGCGCCATCCCGCTATGTCACATGGGCCTGCTATGATGACAAGGACGGCCAGCGGCAGTACGGATGGGGTCACTATGGAAATGACCGCACCGCGATGGAACAGGATTTCACAGACCGGGTGCAGGACTATCAGCGTATTTATAACGTCGGGATCAGGCAGACCGAGGCTCCCGGCCTTTACAAGTATTATTCGACCCAGCGGCCTGTGGACATCGGGACATTCCCGAAGCCGCCTTATAACAAGCCGGATGAAATCTTCAATTACGATCAGCGCATCCCGGTGGAAAATGGCTCGTTCTTGGCTTGGGGTTATCTTACCTATACCCGCCCCCTGACAGAAAAACAGGCATCCGACTATGAGCTGCGTCCTGCGCCTGATAATCCCGACAGGCCCCGTCCGATTGCCGAGCAGATGAAAGATGCGGCAAAGTTGGCGGAGGCAGATCGCGGCTCAGAGGCTCCGGCTCCCCAGCGCAGGCAGCCTGACCGTGGCGATAGATAAGGAGGTGCGTATATGGAAAAGAAACGTGAACAAGAATTGTCTGTACTGGAGGTGCTGCGCCTGCACCGTGAATTTCATTTGCCGCACCCTGTTCCGGCAGACGAACAGGAAAAGCCGCTGGATAAAGTAAAGGAGCCGCCCCGCGCCTGCCGCAGCCGGGAGCGTGAGGAACGATGCAAAGAAACGCCGCCGTCCGATCCATCTTCATGTGATGGTGTCGGAGGCGGAGCAGGCCCTGATTCAAGAACATATGGCGGAGGCTGGCATCCGTAACATGGGAGCCTATATGCGGAAAATGGCCCTGAGTGGGTATGTGCTTCATGTTGACCTTTCGCCTGTTCGTGAGCTGGTTTCGCTCCAGCGGCGATGCTCCAACAATTTGAACCAAGTGGCAATTCAAGCCAACACCTACGGCGCAATTTATCCCGAAGAACTCACGGCCTTGCAGCGGGACTATGCGGCCTTATGGGGGCCGCTGTCTGATCTCTTGAAACAGCTCTCCGCGCTGGTAGAGCTCTGACCCGTCCGGGGAGTGGTTGATACCGCTCCCCGGCTTTTTCTACTTCGGGACAAAGTGTCCCAAAGTAAAAATACTATTTGCCGGAAGGAGGGATTTCTACGGCGACCACCTACATCCGCCCTTATAAAACAGCGGCGGGAAAAAAGTGCAATTCAAAACGATGGAGGATCGGTTCATCTATGGCCTGAACCCGGAAAAGCTGGGAGCCGTATCTTCCTATCTCTGCGATCCGAACACGGCCCCCGCCGAGTTTCTTTTGGTAAAAAGTCAATACCTTGCAGAGACAGGCCGGGCCGTATCCCGCGGGGCCCTGTTCTTTCAGATCCGGCAGGCGTTCCTGCCCGGGGAGGTTACGGCGGAAGAAGCAAACCGTATCGGCTATGAAACGGCGATGCGCTGGACAAAGGGAAAGTATCAGTTCTTCGTCTGTACGCATACCGATAAGGCCCATATCCACAATCACATTTATTTTAATGCAACGGCCTTTGACCGCTCCCGGAAATTTCATAATTTTATTGGTTCGTCCTTTGCCCTGCGGCGGCTCTCTGACCGCGTGTGCATCGAACATGAATTGTCTGTTATCCAAAATCCGTGCCAGCACAGCAAGGGCCGTTTTCTCCACTATGGACAGTGGATCGGAGAAAAGCCACCCTCTGCCAAGCAGCGGGTGCGGCTGGCTGTTCTCGCCGCTTTGGAGAAAAAGCCCACGGACTTTGCCGACTTTCTTCGTCTCATGGAGGAGTCCGGATTTTCGGTGAAACAGGGACGCGGCGGTGTCATCTCATTCCTTGCGCCCGGGCAGGAAAAAACCGACCCGGCTCCGGGGCTTCTACACTGGGAGCCGGATTTGACCCGGAGGACATCAAGGCGGTAATTGCTGGGGAACGTCCGCTCCCTGAACTACCAGAGGAGCCCACGGTTCCGCCACGGCGAGTTAATCTTATCATCGACATTCAAGAGCGTATGGCCCAGGGCAAAGGCCCGGCCTATGAACGATGGGCCAAGGTATACAACCTAAAACAGATGGCTGCCGCGCTCCAGTATTTGCAGGAGCATCATCTGACAGACTATGCGGCGCTGACGGCCCGCACCGAGGCTGCTGTGGATCACTTTCACAAGCTGTCTGACAAGCTCCGCACAACGGAGGAAGCTCTTTCCAAAACCTCGGAGCTGATGGCTGCCACGGTGGACTATGCCAAGACCCCGCCCGGTGTTCGATGGGTACAAGGCTGCGCGGTACAGCAAAAAGTATCTGGCCCAGCATGAAGCAGAGCTTGCCACTTACCGGGCGGCAAAGGATACCATGAACACCATACTGAACGGCGCAAAGCTCCCTAAGATTGAAGCACTAAAAAAATCCCGCCGTGAGCTGGCGGGACAAAAGAAAGAGCTTTATGCAGAATACCGGGAGGCCCAGCGGCAAATGCGGGAGGCCGTGGCAATAAAAGCGAACATTGATCATCTGCTCGGCATAACAGACGAGCGTGAGAATAAGGCCCAGGAACGATAGTGACGGGCCGCAGACTACGGTGCAGCGCACCGGGACTTTGGGACAATTTGTCCCGAAGTACAGCGGGTTTGGGGAGCTCCCCAACCAAGCATTTTTGTCGGGCCCTGTGCCCTGCAAAAATTTCGGAGTGTGGCCACACCCGAATTGCTTGCCAAAACGCGCAACCCGCAACATGGCACAAAAAAACGGAGGTTACGCTTTCTTTTACGTTTCCTCCGTTTCTTTCGATGCTTTCATCGCTTGGATTGTAGCTTCAACGATTTTCAATTCTCTTTCGTCCAAGGCGTTCAACATGGCATCAATCCGCTTCCTGCACTCGCTCCCGCTATTCTGGGACGGGTAAAAGTATTGATCCACCGATATATCAAACATTGTGACCATCTGATAAAAGGTGTTGAAGCTTGGATGCTGACCATCATTTTCATTATACATAATGGTACGCGGAGCGCGGTCAACAATATAGGCCAGTTGCTCCTGTGTCATGCCGCTGGCTTCTCTTGCACGCTTGATGGCGAGCCCTATATCGTGAAAATCAAAGCGTCTTTCATCTCGTTCTATCTTCATAACATCACCTGATATGATTTTACATTTCATGTGATATTATTTGAACGATTATGTATTTCATGCTACTGACTATTTAATTTCACATTCTTTTCTTCCAAAACTTGTATTGTTCGAGTCGAAGAACTATAATATACTCTATGGAGGTGCAGAATGGATTATATGACACTAAAAGAGGCCGCCGAAAAATGGGGCGTGACACCTCGTAGAGTAAATTACTATTGTGCTGCCGGGCGTATTCCCGGCGCTGTGAAGATGGCTGGTGTTTGGCTGATCCCAAAGAACGCAGAAAAGCCGATTGACGGAAGGACAAAACAAGGAAAGGAATTAAAACATGAATAGAATATTGCTATTGGAGGATGATGTCAGTCTAATAGATGGCTTGGTCTACTCTTTGAAAAAGAATGAATTTGATGTTGAAGTTGCCCGTACAGTATGTGAAGCAAAACAATACTTATCCGAACTCGACCGATACGATTTATTGATTTTGGATGTTACTCTGCCAGATGGAACAGGATTTGACGTATGCGAAAGAGTAAGAAAAGAAAATCAGCAGATACCGATTATATTCCTGACTGCATCGGATGAAGAAGTCAGCATAATTCGTGGATTAGATAGCGGTGGGGACGATTATATCACCAAGCCTTTCAAACTGGGGGAATTGTGTTCCCGCATCCGGGCGCTGTTGCGTCGGGCCGGAGTTTCCAAAAGCGAAAAAAACACTTCTATGGAATGTGGCGACATTACCATTGATCTGTTGGGTAGCCGTGCAACCTTAAAGGGAAAAGCATTGGATTTGACAAGCGCCGAATATCGTTTGCTTTGTCTGCTGGTAAGAAACGCAAATCGCGTTGTGACAAGGGACATCATTCTAAATGAGCTGTGGGATGATACAGGAAATTTTGTTGATGATAATACCCTGTCCGTCTATGTACGGCGGCTTCGTGAAAAAGTGGAAACCAATCCGTCCCATCCAGAACACCTTATAACCATTCGTGGGTTCGGCTACCAATGGAAAGAGGTGTCTATATGAGTTTGTACCAAGATAGACAGATTAAAGGGTTCCTGCTATTTTTGACTTTGTTTGCTCTGCTGTTTGTAGGTACAGCAACCGTTTTGACTATTTATCAGGTGAACGATGCGGAAGTCCTATGGCTCAAACATGATGAAGCGGTTTCATCCTCACTTTTGGAACAGGGTGTTCCGAAAGAAGTGGTTGCAGTTGCCTTTACGAACACAGACATCAGTGACGATGGTAGGTCATTATTAGCGGCTGCGGGTTTGGGAAAACAGTCAGAAAGCAGTATGCGGCCTTATTTCAATCAATTTCAGCGTTCCGCTTTCTGCACCATGCTATGCACTGTGCTATTTTTTCTCTTTGTGCTTGCCATAGGAATATTTATTTTTTTCTGGAAAAGGAAGCGATTGTATCAACAGGCCGACAAAATATTGCTAAATTACATCAACGGGGATTACTCTTGTCATTTACCGCAGAATTATGAGGGGGCTATCTACCAAGTGTTTTCTTCGATAGAACAGCTTGCAACTATGACTCCAATACCAAAAATGAAACAGAACGTAAAGACTAAAAGAGTTTTTGAAAGACACCATATCCGATATATCTCACCAGCTCAAAACGCCTCTGGCAGCCCTCACTATGTATCAGGAGATCATTGAAAGTGAGCCAGAAAATGCAGAAACGGTCAAACAGTTTGCGGCGAAGATGGGTATTTCTCTAAAGCGTATGGAGCAGTTAATCTTATCCATGTTGAAGATAACCCGACTGGATACGGGAAACATCATTTTTGAGAAAAAAAGTTGCCGTGTGTCCGAGCTGATAGCTCATTCAGTCAATGACCTAACCACAAGGGCTAAAAGCGAAAGCAAGCAGATTCAGATAGATGGCGATGGTGAACAGCAGCTTATTTGTGACATGGAATGGACAGGTGAAGCGATTGGAAACATTGTAAAAAATGCACTGGATCACACGCAAGCTGGCGGTATTGTCCGTATTACATGGGAGCGCACTCCTGCTATGTTTCGGATTTTTATTTCTGATAATGGTAACGGCATAGTCCCGGAAGATATTTACCATATCTTTAAACGCTTTTATCGCAGCAAACATTCCCTTGATACACAAGGAATCGGGCTGGGGCTTCCCCTTGCCAAGTCCATTATTGAGGGTCAAAACGGTGTTATCTCCGTACAAAGTGAAGTCGGAAAAGGTACGCTGTTTACACTATCTTTCCTTACGGATCTGTAAGGTCAAATTCACCTGCTTGTAAGCTGTTTTTGCTATCCTTTTGAGAAAGGAGGTACTGATGACTATGGAAATATTGAAAGTACAAGATTTATGTAAAACTTATGGCAAGGGTGAGGCGAAAGTCGAAGCGTTGAAGAAGGTTTCCTTCTCCCTGGATAAAGGTGAATTTGCTGCCGTTGTGGGTGAATCCGGTTCTGGCAAAAGCACATTACTGAACTGTATTGGAGCTTTGGATACCCCTACTTCCGGCCACATTTGGATTGATGAACAAGACCTGTTTTCCATGAAAGAGGAACAGCGCACGATTTTCCGCCGTCGTAATATCGGCTTTATCTTCCAATCCTTTCAGTTGGTTTCCGAGCTGAATGTGGAGCAGAATATCATGTTTCCGCTTCTTTTGGACTATCGCAAACCAGACCCGGCAGCAGTAGAAGAAATTTTGGAACTCTTGGGACTTACCGAGCGTCGACATCACCTGCCGAGCCAACTATCCGGCGGACAGCAGCAGCGTGTTGCCATTGGCCGGGCGTTAATCACAAAGCCCAAACTGATTCTGGCAGATGAACCTACTGGCAATCTGGACAGCAAGAATAGTCAGGATGTTATCGCCCTGCTTACGCAGGCGTCCCGTCGCTATCAGCAAACAATCCTGATGATTACCCACAATAAGGATTTGACTGCATCCGTTGATCGGGTGTTCCGGGTATCAGATGGCGTTTTGACGGATTTGGGAGGAAAAACAAATGAAGCATTATCTTGACCTTGTTCCCATATCCGCAAAAATCCACAAGAAGCAAAGCAGAATGTCTATTTTCTGCATTGTGCTGGCGGTATTTCTGGTTACAACTATTTTTGGAATGGCAGATATGTTCATCCGCAGCCAGATTTTGCAGGCACAGCAGGAGTCTGGGAATTGGCATATTGCCATTAAGAATATCAGCAATGAAGAAGCAGCAATTATTGCTTCACGCCCTGATATTGAAGTATTTTCACCGTATGGCGTACTCAATTATCGTGGAGATTTAGGCTACACTTTGGGTGGAAAAGATGTAGCGATATGCGGTTGTGATGAAAGCTATATAACTGAAATCTGGACTGACCAACTTGAAGAAGGTGTTTTTCCACAGACAAGTAATGAAGCGTTGGTGACTGAAAATGCAAAGCAGATAATGGGTGTTGCGATTGGTGATCCCATTGCCGTAGAAACTCCTGATGGCGATAAACTGAATTTTACCATATCAGGATTTATGAATAATACCGCCTCGATCATGAGTGGCGACTCCTACGGCATCATTTTGAACACAGAGGATTACTGCGCGATTTATCCGAATGTATCAGACGGGGAGCCGAATGATTACGGCATTATGTTTTTTACTCAATTTGCAAACACAAGAAATATACAAGGGAAAATTGCAGATTTGAAAGAACAATGCAATTTATCGAATGAACAAATATCTTCCAACAACAATCTGCTTGGATTGCTTGGACAAAGCCGCGTTCCCTTTTTGTTACAGGTTTACTTGGCTGCGGCTGTATTGTTTGTACTGGTAATGTTAGCTGGTATTATGATGATTGCAAGCAGCCTGAACAGCAATGTAGCCCAGCGTACCGAATTTTTCGGCCTTATGCGCTGTATCGGTGCAACCCCAAAACAGGTTATGCGCTTAGTACGGAAAGAGGCGCTTAGTTGGTGCCGTTTGGCAATCCCTGTGGGTATTTCCATCGGTATAGTTGTCATTTGGGTCTTATGTGCGATTTTGCGTTTCCTAAGTCCGGAATTTTTCAAAGCGATGCCTACATTCGGATTTAGCGTACCAAGTATTCTTGCAGGAATCGTTGTGGGCTTGGTAACGGTTTTGTTCGCTGCCTATTCTCCGGCAAAGAAAGCAGCAAAAGTATCTCCGTTGGCAGCGGTTTCCGGTAATGCAAACGACTTGGAGCCTGCAAGAAATGCTGCTAATACACAACTGCTTAAGATTGATACAGCACTTGGAATTTATCATGCAAAAGCAAATCGGAAAAATCTGTTTTTGATGACAAGCTCATTTGCTCTCAGTATTATCCTTTTCCTTTCATTCTCTGTAACAGTTGAGTTCATGCAGCATACCTTAACACCGCTCCAACCTTGGACAGCAGATTTATCTATCATAAGCCCTGATAACGCCTGTGCTATTGACAAAGCATTACTTGATGATCTAAAGGAAAATCCTGTTGTGGATTTAGCGTATGGAAGAAAATTTGCATACGAGGTTCCGTCTGTCACAAACGGTATTGAAAAAAGATGGATTTAATCTCTTATGAGCAGTATCAATTTGATTGGGCAAAGGACTATTTATTAGAGGGTTCTCTGGAATCTGTGCAAACTGATTTAGGGACGGGCTTAATTGTTTATAATTCGCAGAACACAATACAAATAGGCGATACTGTATCGTTGAATACAAACGGGCAAAGTAAGAAATCCAAATCGTGGGAATGTTGTCCGACTGTCCGTTTTACAGTGCCGCCGGTGTTGGAACAATTATTTGTTCAGAGGATACATTTGAACAAATTACTGGCGAGTCGAAATATACGGTTATTGATGTGCAGTTAGTGAAAGGCACAACAGACGAAGATGTTTATGTGATCCGCCAAATGGTAGATTCCTCATTTACTTTCGCTGATGAACGCATGGGTAACAGCAGTACCATGGGAACTTACTATTGTTTTTGGCTGTTCATCTATGGATTCCTCGTCCTAATTGCAATGATTACAATTTTTAACATAATCAATAGTATTTCCATGAGTGTGTCTGCACGGTTGAAACAGTATGGCGCTTTCCGTGCCATCGGCGTTAGCATGGGACAGCTAAGTAAAATGATTGTTGCAGAAGCCTTCACCTATACCATAATCGGCGGTGTAGTTGGTACGGTGTTGGGACTGTTTTGTAACAAGCTATTGTTTGGAATGTTGATAAGTTATAGATGGGGGGATGCTTGGACTCCTCCATTACCAGAGGTAGCTGTTATTCTGTTGATTGTCGTAAGCTCTGTAATTCTGGCTGTGCATGGGCCAATCAAGAGAATACGCAATATGTCCATTGTTGATACAATCAGCGCACAGTAATTCTAACTTTTGAAGCGGGTGGCTTTAGAAGCCGCCACTTTGTCTTACAAATTCGTAAGTTG
>ENA-OQJP01000176-OQJP01000176.1-human-gut-metagenome-genome-assembly--contig:-NODE-176-length-24203-cov-3.470012_pt1 | contig 24203 bp, 17 predicted proteins | sample MGYA00242611_ERZ504778 | MGnify/ENA primary metagenome ERZ504778 (study PRJEB26092, sample SAMD00036349) | human gut metagenome | host: Homo sapiens | study: EMG produced TPA metagenomics assembly of...
CAGAAGGGCATACTTGTATACGGAGTGTCCGCAGGCAGTACGCTGCGGAATGTGGCCGTCAACCCGGATCACCCCTCTCAATGACCGGGAGCTGCTGATAGCCACGGGCGGAAGGGGGGTAGTACAGGATGGATATGGACTCGCTAGTGCCCAAACCCTATATAACCGCCGACTACGCCAGCCACAACGGCATGAACGGAGACAATATCAATGACATTTATGTGGATGGCGGGGACCGTATCTGGCTTGCCAACTACCCCGCCGGAGTCACAATCCGGAATAACCGCTACCAGAGCTATGAATGGTTCCGGCACTCACCGGGCAACAGCCGGTCGCTGGTTAACGATCAGGTGCATGATGTCATCGAAGACAGCGAAGGCGACTTGTGGTTCGCCACCAGCAACGGGATCAGCCTGCTGCAGCCTGCGGTAGGACGGTGGCGCTCCTTTCTCAGCCGGTCCGATGGGATACAGGATGGCGGGAACCATATCTTCCTGACGCTCTGCGAGGTCTCGCCGGGTGTCATCTGCGCCGGCGGGTACGCTTCGGGCCTGTACAGGATCGAAAAGAAAACCGGGAGGGTGGAATACTTTCCCCCTCCTTTGCAGCAGAGGGGCGTCCAGACCAGTATATCAATGACATCGGAAAAGATTCCGGAGGATGTATATGGACAGGGGGCTGCCACAATCTCAAACGTTTCGATCCCCATGACGGCACAGTACGCCTGTACCCGGTCCCGGGCCCCATCACCGCCATACTGGAGAAGGCTCCGGGAATGGATGTGGATCGGTACCGGCATGGGGTTGTACCTGCTTGACGGGCACGGGGGGACCTGCAGACATATCGCCTTTCCAGTCGAGGCGGTTCATGTCTATGCACTGTACCAGGCACCGGACGGGCTCCTGTATATCGGCACCGGCGGGGCGGGACTTCTCGTCTATGACAGCGTGGAGGACAGGTTCGTCCGCCAATACCAGACCGAGAACTGCGCCCTGATATCCAATAACATCCATACCATTGTCCCCCGTGCGGACGGCACCCTGCTACTGGGGACCGAAAACAGCGTGGCCCTGTTCCGGCGTGAGAGCGGCACTTTCAGAAACTGGACGGCAGAACAAGGGCTGGCAAGCGTATGCCTCAATGCCGGGGTATCCACTTTCCGGCACGGGGAAAGCTTCGTGTTCGGGAGTAACACCGGAGCCGTCATGTTCCCCTCCGACATGAGGATACCCGCCCCGCATTTTTCTCGGATGCTCCTGCGGGATTTCATGATCTCCTACCGCCCCGTCTATCCCGGGGACAAGGGATCCCCCTTGAGGGAGGATATTGACAATACCGTCAGGCTGGAACTTGCATATGACCAGAATACCTTCTCCCTGGAAGCTGTCTCCATCAACTACGACTATCCCTCGAACATCCTATATTCATGGAAATTGGAGGGGCTCTACGAGGGCTGGAGCCATCCGGTCCAGAGCGGGCGGATACAGTTCACGAGCCTGCCCCCAGGCAACTACACCCTGCGTATCCGTGCCGTCTCCAATGAGGAGAAATACAAGGTGTATGAGGAAAGAAGCCTCGGTCTGAGTGTCGCCCGGCCGCTGTGGGCGGGTACATGGGCCATTGCCGGATATGCGTCATTGTGTGTGTTGGCTGGGGTGGTGTCTTTTCGCGTTGCCATGTTGCGCAGGCAGAAAAGGATATCAGACGAAAAGACGTGCTTCTTCATACATACTGCCCATGATGTCCGTACTCCGCTTACGCTGATCAAGGCTCCGCTGGAAGAGGTGGTGGAGAAAGACATGGTGAAGGCGGAGGGGATGGACAATGTACGGATGGCCCTGAAAAGCGTGGACGGACTTCTGGGATTGGTCACCAGCCTGATAGATTTCGAGAGTACGGACAACTACACCTTGAGACTTCATGTCTCGGAATATGAGCTCAACAGTTATCTGGAGACGACCTGTGAGGCATTCCGCACATATGCCTCCATCAGGGACATCGATATCACCCGTGAGAGCGGCTTCCCTTACCTGAATGTCCGGTTTGACAAGGACAAAATGGACTCTATATTGAAGAATATACTGTCCAACGCACTGAAGTACACTCCACGGGGCGGGAGTATCCAGGTCCGTGCCTTCGCGGACCGGCATGTATGGGGTGTGGAAGTGGAAGACACGGGGATTGGCATTCCACCTGAGGAACGGAAGAAACTGTTCAGGAACCATTTCAGGGGCAGTAATGCCGTCAATCTGCAAGTGGCGGGAAACGGTGTCGGACTGATGATGGTACATAGGCTGGTAAGGCTGCACGGAGGCAGGGTCCGCGTTACCAGTACCGAGGGAAGGGGACCATGGTATGTGTTATTTTCCCCTGAGGAGCAGACGCCTTGACAAGGCATGCCCCGTTGCTTCGCCCAGGAAACAGGATACCGGGGAAACCCGCATGGGACCGGATTGCGGCCCCATGCGTGAGATCCTTCCAACAATGACCGGCGGGGACCGGCAGCGTATTCTTATTGTGGAGGACAATGACGATTTGCGGACCTACCTTGAGGGGCTGCTGAAAGAGGAATACCTGGTCCAAACCTGTTCCAACGGACGGGACGCGCTGCTTGTGGCGAGAGAATACAATCCGGACCTGATACTTTCGGACGTTATGATGCCTGAAATGGGAGGGGACGAACTTTGCGCGTCCGTCAAATCCGATATTGAGACATCCCATATCCCGGTCATGCTGCTGACCGCCTTGGGAGATGAGAAGGACATGCTGGAGGGGCTGGAAAACGGAGCTGACGCCTATATCACCAAACCGTTTAGCATAAACGTGCTCAGGGCGAATATCAGGAACATACTGGCAAACCGGGCACTGCTCAAACGGGCATACGCCGGTCTTGAGGACGGAGTCGGACAGGTTCCGCCGGACTGCCACAATACCCGGGACTGGAAATTCATGGCCTCCGTAAGGGAATGCGTCATGAAGAATATCGACAACCCCGGTTTCTGTGTGGACATGCTCTGTGGCATGCAGAACATGAGCCGCACCGGATTTTTCAACAAGTTGAAGGCGCTCACCGGCCATGCCCCGGCTGACTATATCCGCTCCATGCGGCTGCAATATGCGGCACAACTGCTCAGGGAAAAAGACTGTTCGATAACGGAAATCTCGGATGACTCGGGGTTCTCCGATGTCAGATATTTCAGGGAGGTGTTCAGGAAGTACTATGGAATGAGCCCGAGTGAGTACAGGAATTCGATGAGAGGATAACATCACGGGCAGACAGACTCCAGGATATGGCAGGTCTTATTGTCGGAGATGGTGTATGTTTCGCTCCGCACCGACAAGCCGGGCACGGTTAACTCGTTCACCGTAATGATGAAGGCGAACAGCCGCCCTGCCCCAGTATTGAGGCTCGTGCCTGATAGGGATAGTAGAAATAATAGTGTTCGTCCAACAGCCCGCCTGTGAGCGGTGTCGGACTTTCAGTTTTCCATACGAGACCGCCCGTGTCGGCATCCCTCTCGGCTGTCAGTTTCACGTTGGAATAGACTGTTTGAGTGCCCCGCACCACGTATAGGCCGCAGGCCCCGCCTTCGGAAAACTTGGTTTGGCAGCCATTCTCCACAGTACGGGTGGTTTTGCGAACAGCCGACGTATATCCACCATCGGTAACGGAGAAAGTAAGTTGCTGCGCCTTGTCTTGGTTGCCCGGGAGCTCTTCTTGCGTACAGGCGGCAAGCGATAGGAGCACCGCCGCCGGAATCGAATGTAGAATGCTTTGCTACAGTTTCTTTCTTTAATGTGATTAAAAAGCGCACACGGCCAGAAACCTAACTTTATAAGTACTTATCATTACTTTCCAGAGTGGCATCTGGAAAGTGTATGGCATATGCATTGTTAGGGCTATAATATGCCTCCGTAGACGACCAGTAAGAGGTGGTATAAATTGGCGTCGGACCGCCGGCAGCGACGAGGGATGGGTTGACTATATAATTCCAAATTTCGGCATTCGGAAAATCTTTCATCATAATCTTATCATCAGTAAGTCGGGCTGGGGTTAGTCTGCCTGTGGGGTCAGTGTCTTTCGGTATACAGAAGACGACACCGGCGACCGTCTTGCCCGCTACGGATTGCGGCTTCGGGTCTGCGATGACCTGAGCTTTCCCATTGGGATAGCGTTTGCGCAGTCCGCCGTCCGAAGTGCTCCTGCCCGAATAGATGTAGTCCCCAGCCTTCACTTCATCGGCAGTGTAGTGTATTGTTTTGGCTACCGCCACATTCTCCTCGCCGCCATCAATCCAGGTGTTGCCCGGCACCGTCTGCACCACGTCTATTTCATTCGTTTTTCCTCCGTGACACCTTCGCCCGCCATGAGCGTGAACTCTACTTTTGCCATGCGGTGGTTGAAACGGAGGCTGACGGCTTGGTCATAACCTCCCACTACGGTGACGTATAGAAGGCCGAAGCCGGCATACCCGCCACTTTGGTCGATATCGGCATTCGGAGTCCGTGCCGTGACACATGTCTCGGTAGTGCTCTTCCGGTAAATGGTGTTTTCAGCATCCTTTGGGACAGTATTGCCCGAGGCGTCCATTACGTACCTTTGGAGGCTGAGCATGCCATCCAGCATCACTCCTATCTCCTTGCCGCCGGCACGGGGGTGCGGTTGCGCCACCTCCGCTGTCAGTCGCAATGGGTACTTGCCATCGGGTAAACGTGTAGTAGATTCTCCCGTTTCCATCTTGCCGCAAGAGACGAGTAGCCCGCCCGCGAGCATCAACATCGGCTACCAGCCGCTGATGCGCATCCATCGTCCGGAATATCCTGTTCCTTTCACATCGTTATTTTCTTGTTTTATGTGGTTAGAAAGCGCACACGGCACGCACATTGAGTGCGCCGTCCTTTTCGCTGAGCTGTGCGAAGGCATTGTAGAAATACACGCTAAAAGCGCCATTCTTATTACTGGGGCTCTCCGAAGAAGACCAGAAACGTTTATGGTTATTGCGCGGTGACAATGCGTCACCGCCAACGGCGGAGATGGAGACTTCGACTATATCCCTCGTCTCTGTGTTGTCCCGTGTGTACGCAATATTATCGACATCCTTATAACATAGCATGTGCAGTTCCTTTACCGACGGCAAGAACCATCCGGTGCTGTTTGCCGGGGCTGGATTATTTGCGATAAATGTTTTCAGGACCTCAGCAGGATTGACCAAGGCATCGGTTTTGCCGTTTGTCTTGCAATATCCGTTATACGCCCACAGCACTTTCGTGTTCTGGTAACCGAGTATCCTGTTTATGTTGCCGGTCGCATCGAAACCAGTGGCAATGTTTACGTACTCATCCTTATCGACAGGATTGAAATCTGTTCCTCTTTGAAAATCCGCCACCCAGTCGTTAACGTTTTGCCACGAGACGTTGCCCGGAGCATCTTTAATCGACACGGCAAGGCCATGGGTGCAATTGGGATGTTCTTTCACCATAATCTTGTCGAAATCCAGAGACGCCGGCGTGATCCGTCCTTCAGGATTGGTCTCTGCCGGTGTCCAGAAGACGATGGCCGCCACGCTTGCCTTCTGCTCCTCGGTCAGGGTAGTACCCTTAGGCAGCAGGTTGCCGTCGGCGAGCAGGTAATCTCCCCGTTGCATCGTGTAGTCCTTTACAGTTGTCACCGCGCCGTCCACCTTGTATCTCTTGTAACTGCCGGTAGAAAGGCCGGACGGGGTTATGGTGAACTCCTTGCTTCCCTCGTCATAATGTCCTTCGATAGTCGGTGCGGGAGTCGCGTGATTCACCAAGTAGCGGTATGTACCATCGTTCACGCGCAGCGGCTGGGCAATGCCAGAGAATGTAGTGGCGGGTGACACGGCGTAATCAGGAATCCTCTCGTCGGTAAACTTGTATTTAACGGTATTCGGCATCTCGATGACGGCCAATGCCATACGATGGTTCATGGTGAAAGAGAGGTGGAGGGTGTTGTCTTCCCCTGTCGTTGCGGAGCCTTCGGCAGTCATCAAGTCGGAGGCGGTATATGCCGCATGAGTACTTTGGTCGTCCTGAGGCTGCCAAGCGGAAACCAACGGGGCGAAGAATTCCGTGTCGGTCAAGGCTGAGCCTGTGGGAGTGGCAGTCTTTCCGCTCATATCCGTTTAGTAGGGATAGTAGAGGTAGTAGTGCTCATCCGACAATCCCCCCACAAGTGTCGTGTTGTCCTTGGACTTCCACACGAGGTCGCCCGTGGCGGCATCCCTCTCTGCGGTCAGTTTCACGTTGGAATAGAGGGTTTGAGTGCCGTGCGTCACGTATCACCGTCAGGCATGTTTTTCCTGCCGCTATGAACAACGGCGGGGGTATATGGTTATCCGGATGTTGCCGATGGAAAAAATCGGCTGGAAGAAGAAATAAATTTCTCGCAACGTTTCACAACAGCTTTGACCTGATGCTTTTCAACACACGCCACACCGTCATGCCTGAGAGCTTTATTCTCTTCCTAAGCAGATAGTTGGCAATCCGTTGCGCTCCCCATCTTCTTGTCTCACGCACAGATTAAGGATAATGGTTTCAATTTCAGGTGTTATCTTCATATTGGCAAGTCTTGATGAACGTTTAGACTTATCGGACAATTCCGACTTGCCTTGTTCTTTCTCGCAATTTATCCAACGGTATAACGTGGAACGGGTAATCCCGCACCGAAGGGCAGTTTTTGTCACAGAACCCGTTTCGACGTATAGCTCAAGCCATTTTTGGCGCATCCGTATATCTTCTTTCATGCAACGAAGATACGGATTAAGATTTGCCAACGAAAAGAAAAAGTGTAGCGTATCTATTGATACTTTGCAATTAAATACTACTCCGCTTTTCAGCCATCTCCTTAATACCAGCCTGTCAATCTACACATTGTTGAGAAGCCATTCATGATTAATATGATCAAAACAACCCTTAATGTCACCTTCCAGTATCCATTGTGGTAAACAGTCTCTACTCAACCATCTATGAAGTGCGTCTATTGCATCCGCAGTACTTCTAAACTTTCTGAACCCATATGAGTTCGCATCCGCTTCACTTTCAGTTATAAGTTCTAAAGCCATAAGATATATCCTGCACGGCTCTGTCCTTCATGGTTGGTATTCCCAAAGATCTTGTCTTGCCATTTGCTTTGGCTATGTTGACCTTCCTCAGCGGGAAGGCCTTATATCCTCTCCTTTTCAATAAACATATAGCTTCTATTTTCTTGGCATCAGTGTCCCACTTCATATGGTCAACCCCTGCCGTACGTTTACCTTTATTGGAAGTTACTTTCCTTATCGCCAATGCCTTGGCTTCGTAGGAAGTGGCAAGTAGGTACCGTAAGGCCTTTACCTTGTTGTACCTCTTTTCTTTGTGGGCCTTTGCTATTCGGACCTGCAGTTTTCTCACTTTACGCTCATATTTGGAAGAATCGATATCTTTTCATGTCGTGTTTCGTACGGTTAAAGATGCACACTCGGCTTTTGCCTTGCTCATTTGCAGTTTCTTCATTTTATTAAAGTTCTACAATCGTTTCACAAAGAATTACCCTGCGGAAGTCTGCCTGATTTCGCATGGGGTGATGTTTAAACCTCTATCCTCCGCATTACACAGAATCATTCACTTTCTCCGCAATCCTTTACCCGCACCACATTCGGCTTTTCTTGCAATTGGCTTACCTGCCTGACATAGACAGGAGAAATACGGGTTTACCAAGTTCCGTACAAGTAACTGACGCCCGACTTAGAGCCCGCCCCTCCACCGCCAGTATGATGTCCGTGTAGCCTTACATTCCCAAAAGACTATCCTGACTACCCACCTTTTGGCTATAGCTTATAAATATCCGTAAGCTATTTCTTTATTACGATGGTGTAGCGATTCACATATGTTACTCATATCAGTCAGCCTAACAGCCTATACATTGGATATTTCTGTAAAGGACTGCATTGTCAAGAGGGCTTCGCACTAAACCATGACTGGTAAAGCACGCCTCTTTAGACTACTATTGACAGAACAATAGGTTCAGGCACAGTGCTGAACAATTACTTGTACGACTTCTTGTCGCACGGAATACCTAAAGATACAAAAAGGCCAACTAATTCGCAATAATTTGGCTATGAATTAGTTGGCTAATTTTATATTATTTAATAAATACCCCTATTCAGTTCGATTAATGGAGCTGAACTATAAATTTGGACGTTTGCCTTCTTATACAAGATTGACATTCATTGTTTCCGCTATTGTTTTGTTTTCAATCAGCATTCAACTGTATCAACATGAACAGTCGTTTGAAAACTTGAAACTCATTTTCCAAAAACATAAATAATCAACAGATTATTAAAGGTAATCAGTTGGACTATACATTATCTCAGAAAATATATCTATTTGACCTTCATTATATCTTTCAACAGTCCCAACGGCTCATCTGTAGTGATAAAGTCGACTTTATCCCAAAAGTATTGCATGTCCTCTTTTTATTAACCGTCCATACATTCACTTTTAGCCCCAAGGCATGGCAACTTTCAATCCAATCGGTATAACGGTAAAATTCAGAGAAGTGATAATCCGGTCCGGCACTACCCAATTCTTTCAGTTGTTGTGGAGATAAGTCCCCTTTCAGATAATATACAGGAGTGCTTGTGGGAGCCTGACGGATCAGTTCCTTTAATGCGTGAGACGAAAAGGTGATATATATCATCCGGGGTTCGAGTCCCATCTTCTTTATCATCGAAACGATCTCTTCAACAGCTTTTATCTCCCGTTCGGGTTTACTATGAGCTTTCAACTCCAGCACCAGCTTCAAAGATGTTTTCCGCTTAGCTGTTTCCAGAAGCTCTTTTAAGGAGGGTACGCATTCTCCATTCGCTAACCATAACCCGGTTAATTCCTTCAGAGTGGACTCTTCAACCTTATGCCCTTGAATAATCCCATCATGGCTAACCACCAAACCATTATCTTTTGTCAGCCAGACATCAAACTCCGAACCATAACATCCTATAGAATCCGCTTTCAACAAAGATGTAATGCTATTCTGTGCTGATCCTTGGGTTTTCCAGAAACCACGATGGGCAATCACCCGTGTTTGTGCCGAAGTATTGGCAATCATAAACATAATTGCCAATAAACACATTACCTTTTTCATTTTGTCCTTTCCTCTAATTGTTAGTTATATAAGAGCTGATTCTCTAGTATCCCGGATTCTGCACTAGATTGGGATTTACTTCTATCTGATCTTGTGGAATAGCAAGCCAATAGTTCTTGGGAGCGGTAAAATTACGAACGCCGGTTTCTTTCATGTCCGTAAGTTTATAAAAACTATCAGCGGTTTTTCCGGATAATGTCCAGGATTTCTGATAACGCATCATTTCAGTATGGGCAATTTTCCAACGGCGCATATCATGGAAACGTCTGCCTTCCATAGCCAATTCAATGGAGCGTTCATCATGTAATATTTCGCGCAACTTCTCTCCTGAAGGAATACCACCGGCTTTTGCCCATGAATCTGCAAAGGTAGGTAATCCGCAACGTTCACGTACTTTATTCAAATAGGACAGACTGGCAGTACTCAGTGTGCCGCTATATTCGAAATCCGCTTCTGCATAACTCAGATAGAGTTCGGCCAGACGCATATAAGGAAAGCACCAACGGTTGTAGGTTATTTGATCGGTAGTCCTATTATAGGTATCATATTTAGACACCCATTTCTGACAATAATAACCGTTGTCCGTTTGATACTCATCCTTGGCATTGCCATTATTCTGCTGCATTTCACCACGTCTGCATTTGAGCACTATTGTCTTTCCCTGCACGTCATAATTTCCACGATCAAAGCCAATAGAGGCATAAAAGCGCGGATCACGATTCCTGTGAAAACGTACCGTACTATCACCTGGTGCAATGGAATACGGATCAAGCTTCTTAGTCTCGGGGTCATCTGCCCAAGGTAGACCGTTCTTGGTATAATACCTACTCACACAATCCCACGTCGGGAATAAGGACCCTCTAAAACCTTTGGTCGAATAACTTGTAAATTCAACACGAGGAGCCATATTCTTGATACAGTAGGAAATAGTTCCCTGTTCAGCAAAGCCAAACAGGACTTCATTCCAGTTAAATCCGCTACCACTGATCCCATCACCGACAAAGGCTTCATGATAGTTTTTCTTCCCTTGCTCCAAGTCATTGGTCGAATTTCCATAAAGTTTGTAACCGTTCTCTTCGCAAAGGTCTATGGCCTCTTTGGCAGCATCCATCGCTCTCTTCCACTTTTCCCGGTCATAAGTCTGGTTAATCAGAAAAGTGCCGTCGGGGTTTTTAAAGTCGGAATAAAACTCACTATTCCCATTGACTAACGGCGAGGCGGCATAAAGCAACAGCCGAGCCTTGAAAGCCAAGGCAGCAGAAGAGGTAGCCCTGTTTCTCTTACTTGAATCCCATACGCCAGGAAGTAATCTAGCTGCTTCCGAATATTTATTGGCAATGAAATCGACACATGTATCATAAGGAGAACGGGAGGTCATCATCTCGGCCGGAGAACTTTCCATTGGTATTTCCTGTCAATAATAACTATCGGTCCATAGTACTCCAGCATGATCTGATGATAATACCCGATCAAAAACAGCGCTTCACCTTTCCACCAGCTCAGGTTTTCGGGGGTAATGCCCGATACCCTATCCAGATTATTAAGCACATTATAGCAATTGCGGATACTTTCCCATACTGCTTTCTTCACAGCACCCTGCGGATAAGATTTTGCTGTATTGCTCCATAATGAGTAATAAGTCGTTGTTGGGGATTCTTCCCCATAAACCAGACTGCGGAAATGAAACCAGCGCGTTGTTCCTCCTTTGCTCGTTATGATTTCGTTTCCTCCGGTAAAATCAGGAAATTGTTGGGGATGGAAATAGTTAGGGATATTCGCGTAGCAAGACAGTACCATTCCTTCAGCCTGATATTGTGTCCGGTAGATATCATCCACGGTAGCAGTACCTTGCGGAACCACATCAAGAAAATCACATGATGCCATCATTAAACAGCCGATTGCCGACAGGCATAACTTTGTATATATATTTTTCATAACTTATTCTGTTCTTAATTAATAATGAAACTGAATCCCGATCTTGGCCGTGCGCTGTAGCGGATATTTCAAACCATTCCCACTTCCCATTTCAGGATCCCAGGTACTGAACGGAGAGAATGTCAGCAAATTAGTACCTGCTGCATACACACGCAGCCACGGGAAGAAGGAATAGCCCAGTTCGGCATTCTTCAGGCGCAGGAAAGCTGCGTTACGTAGGTAATAAGTGCTGGTTTGCGCATTGTTCGTGATAAATTCGGGTGATAATCGGGGATAGGCGGCACCGGCTACATTATTGCTTTCCGACCAGTGGTCATCAACGATATACTGTGCAATGTTATATCCTTTATGGCCCGCTTCGCTGAACGGATGAATATCGCTCATCATTAAACTGACTTTGGCCACTCCCTGGAAAAACAGAGACAAATCCCACTTTTTATACTTCAACGTTCCTCCAAAACCATAGATAATCTCCGGAATTTCAGGATTGCCGATAATCGTCCTGTCATAACCATTCACCACGTTATCACCATTCAGATCTTTATATTTAATATCTCCCACCGTATAATTTCCGAACGACTGTTTGGGAGATCTGTCTATTTCCTCCTGAGAAGTAAACAATCCGTCAGACACATATCCCATAATACTGTTTATCGGGTGTCCGATTCTTGAAGAATAGGGTTCTACATTCACCGGTTCGTCTATCTCCGTAATCTCATTATGTGCATAGGTCAGACTACCGTTCAGGCGGAGCACCCAATCTTTGCCAATTACTTTGCTGTATGCTACACTCATATCCACACCCTTATTCTTTACCGAGCCAATGTTGGCATAAGGCAGCATACCTGTCACTCCCATTGTTGAAGGGACGGACGAACGTTGCATAAAAATTCCACTACGGTCTTCCTTGAAATAATCAATGGTTATATCCATAGATTCAAGAAGGGTCATATCGACACCTAAATTCAGCTTTTTCGATTTCTCCCATGTAGCGTTCGCATTACCATAAATATTTACAAGCGGCCCATTCACGCGGGTACCGCTACCAGTCCACCAATCCAAATTATTATTCATACTGACTTCTGTTACATAGGGAAAGCGAGTGGCAAGCGCATCATTTCCGGTCAATCCATAAGTAGCTCGGATTTTCAGAGTGGAAACTGTTTTTTTAACGGTTGGAAAAACTTTTCATTAGAAATAGTCCATCCTAGGGCAATCGCAGGGAAGAATCCGAAACGATGCCCGCTTCTGAAATTCTCCGAGCCATTATAACCAAAGGTAGCCTCAAGCAGGTAACGCTGACCAAAACTGTAGGTCAGACGTCCGGCCATCCCTTGCTCACGGTAAGGAAGAAGATCTTTTTCAGCTCCGCCGTCCTTCACTTTCTTGGTTTCTTTCATGTGGTAAACAAGGGTAGCTCCCACATCATGTCCACCAAACTGGCGTGAGTAGTCCAGCGCTCCCTGTAAAGACCAGACACTCTCTGTCGGATCACGCCCGGAATTGCTCTTCAGATAAGGTTCTCCCGGCTCACCGATAGTCGAAGTCTTATAAAGGTAGTTTCCCTGATCATCCATCGTATAGTCATCAGATACTTTATAGTAGAAAGGTACAATCCAATGATCCAGCCAGTTAAAACTGTAATTATAGAAAGATGCCAGTCCGGTGAGTTTTAACCCTGGTGTGACAAACTTCAAGTCCTGTTCGAGATTGAAAGCGGTCGTCATATAGACATAATTTCGTTCCGTATAACCTTCACTCAATTTGGCGTAAGGATTCGGCTCTGATTTTCCCACATCCCACGGATCATTGCTACCGTAGCGGATGTATGTATCCCCTGGTTCAGCAGGAAGTGTAGCAGGAAAACGTACGGGATTCCCATGCATGGAATAGGCGAACAAATTCCGGGTACTTGTTTTGGGGGCATGGTGGTAGAACAACTGCGTATTCATATTTAGCCCCACTTTCGTCGTAGAGGTAACACGGGCTGTCACATTACTCTGAAACAGGTATTTCTTGTTGCGCATACCCACATCAAGCTTATCTTCCTTGGGTTGCCGGATGATACCATTTTCATAGAAGATTCCAGCATTCAGGAAGTAATCCACATTTTTGCTTCCGCCCTTGATGGAGATATTCAAATTCTGATTAACGGCGAAGTCTTTGAACAACATACTGTACCAGTCATTGTTTGGGAACAGGTAGGGATTTGCATTGGCACGTGTTTTATCTATCTTATCCCGGCTATAGAAAGGCTCATACTCTTGGTTATTGGCAATAGCCTGATTATAAACGGCTTCATTATACATATCCATGTAAGTCGGGCCATCTGCCATTTTCTGCACATAGGTAGGCATGGAGAAAGTATTATCAAAGCGGATATCTACAGACATTTTCTCGGAAAGCTGTCCTTGCTTGGTAGTAACGATGATAACTCCGTTAGCCCCCCGTGAGCCGTATAGGGACGTTGCCGTAGCATCTTTCAGCACAGAAAACGACGCGATAGATTCTGGAGGAATATTGTTCATCATCGTAGCGTTGATTTCCACACCGTCAAGTATGATCAGCGGTGAGGTATTCGAACCAAAAGTTGATATACCACGTATATAGAATTTCGCCTCATCAGAGCCTGGTTCACCCTGTGTTTGTACGGCGATGATACCTGGAACGTTCCCGGCAAATGAAGTACTAAGATTACTGGATGTCATCTTCAGGTCTTCCGGCTTCACTGCCTGCACAGCTCCCACGAGGGATTCTTTCTTTTGTTTGCCAAAACCGACCACGACCACTTCATCCAGCATCATACTCCTGTCCGGAGTCAAATTAACGGAAATGAACTTCTTATCTTTTACCACTACCGTTTTCTTCTGGTACCCAACATATGAAATGGTCAATGATGCGTTCTTTGCCAACTGTATAGTGAATATACCGTCCACATCTGTTATAACCCCGTTCTGCGTTCCACTTTCCAATACGGTAGCTCCAATAACAGGCTCTCCGTTTTCGTCTCCCACATATCCTTTCATTTCTGCTTTTACTTCTTTTTGCTGGCTCTCGTCGATCTTTCTATTATCTGCCGCCGTTACAACGGAAACGGGAAATAATGTGAAGGCTAACCATAACAGGATGCAACAGCTTTCGCTGGTAAGGCATCCTTGTTTTACTTTACAGTTCATATATCAATAGATTTTTTGATTAGTAGTGTAGATTTTTCTCTGAAATACAGGGAGGTGTGTCGTAATGCACGATGTACCCTCTTTTTATTCATTACTATACAACTCTGTTCATTTTCTTTTCTATTATTCATTGTGTGTGCAATTTATTTTATAATTATTTCTTTGACTTTATATAAATTACAGTACAAATTCTCAAACTAAGAATCGTTTATATATACGATAGGAAAACAACTCTCTCTTCCGCCCGAAGGCTGGCTGGCAAAAAAAGTAAATACCTTGTCATACATCAAATTTAGTTGTTAATATATTTGCAAAATTACCCGGAACAACTCGGATAAAATATCAGAAAATGACCTGATATTATAAAATTTAAAGCAAAATACATATTACTAGTGCGATATGAAATCTTTAGGCAGTACTCCGAACTGTTTTTAAAACAGCTTGAAAAATAGGAGGGGGTACTGAACCCTACCATGTAAGAGACTTCCACCACTCCATAGGTTCCTTCTTTCAGTATGGAAGCTGCCTGCTTCAAACGGAAAAGGCGGAGATATTCGTTCGGACTCATATTTAGGATTCCTTTCAATTTCCGGTAAAAGTTGGAACGTCCCATATTCATTGCATCCGCTATATCATCAATTTGCAGGTCCGTATTATCAAGATGGCGTAATACATACTCATTTAACTTGCTAATAAACATCTCATCGGCCTTTGTCTGCGCCATTGCATCTGCTTTGATAAAAGGAAATTCAATAAAGTGACGGCGTAATCTTTCCCGATTACTCAACAGATTTGCTACATTGGCACGAAGATACTCCATAGAAAACGGCTTTTCAATATACGCATCCGCCCCTTCTTCAAGTCCTTCGATTCTTGATTCCAGATTAGTTTTAGCTGTCAATAATATTACAGGAATATGACTATAGTCCAGATTTTGTTTCAGATGCTTGCATAATTCAACCCCGTCCATCAGAGGCATCATAATGTCACTTATTATCAGATCCACAGATTTCTGTTCAAGAACGTCCAACGCCTCGACCCCATTTTCCGCAATCAGTACATGATACAATGAAGACAATTGCCTGAACACAAAAGCAAGCATATCCTTATTATCTTCTACAACCAATATGGAAGCAACCTCTCTTTTATCTTTATCAGAAACTTCACGATCTTCATCATCATACCCAGGTTTCTTATGTTGTTCTTCCGAATCATCCGGAAGTGTCTGGTGTAATATTGGAATGGAAAGAATGAAACGGTTACAATCTAGCTCCCGGTCCATCACCAGCATACCTTGATGCAACTCTGCCAAGTAACGAGCCATAGCTAATCCGATGCCTGTGCCCGAGACAATATCTTTCCCGTCCCGGTATTGGACAAAGGCTTTAAAAATATTTTCACGCATTTCGATAGGGACTATATTCCCATCATTACTCATAGAGATAGTGAACACCTCATTCTTCTCATCAACAGACAAATGGAGATAAACGTATGTCCGGGCATATTTCAATGCATTAGCAAACAGATTACTGAGAATTTTGGTCAAAGCCTCTTTGTCAACAGAAGCCAACAATTCTTCCTCTGGAACTTCTACTTCAAGTTTAATTCCCCTTTGCTTTGCCAAAGTGGTGAAATACTTATAAACAGAGTGGACGATAGTACCGATATTATATTCTTTCGGATTCAATTTAAAACCTTTATTTTCCGCTTTACGGAAATCAAGTAATTGGTTTATCAGGTTCAGTAACCTCTCCACGTTCTGATCCATAATTTCCAATTCCATCCTTACATTTTCGGAGAGTTCCCTATCAGCAAGTACATTCTCCAATGGGCACTTTATCAGTGTTAAAGGAGTACGGATTTCGTGTGCCACATTTGTAAAGAAATCTATCTTAGTGGTGTAGAGTTCCTGCTCCTTTTCCTGTTCGAACTTCTCCATCTCTTTACGCTGCTTTTCAATAGTACGCTTCCTTAAATAAAAGAAGAGGGCGAAAAATGTACCGAGTATCAATAGGATATAAATCAGGTATGCCCATACGGATAAATAAAACGGGGGCAATATCCTGATCCCCAATGTGCGTACATCTGGATTCCATACACCATCACTATTCGCACCTTTCACGCGTAACATGTATGTCCCATAAGGTAAATTGGAATACGTAATAGGGCCCTTACCCGCTGTATGCCATTCGGAATCATACCCTTCCAGTCTATATAGCAGTGTATTCATGCTCGGTGACTGATAACTTATCGCAGCTATCCTGAAGGAGAACGAATTCTGATTTGACTGAAGTTCGATATGGTTTGACAAAGTGATACTTTGTTTCAATGGAGAGCCTTTTTCTCCGACTACCACCTTTTTATTAAAGAGCATAAAATCGGTAATCAAAACAGAGGGTAAAAAATCATTATCAATAAAGGAGGAGGGGGCAAAGGAGATGAAACCGTTAATACAGCCAAAATAAATCCGTCCATTCTTATCCTTATAGCTGGACTGGTAATTAAACTGGTTACTCAGCAACCCATTAGCAACTGTATACACTTTAAAACTGGAATTCTTCGGGTTAAAATGCACCAGCCCTTTATTGGTTGAAACCCAGAACAATCCCTTTTCATCTTCTTCAATCCGATAAATGACGTTGCTTGGCAGACCGATACCGTCATAACGGACAAAGGTGTTGGCGGAAGGCACAAAGCGGCAGAAGCCACCTCCTTGTGTGGTAAACCATAGCTGATTTTGACTGTCTTCAAAAATACTCAGCACCTTATTGGATGGAAGGGTGGACGAGTCTGCTTCCTCATGTACGAAATGTTCCCAACCACCTGTACGGACATTCTTTTTATAGACGCCATCGGCATAAGTTGCCAGCCATAAATTCCCCTGCTTATCCTCCTTTATATAATAAACAAACGTCCACCCAAGTTCGGGGACGCGTTTAAAACGTTCCGTATCTGGGTTGTACCGAAACAATCCTATTGTTGTTCCAAGATACAGATCGCCCGCAGTTATCCGGCAGATAGAAAAGATATCACTTGCAATATTATCATAGTGCTTTACAGCGTATGTCCTCAAATCAATACGCTTCAATCCTTTTGCAAAATTCCCAACCCACAGATAATCTCCGTCCAAATACAATCCGTGAACATTATGATAAATATCCGGATGAATGAACGGTTCGATTTTTCCAGTACTAGGATAATAATGGAAAAGCCCCTTATCTTCTGTACCTATCCAGAGTGTGCCGTCATGGGCGGCACAAAACTCCCGCACCCTTTTTCCCATTTTGTTTGATTCTTTCTGGGGATAGACTTTATCAAAGTAGGTATATTGCCGGGGGTAATAATTCACACCCCCAAAATAAGTCCCTATCCACATTCCGCCTTCACGGTCTTTGAGAATCGAATAGATGGCATTGTCAGAGATTGAATAGGGATCACCGTTGACGTTCTGCAAGTGGATGATTTTTGCCGTGTGCAGATTATAGATATAAAGTCCCGATTCGGTTCCTATCCATAATTCGTCATCTGAATAAAATGCAAGTTCCCTGATATAAATATCACCTCCCAATTCATCCTTGGAAAGAAGGGTACGGATAGTCTTATTAGTTAGGTTCACTTCTTTCAGTCCGAATACAGTTCCCACATACATGCAATTATAGGGTCCGGGGAGCAATTTATAGATGTATTCATCTCTGAAAGACACTTTTGAATCTTCTGGAAAAATCGGAGTTAAAGTTTTAAGCTTGTCTTTTGAATAATACAGATTTCCATCACGTATGTCCAACCAGCAGACATCGTCCGAATCAAAATAGAGTTGGCCGGAAGTTTTAAGGTTCAGAGTACCGGACCCGTCCGACTGATAATTAACCAACTGGCTATCCTGGGGATTGTAATAGAAGATTCCCCGCGTCTGAGTTACAACCCAGATACCTCCTTTCTGGTCCCCAGTTATCAGATTGACCGTACAGTCTATATCTATGTTTGAATTACTTATCAGAGTAAAATGCCTGACCTTTTCCATTTGTGGGCAATAGACATATAGGCCTACGTCTGTCCCAATCCATATTTGCCCAAGATTGTCTTCATACAAAGAAGTGATGAAATTATTGCCCAAGGTTCCGGATTCTTTCATGAAAGTCCGAAAAGAGATACCATCATACCGGTCAAGACCATCCTTCGTCCCAAACCACATAAATCCTTGTTTATCCTGAAGGATGGCATGGACCGTATTCTGGGATAATCCATTATTGATATCAAGTGAACGGAATGCATATTGTCCTTCATTCAGAACGGCAAGGGAATAAAGAGGCATCAAAGAAAGAAGTATTAATATAACTAAAATACGTAGTCTCTGCATTGTCTTAATTGTTAGTTTCATTAATTAACATACAACAGGATATAAGAATATCCTGAAAAGTGGATATCAGAGCTATTTCAACAGTATATTCTCAGTACGTCCCGGTGTCAGCAATTCCCAAAGGGATGCTACCGTCCAACCGGGAGCAAACATGTCATTATAATATCCTTTTCCATTCCTTCCATAATCCCAGTTGGTGTGCTGGATCACTTCCGGATAATAACCAACTTTTATCACTCCACACATATGTCCTTTATAAGGAAGTAACTGGCACATGGAAGTAGAAATGACTTCAGCAAAATCAGAGAAACGAGGTTCATTATACTCTTTGGAAAGCCAACGGAGCACATCGGCAAATTCAAAAATAAATACATCAATATGATTATTCTCCACCGAGACATTTCCCCAGCCGCGAGTTTTCAGACCGATATCACCCAACATCTGCCCGGGAGCAAACGGAACGTCCCAGACGTAATACCAGGACAAGGCAAAATAAGCCGCTTTTCGTGTCAGAGAGGCATAGTGGTTATGTTCCGTACCATTTGTTATCAATGATAAATAGTAAGTTGCCGTAGCGGTATAGAGGGAAGCTTCCTTATCCTCACAGTTTGCATCCAGCGTAGAGGAGAAATAGTCAGCCTTTGATATAAGCTCTTTTTCCAGATATTCCGCAGTACGCCGGGCAGCGGACAGATAGCGTTTGTCCTTAAAATATTTATATCCCATAACCAGAGGTAATGTAGCGGATGGAGTACTTCCTCCACTTCCGTCAACAACTGTAAAGTCATCATGGAATTTACGTGGAAAACTTCCATCTGGATTTTGCAGTTGCAAGAACATATCGAGCATTTTCTTTAAGCGTTGTTCCCAATCAGGATGGTGACGTTTATACTTCTGTTCATAATTCAGATAATGAAACATGGCATAAATTCCTTCCGACTGACGACGTATGCTATGCACTGGGCGTTCTTCTTTCACATCACTATCATTTTCCAGATTTACCCATTCACGCAAATAACCGGTTTCCGTAAAGCCATTTTCTAAGTAACTATCAAATATCTTTTTACTGCTAGCTGCAAGGTCATCACGTCCATTCTCATTGCCAAACTCCCATGCATTGAAAGCGTTTAGAAGTACGCGACCGACAAAACCTATCTCTGCTACATTCATGTTGGCACAGGCTGCCACTTTCATTTCAGGGCTGGAGTAATAGGCAAGAGCTTTGTCCCCAACAAAACTTTCCACAAAATAATTGCTCAGCACTCCTTTTATCTCTTCTGGAGAAAAAGGTATTTTCACAGGTTGGGGACGGTATGTATCATAACAATATTCCCAAGTATGGCAAATAAAATCTGAGTAGTCTGTAGCCTGCCCCTCGATAAATTCCCAGGTCAGGAGTACTGTTTCTCCTTTTTTTAGATATTGGAAAGATGTAACCTCCGGAGCCAGCGTCAACTTACGAATATAGGTTTTAGGAGCTTCTCGGTAAGGAAATCCAAAAGATAGTGTTGATGTTCCGTCATGGCTCTCAAAGCCGGTGAACCCTAGGGACGTTTTGCCCGAGAGGATGATTTCGCCTGTTTGGTGGGTAGCAAGGGCATCCCATTGAAAATCGTCCTTGCGTGCCACAGTCATATAACGTCCATCTTTCTGATTGAAGATACCGGTAAGGGGTGAGCTCAGACGATCCTCACGTACCAGCCAACTCTCTGATATATGAAATGAAGGAGCACCTTTAGGAGAACGTAAATTGCGACTATACCAGAATCCTGGTAGATAAAACATACAGTCATTATGTCGGAAGCCTGTTTTCAACTGTTGTTGATAATTAAAGTACACGTCTTCCAATGCCGTAATACTTACTACCATTACACATTTAACATTGTCACGTTCTATTCTCTCTGTAATGATTAATGGTATTTTTTCTTCAGACTCTAACAGATAGATTCCCTTATCATCAACGGCTCCTTGAAAAGCAAGGGAATAGTTTCGTGATTGATTACCGGGAACCTTCAAGGAGACTTGTGCAGATATTCTTTTATATATATCATTAACAGTCCTAGCATCAATAGTAATAGTACAGATCATCAGGCAACAAAGCATACATCTTAATTTTGTCATATAAATCAGATAATTTAGTTTATTAATATTCTTTTAATTTGCGTTCCAAAATTAGGATATTACGTATACAAAGAATGTGATTTTTTGAGCAATTATTATAAGATTTCAGTAGAATTCATAAGAAACAGCCCATTAAGTATTTATTTTTTAATCCTCTATTAAGATCCCATTACAATATACACTTATATTTTTATTGGGATATTTAATACTACAAATGTAAATGTGTCAGAATGCGGGCACAACCTCAGGTCCCTAGCCTTTGTATTGACGAGACTTCTTTAAGCTGCGGAGAATTATATACTGTTGTCACTAATCGTGCGGGACGTGGTGGCAGAGGTACACTTGTGACCATGATACGTGGCACGAAGTCTGAAGACGTCATAAAGGTGCTTGAAATGATTCATGTCTCCAAGCGCAAGACAGCCAAAGAGGTCACTTTAGATCTTTTGCCGACCATGATGCGGATCGTCTGAACGGCTTTTCCCAATGCCACTATGACAGGTTATCGGTTTCATGTACCTTAATTCCGCAATACTATTGTAAATTAAATCTTTTAAGTAGAGGTTGTGTCAAAACGCTGACACACCTCTTTTAAATGCTATTTAATGCGAAATTCAAAAATACGCATTTAGATGGAGGCAAACTGTTTGCGCCATTGGCTAGGTGACATGCCCGTTTTTTGTTTGAATATACGATAAATCCATGTGTGGGATGAGAAACCGCACTCTGTGGAAATAGCGTCAATGCTATATTCGGGGTTGGCTTTCATCATGCGAACAGCCTCATTAAAACGAATGTCGCTAAGCCAGGTTCTAAAATTGGTGTATTCTGACTGATTGAAGTATTCTGTCAGTTCGTTTTCTTGTATCCCAACTTGGTAGCTAGCGAATAGATGTTAACTTCATAGTCCTTATAAAATCCCTCTTCACACCATTTCTTGAGGGCTAATTCTATTTCCATCTTTCTATTAGCTGTCAAGATATTTGTGCCATGAGTGTTCTTGCCGTCTTTCATGTCTTCTGCTTCCGTGACTTTTGCTTCTGCGTCATTTTCCTCAGGAATGACTTCTTTGGGTGTGATGTAATAGCCCATAGCAATGAAAGTGTGGACGAAAAAGATGACAGAGAGTAATATCAAGGGACCTATTATATATAATAAGGTATTGAAGAGGATTGCTACAGGAAGGAGTCCAGCAGCAAAGTATAGCAAAATGATGCTGGCTTGCGAATAGCGCACGTATGGAATCAAGTCGATTCCGAAATTCTCCATGAGCTTCTGCTTTCGGGCTTTTGTTTCTTTGCGAATGATAAGAATAAATATGCCATGCTAGCCACAAAAGACCGAGCATCACATAGAGCATATTGCCAATGTGTAAACTTTGACTTTTGAACATGCCAATGACGAAACTATGGCGATGAGTATGTATGCCATCATACCACGTAAACAATACCGTCGCACTTTGTTGCCTGTGCTCTCTATGTTGATTATGGAGAGAGTGATGGCAAATGCCACTGGAGTATAGAACAATATGTTGAATGCTGCGCCCACATCGGTACCTTGTGCACGGAGTCCATGAATCATCTGTAAGAGGTAGTGGACGGAGAAGAATAGCATGGATGCAACGAGAATCCATCTTGATATTTCGTAGCGCCACACCTTCCATCTCACCTGCAAACTTGCCATGGCTAATTGCAATGCTAGCATGGCTGTAATGACGCAACATACAAGTTGTAATATGAATAACGATTTCATAGTATTGTTATTACCTTAATTCCGCAACACTATAAATTTTAACTTTTATAATATCCTGAACAACAAAAAGTTCTTGGACAAGCCAAGCGGCAAAGCCGAGCGGCTCAGGATTTTGTCATGTCAAAGGATTCACTTAACTTAGTGTTGCAAAAATAGTCAAACAAAACCTCATCAAGCATGGTAAAAGTACAAATAAAATCCGAGAAACTCACATCTTTTGGTGGTATATTTCCAATTATGGAGAAATTCGACAGGATGTTGTCTTGTACAATAGACTCTACTTTAGGTTTGCGTAGCAAAGTGTATGGCTATCAATATAGCGAGATAATACGTTCTCTGATGTGCGTATATTTCTGTGGAGGGTCATGTGTCGAAGACGTGACCTCACACCTTATGGAAGCACTTTGCTTGCATCCACCCCTCCGTACATGCAGCGCAGACACAATACTTAGGGCCATTCGTGAATTGACCACACCGAATCTGACCTACAGGTCTGATTCGGGCAAAAGCTACGACTTCAACGTGGCTTCCGACCTTAACAATCTGCTTGTCAATGCATTGCTGGCAACTGGACAGTTGCTGCCAGACAATGAATATGACTTTGATTTTGACCACCAGTTCATTGAGACGGAGAAATTTGACGCAAAAATGACCTACAAGAAGTTTACCGGTTACAGTCCAGGAATAGCAACGGTCGGCGATGTCATCGTCGGGATAGAGAACCGCGACGGCAATACCAATGTCCGTTTCCATCAGGAAGACACTCTAAAACGTATTTTTGAGCGTTTGGAGAATGCCAGAATACATATAAACCGTGCGAGGATGGATTGTGGCTCATGCTCTGAGGCTATGGTGGAAATGGTGGAGAAGCACAGTCGGCATTTTTATATCCGCGCAAACAGGTGTGTATCGTTGTATGACGATATCTTTGCCTTGCGCGGATGGAAGACCGAATACATAAACGGTCACGAGTTTGAGATATGCTCCATCATTGCAGAGAAATGGGTCGGCAAAGCGTACCGCCTTGTCATACAGCGGCAAAGAAGCATCAACAAGGAACTCGACCTGTGGGAAGGGGAATATACATACAGATGCATACTGACAAATGACTATACTTCGACAGACCGTGACATCGTGGAGTATTACAACAAGCGTGGCGGTGCTGAGCGTGTATTGGACGACATGAACAACGGCTTTGGCTGGAAACGGCTGCCAAAATCGTTCATGGCGGAAAACACGGTGTTCCTGCTTCTGACCGCTTTAATACGAAACTTTTACAGACACCTCATATCTGACGCAAACATGAAGAGCTTTGGACTTAAACGCACAAGCAGAATCAAAACTTTTGTATTCAAGTATGTTTCTGTCCCTGCAAAATGGATTAAGACTGCAAGACAGCACATACTGAACATATACACAAGCAATGATGCATACATGATGGCCTTCAAATTTGATTTTGGGTAGCCTCAAATCTTCGTGGCCTTTTGCGTATTGCCTCAAGTCGCATCATGGGGTAAGGGGATTTTGTCTCTTGCGACTGCACCATTAGGGTTCTTTACGAAAAACGAGTCGTTTTAGAGAGGTATCTGCAACCCCAGATATCAAAAATATTACAGGTTGCGGATTTTAGGATGTACAAAAGCTCTTTTATGAGCAATTGATGAACTCAGGATTACTTATCGCTGAAAGGGCACGGGATTTGGAGAGCGGAGAGCGA
>ENA-OQJP01000177-OQJP01000177.1-human-gut-metagenome-genome-assembly--contig:-NODE-177-length-24074-cov-3.154174_pt1 | contig 24074 bp, 15 predicted proteins | sample MGYA00242611_ERZ504778 | MGnify/ENA primary metagenome ERZ504778 (study PRJEB26092, sample SAMD00036349) | human gut metagenome | host: Homo sapiens | study: EMG produced TPA metagenomics assembly of...
GAGCCCAACGAGCTACCAACTGCTCCACTCCGCGATGTTTCTGTTTTGTGAGTGCAAAGGTACGGCTTTTATTTGAATTTGCAAATAAAAGCCGGCTTATTTTTCATAAGAAATGCACTAATATACATAATCGGTTGATAAATAGGCTGATAAAATACAAATATTTTATTTGCTAATTGGCTTGATTGTTAATAAAATGTGCTTTTGTTTGTGATATATGCGGAAATGTCTTACTTTTGCACAAATTATTAAGCAATGTGCAATTAGTCTATGGCCGTATCGAAGACAAAAGCTAAATTAGTGGATGTAGCCCGTCAGTTGTTTGCTAAAAATGGGTGTTGAGAATACCACGATGAATGATATTGCCCTCGCTTCTAAAAAAAGGTAGGAGAACGCTTTATACCTATTTTAAGAGCAAGGAAGATATTTATATGGCTGTTGTCGAATCGGAACTGGATATGCTTTCGGACATGATGAAGCGTGTGGCGGAGAAGAATATATCGCCGGACGAGAAGATGATTGAAATGATATACACGCGTCTGGATGCAGTGAAAGAGGTGGTATTCCGTAATGGGACGCTCCGGGCTAATTTCTTTCGCGACATTTGGCGGGTAGAGAAGGTACGTAAGCGTTTTGATGCCAAGGAGATACTGCTGTTCAAAGATGTATTGCGCGAAGGAGTGGAGAAAGGCGTGTTCAGAATAGACGATATTGACATGACTGCCGAGTTGGTGCATTATTGCGTAAAAGGGATTGAGGTACCCTATATCCGCGGCCATATCGGTGCAAAGTTGGATGATGAAACCCGCGACAAATACGTTGTCAACCTCGTGTTTGGCGCATTGCATAGAACATAAAAACATTTAATCAATAATTAAAAATAGTATGGGATTATTAGACGGAAAAACAGCCATTGTAACCGGCGCCGCTCGCGGCATTGGTAAGGCTATCGCTTTAAAGTTCGCTCAAGAAGGAGCTAATATAGCATTCACCGACCTGGTGATTGACGAAAATGCTGAAGCTACAGCTAAAGAAATCGAAACGTTGGGCGTAAAGGCCAAAGCGTATGCTTCCAATGCAGCCAGCTTTGAAGATACTGCCAAAGTGGTGGAGGCGTATCCATGCAGACTTCGGTCGCATTGATATTCTGGTAAACAACGCCGGTATCACCCGTGACGGTCTGATGATGCGCATGACCGAACAGCAATGGGATATGGTTATCAACGTGAACTTGAAATCGGCTTTCAACTTCATTCACGCTTGTACTCCGATTATGATGCGCCAGAAAGCCGGCAGCATTATCAATATGGCTTCTGTAGTAGGTGTTCACGGTAATGCAGGCCAGGCAAACTACTCTGCTTCTAAGGCCGGTATGATTGCATTGGCAAAGTCTATCGCACAAGAACTGGGTTCTCGCGGCATCCGTGCCAACGCTATTGCTCCGGGCTTCATTATGACGGCTATGACGGATGCGCTGTCCGAAGAAGTAAAAGCCGAATGGTGCAAGAAGATACCTTTGCGTCGTGGCGGTACTCCCGAAGACGTTGCCAATATTGCTACCTTCCTGGCTTCTGATATGTCTTCTTATGTATCAGGACAGGTAATTCAGGTAGACGGTGGTATGAACATGTAAAATAGTGATTAACGGTCAGCGGTTAGTGATTAGTGAGAATTGCCAGCCGCTAACCTCAGTTTTTTAATCACTAATCGCTAATCACTAATCGCTAAATAAATGACTGTCGTATACGAAGACAATCATATCATTATAGTCAACAAGACCGCTTCCGAGATAGTTCAGGGAGACAAGACGGGTGATACGCCGCTTTCGGAAACCGTAAAGCTGTATCTTAAGGAGAAATACCAAAAGCCCGGCAATGTCTTTATAGGTGTTACACACCGTTTGGACCGCCCCGTAAGCGGTCTTGTTGTTTTTGCCAAAACGAGTAAGGCACTTGCCCGTCTGAACGAGATGTTCAGGAACAGTGAGGTGAAGAAAACCTATTGGGCAGTGGTGAAGAACCGCCCTCGGGAGTCAGAGGGTGAGTTGGTGCACTATTTGGTACGTAATGAGAAGCAAAACAAGAGCTATGCCTACGATAAGGAAGTGCCGAACAGCAAGAAAGCGATTTTGCATTATCGGCTCATAGCCCGGTCGCAGAACTATTATCTGCTGGAAATAGACCTGAAAACGGGGCGGCATCATCAGATACGCTGTCAGTTGGCAAAAATGGGCTGTCCCATTAAGGGAGATTTGAAGTACGGTTCTCCCCGTTCCAATCCCGACGGAAGCATTTGCCTGCATGCGCGCTTTGTGCGCTTTGTACATCCGGTATCCAAGAAACTGATAGAGGTAGAAGCCCCTGTCCCTGCCGGTAATCTATGGAATGGCTTTGAAATGGTTTGATAATCTGTTAATAACAAATTCAATGAAAAAGATTCTGATTCTTTCGGGACTGTCCCTGCTTGTTGCGCTTGCAGTTCGGGCACAGGATAAAGTAACCGAATACAATGTACGTCCTGCCGTTGCGGTGCGTACTCCGCTCCAGGGTGACAGTATCAATTTTACTGGGGAGAAGTTCACGGCCGACGCTTTGTTGAAAACCGATATCAGTCTTGACTTCGACGGGCGTCCTTACGAACGTATCACGGCGGATACCGCAGGATATGTACGGGTGGAGAAAGCAGATAAGGATAATCTGTTCTATCTGTTTGCCACCCATCTGCGTGCGGAACGCTTTATGAAAGGAAAGTTGAATATTTACTCTCCCGCGCGTTTCGAGGTGTTTGTGAATGGCGTTTCCAAACAGTCTAAAACAACTGCGGAAGATAGCTTGTCGCAGGTTGCTCCTTCGGTACTCAGTCTGCGTCTGGAGCCGGAAACGGATTATGAGATAGTCGTTAAATTGTTGTCGACGGCTGCCGATAAGGCTGTTCCCGTATTGAAGTGCGAGTTTGAGAAAGATAAGGAGTTTGCCGATGTAGGCTACCGGCTCGCACCCGATTTGAAAAGACGTTTCGCATTGCACAATACGGCTTTCGGAAGTCGCGTGCGCTCGGTCAGTCTCTCTCCGAACGGCAAATATCTGCTTGCCTGCTATGCGGATAACTACTCGTTGAAGCGCTCAAGGACACGTTGTGAACTGACCGAACTGAAGACAGGCAGGGTGATACTGCCCGCTGCCGATGAGAAAATGCGTTGGATGCCCCGCAGCAATAAGCTTTATTATACCGTAACAGGCAGGCAACGGAATGATTTGGTTGTGTTCGACCCTGCTACCATGCGCGAGGAAGTGTTGCTGAAAGATGTTCCCGAGGGATATTTTGCATGGTCGCCTGCAGAAGACTATCTTATCTACTCTCCGGATGATAAGGGAGAAGCGGTAGGCGGTCCTTTGAAGCGGCTGCTGCATCCCGACGACCGGATTCCCGATGCGCGTTCCCGCAACTATCTCGTTAGGTACGACCCTGTCACCGGACTTTCCGAACGTCTCACTTACGGCAGCCATGCCGTTTATCTGAATGATATATCCTCTGACGGCAAGAAACTCTTGTGTTCCACCTCTAAATCGAATATCACTCAATGTCCTTTCTCGCTTACTTCCATCTTCGAGCTGGATTTGGCTACGTTGCAGGCAGATACGCTGGTGGCGTGGGACCCTTATGTAAACAGGGCGGCTTACTCTCCCAACGGCGGACAGCTTTTGGTAATCGGCAGTCCGATGGCTTTTGACGGAATAGGGAAAAACTGCGGCGAGCATCCCATCGCCAATGATTTCGATACTCAGGCATTCATTGTGGACAAGGCCACGAAAAAGGTTAATCCCATCACGCGCGATTTCAATCCTGCCGTCGACTTCCTGCAGTGGAACCGTGTAGACGGCTGTATCTACTTCAATACAACGGACGAAGATTGCAGACATATCTATCGCTATGTGCCGAAGACGGAGAGTTTTGAAATGCTGCCGCTTCAGGAAGATGTGATTTCTTCCTTCGACCTGGCGGAGTACAATCCTGCGGTTGCCGCCTATGTCGGTGGTGGCAATGCCAGTGTGGGAGTTGCCTATACGTATGATGTGAAGAAGAAAACATCCGTTTTGCTTGCCAATCCGATGAAGTCCGTCTTGGACAAGATAGATATGGGCACAATGAAGGAGTGGAACTTCACGGCGGAAGACGGTACGGAGATTAAGGGTATGATATGCCTGCCGCCGGCTTTCGACCCGAACAGGAAATATCCGCTTATCGTTTATTACTACGGCGGGACTACACCTACCACACGCGGCATCACTTCGCCTTATTGTGCGCAATTGTTTGCATCACGCGATTATGTGGTTTATGTTATCCAGCCCAGCGGGGCTATCGGTTACGGTCAGGAGTTTTCCGCCCGTCATGTCAATGCGTGGGGAGAACGCACTGCCGACGAAATCATCGAGGGCACGAAGAAGTTCTGCGCCGCGCATCCGTTTGTCAACGACAAGCGTATCGGCTGTATCGGAGCATCCTATGGCGGTTTTATGACGATGTACTTGCAGACCAAGACGGATTTGTTTGCCGCTGCCGTTTCGCATGCGGGCATCAGTAACGTGACCAGTTACTGGGGCGAGGGCTATTGGGGCTATTCCTATAACTCCGTTGCCGCTGCCGGAAGCTATCCGTGGAATAATCCCGACTTGTTTACCAAACACGGAGCATTGTTCAATGCGGATAAAATCAAGACCCCGTTGTTGCTGTTGCATGGTACGGTGGATACGAATGTGCCTATCGGCGAAAGTATTCAGCTGTACAATGCCTTGAAGATATTGGGTAAGCCGGTTGAGTTCATAACGGTGGACGGCGAGAATCATTTCATCAGTGATTATCCCAAGCGCGAGTTGTGGCACAACTCTATCATGGCATGGTTTGCACGTTGGCTGCAAGATAGTCCGGCATGGTGGAACGACCTTTACCCGGAAAGACATTGGTAAGATATTAAGATAAGAGGAAAAAGTTCCTCACCGCTTTATTACGACAAAAAGCCGTTTCCCGGAATAGACAAGGAGGAAACGGCTTTTTTGTTGTCAGTGTGCTTACTGTTATTCGGCACATGAAGTTGTGAAATGGATGCTCTTGGCCGTTTGCATCTGTGCTCAGGCCAAGAACGATCCGTCACAAACAAACATAAACAGGGCTGCTACTAATACTAGTTTTTTGTTTTTACTTGTTTTTAATTAGGTTAATATATTTATTCGGTTTTGGTTTAGGTAGATTCTACTTTGATGTTGTGGAGTTAAACTTCACACAGTATATATATCAAATGACGTGCCAGAGTGAGGGTGGAAACGGTAAGTCGTTGCAGATTAGCACGCTATTTTTACCGTGAAGGTGCGCAGGGGTGTGAAGATGTGTGGAAGCGGTGTGGAAAGTGTGGAATAGAGTGTGGAGTTTTTCCACAGTTATAACTCTATTCCATATAATTTAAGTTTGTTGTAAAGTGTCTTTCTGTCTATCCCCAGCAGTTGGGCGGCGCGGCTTTTGTTATATCCCGTCTGCTTCAAGGCTTCGATTATCTGCTGCTTCTCGGTCTCTTCGTTACGGAGAGGCATACCTGCTGCGGATGGGGCTACCGGACTCTTCAGTTCGCTAAGCTCGTTCAGGGTGATGAGCTTGTCTTGCGCCAAAAGGGTGGCACGCCGGACGATGTTCTTCATCTGGCGCAGGTTGCCCGGCCATTGATATTCCAATAAAGCTTTGGATGCCTTTTCGTCAAAGCCGATGAGGTGCTTGTCCAGTTCGCGGTTTGCCTGGTCCAGGAAGAAGTTTGCAAAGAGCAGGATATCCTCGCGGCGGTCTTTCAGTTGCGGCATACGCAGGGTAAACTCATTGATGCGGTGGTAGAGGTCCTCGCGGAAAGTCCCTTTCTCGATGGCCTGTTCCAGATTCTCATTGGTGGCGGACACTAAGCGCACATCTACCTGTATCTCCTTGTTGGAGCCGACAGGGCGTATTTTACGTTCCTGCAGGGCGCGGAGCAATTGTATCTGCACCTCGTAGCTGAGATTGCCTATTTCATCCAAAAAGATAGTGCCGCCGTTGGCAGCAACGAACGCGCCCGTCTTGTCGGTCAGCGCACCGGTAAAGGAACCTTTTACATGGCCGAAGAATTCGGAAGCCGCCAGCTCTTTGGGGATAGCTCCGCAGTCAATGGCTATGAACGGTTGCTTGGCGCGGCGGCTCAACTTATGGATGCGTTGCGCCACGTACTCCTTGCCTGTTCCGCTGGCCCCGTTGATGAGGACGGACATGTTGGTGGGAGAAACCAGGTTCACATAATTATAAAGTTGCCTGGCGGCATCGCTTTCGCCTTCCAGGTAGTCGGATGAAGAGTTCTCTGCACCTTTCCGGCAGGGATTCTCATTGCTTTCGGAACGCATGGTCTGTTTGGACGAAACAGACGGTCTGTTTGGGTCGAACGCATGGTCTGTTTGGGTCGAACGCATGGTCTGTTCCGAAGCAACGGATGAGGACTTCAGGGCTTCATCCATTTTCTTCAATAACTCGTCGGGGTTTACGGGTTTTGCAATGTAGTCGCATGCGCCCAGTTTCATGGCTTGCACGGCAGACTGTATGTCGGCATAGCCCGTCATGATGATAAGAGGGATGTGCAGGGAATGTTCTCCCAGCCACTTCAGCAAATCTATGCCGTCGCGGTCGGGCAGGCGCAAGTCGGACAGTATCAGGTCCACCGTCTCGGCTTCGATATGCTTCTGGGCACGGGCTATACTGCTTGCCGAACTGACTTGGAATCCTTTTTTGCCAAGCCATGTTTTCAATATCATGCCGTAAGTGATATCATCTTCTACGATTAATATGGATTTCATCCCTTCTGCTTTTTATCTCTTTTATGGCACAAAGGTAAATCGTTTTGTCCGATTTTAGTATATTTGCAGGCTTAAATTAAACAAAAAGACAGATGAAAAGAAATCTCATTGTATTATTAACCATACTGGTATGCGGTCTGACAGCCTGCAAACCGGGACAAAAGAAAGACGGAAATATGGAAAAAGAAACGAAGTTGAAGATTGAGACAAGTGCGGGTGACATCATCGTGAAACTGTATAACGAAACGCCGAAGCATCGCGATAACTTTATCAAGCTGGCCGAGGAAGGTACTTATGAAGGTACGCTGTTTCACCGTGTCATCAAGGACTTCATGATACAGGCGGGCGACCCCGAATCGAAGAATGCCCCGAAAGGCAAGATGCTGGGAGCGGGCGATGTGGGATACACTGTTCCTGCGGAGTTTGTCTACCCGAAATACTTCCATAAGAAAGGTGCGCTGTCTGCCGCCCGTCAGGGAGATAACGTAAACCCGAAGAAGGAATCGTCCGGTTGTCAGTTCTATATCGTGACCGGAAAGGTGTATAACGATTCTACGCTTCTCGGCATGGAACATCAGATGAACCAGGCACGCCTGAACAATGCTTTCAATGCTTTGGCGCAGAAGCACATGAAGGAAATCTACAAGATGCGTAAGGACGGTGACCAGGAAGGGCTGATGAATCTGCAGGACACGCTTATCGCGCAGGCTGAGGCTCAGGTGGCCGGCGAACCGGAGTTCCGCTTCACGCCGGAACAGGTAAAGGCATATACCACTGTAGGCGGCACACCGCATCTGGACGGCGAATATACCGTGTTCGGCGAAGTCGTTGAAGGCATGGATGTGGTAGATAAGATACAACAGGTAAAGACAGACCGCAGCGACCGTCCGGAAGAGGATGTGAAGATTATTAATGTTTCTGTTATTGAATAAATATGCTGCAAATCAACAGGCATATTCTGGATAATGGTTTGAGATTGGTTCATGCGCAGGACACCAGTACGCAGATGGTTGCGCTCAATATTCTCTATAATGTGGGAGCCAGAGATGAAAACCCGGAGCATACCGGTTTGCCCATCTTTTTGAGCACCTGATGTTTGGCGGTTCTGTGAATATACCCGATTATGATGCTCCGCTACAATTGGCAGGAGGGGAAAACAATGCCTGGACCAATAATGACATTACCAATTACTACCTCACCGTTCCGAAGCCGAACGTAGAGACAGCCTTTTGGCTGGAGTCCGACCGTATGCTGGAGCTGGCTTTCAGCGAGCAAAGCCTCGAAGTGCAACGCGGTGTAGTGATGGAAGAGTTCAAGCAACGCTGCCTTAACCAGCCGTATGGCGATGTGGGGCATCTGTTCCGGCCGTTGGCGTTCCGGGTGCATCCGTACCGCTGGCCTACTATCGGCAAGGAACTCTCGCACATAGAGCAAGCCACGCTGGACGAGGTGAAGAGTTTCTTCTATCGTTTCTATGCTCCGAACAATGCCGTGTTGGCAGTGACGGGAAACATTTCATGGGATGAAACCGTTAAGCTTACCGAGAAGTGGTTTGCTCCCATACCCCGGCGGGACGTTCCGGTGAGGCAATTGCCGCAGGAGCCGGAGCAAACGCAGGAACGCCGGCTGACGGTAGAAAGAAACGTGCCGCTGGACGCCTTGTTCATGGGTTATCACATGTGCAGTCGCGAGGGTGCGGATTATTACGCATTCGATATTCTGTCCGATATTCTCAGCAACGGACGTTCCAGCCGTTTGAACCGCCGCTTGGTACAGGAACAGAATATCTTTTCCGGTATCGACGCGTACATCAGCGGTACGCGTGATGCGGGTCTGCTGCAAATCAGCGGTAAACCTGCGGCAGGTGTGTCGTTGGAGCAGGCGGAAGCTGCTGTCCGTAAAGAACTGGAAGAGTTGCAGCGGTCTCCGGTAGACGGGCAGGAACTGGAGAAGGTTAAGAACAAGTTTGAATCTACCCAGATATTCGGCAATATCAACTATCTGAACGTAGCCACAAACCTTGCCTGGTTCGAGCTGACGGGAAAGGCGGAAGATATTGACCTTGAAGTAGAGCGTTATCGCTCCGTTACGACGGAGCAGTTGCATACTGTGGCGCAGCGTACTTTCTGCGAAAGCAATGCCGTAGTATTATATTATAAGAGTGATAAATGACAGTCAAAGGGAGCGTTTTTCGTCTCTTTGCAGGAAGGGAAGGGCGCCGTTTGACGAAACGAAAGTTCCCTGTTAAGGAAACTTCGGTTTCCTTGTTGAGGAAGCTTCGGTTTCCCGTTGAGGAAGCTTCAGTTTCCTGTTGAGGAAGCTTCGGTTTCCCATTGAGGAAACTCCCGTTTCCCGTCGGGGGAACTCCCGTTTCCCATTAGGGAAACTTTGGTTTCTTACTAAGGAAACTTTGGTTTCCCGTCAGGGGAACAATGGTTTCTCCCTTTGAAACAAATTTTAGACAATAAGATGATGAATTGGATAGCCGGCTATAAGCAGCATTATAAAGCGTTGATATTTTTGGGACTTCCCATTGTTATCGGACAGGTGGGAGTAATTATTCTCGGTTTTGCCGATACTCTGATGATCGGGCATCACAGTACCGAGGAGTTGGGTGCAGCTTCTTTCGTAAACAATGTATTTACGCTTTGCATCATTTTCAGTACCGGTTTCAGTTACGGGCTGACGCCTATCGTGGGCAGTCTTTACGGCAACCGCCGTTTTGCGGAAGCGGGGCAGGCGTTGCGTTGCAGTTTGGTGGCGAATGTCCTGGTGGCATTGCTCCTTACGTTTATCATGACGGTGGTCTACTTCAACGTGGAGCGCCTGGGGCAGCCCGAGGAACTGATGCCTTTGATAAAACCTTATTACCTGGTATTGCTTGCTTCGCTGGTTTTCGTGATGCTGTTCAACGGCTTCAAGCAGTTTACGGACGGAATCACAGATACGAAGACCGCCATGTGGATATTGCTGGGCGGAAATACGCTGAATATCATAGGCAACTATATCCTTATCAACGGCAAACTGGGCTTCCCGGAGCTGGGGTTGCTGGGAGCAGGCATCAGTACGTTGTTCTCGCGTATTATGATGGTGGTGGTGTTTGCGTTGATTGTGCTGCGCGGTCGCCGCTTTATCCGCTACCGGATCGGGTTCTCCCGCATGGGATGGTCGTTTCCGGTGTTCAAGAAGCTCAATGCACTGGGCTGGCCTGTCGGTTTGCAGATGGGAATGGAGACGGCCTCTTTCAGCCTTAGCGCCATCATGGTGGGCTGGCTGGGCACTATCGCTTTGGCATCCCATCAGATAATGCTGACCATTTCGCAATTCACGTTTATGATGTACTACGGTATGGGCGCAGCGGTGGCGGTGCGTGTCAGCAATTTCAAGGGGCAAGACGATATGGAGAATGTACGCCGCTCCACATTTGCGGGTTTTCCACTTGATAATGGCTATGGAAGTAGTGCTTATGAGCATCGTTTTGTGATGCGCGGACAGGTGGGCGGCTGGTTTACGGATAGCGCAGAGGCTTCGGCGCTGGTAGCCTCTTTGTTCTTCCCTTTCTTGATTTATCAGTTTGGCGACGGACTGCAAATCAACTTTGCCAATGCGCTGCGGGGCATATCGGATGTAAAGCCGATGATGGTTATTGCATTTATTTCTTATTTTATTATATCTTTGCCCGTAGGATATTTTTGCGGTTTTGTGCTGGGCTGGGGACTGGTCGGCGTGTGGATGGCTTTCCCGTTCGGTCTGACCAGTGCCGGGGTGATGCTGTGGCTGCGCTTCCGCTATAAAACGAGGACGAGATGATGCACGGGGCGATGCTTTGTCACCCTGTCGCTCCATAACTCTTTTATTACCTGTTTATGAATAGCGTATCGAAAGTAAAGATAGCTGTCGGATACACTCTGCTGCTGGGAGTGTTGTTCTTTTCCCTGTTCTTTGTGCACCGGGAGATGGAGCATCTTATGCTTTCCGATAACCGGGACGTGCAGTGGACGGACAGTCTCATCACGCTTCTTCGGAAGAAGGATGCGAACACCATTTACATGCTGCGCGTGTTGAGCGAGACGAACGACAGCATGGTCTCTACCCGGGAGATAGAAAATATTATCGCTACCCGGCAGGATTCGTTTGTGACAAACCAGCGCGTACAGCAGCGCATCATTACGCATCGCGACACGGTGGTTACCAAGCCCAGGAAGAAAGGATTCTTCCGCCGTTTGGGAGAGGTGTTCGTGCCGCCTAAGAAAGATACCGCCATTCAGGTAAAGACTTCCCTCGAATATGCCACGGATACGGTGATTAACGTGTATAATCCGGTGGATTCCCTGCAGGAAAAGCTGCGTGCCGTGGCACAACAGCAGAAGGAGCACATTGCAATTGTACAGCGCCGCAGGCGTACCTTGCAACGCATGGACCGGATGCTGACCGCCCGTATCGACAGTCTGCTGAAAGGCTACGAACAGGAAACCCTGCAGCGTGCCCGCAAAGAGGCGGAGTACCAGCAGTCCGTACGTCATCACTCCATTAAGACTATCAGCGGCATTGCCGTCGGTGCGGTGCTGCTTTCCGTCTTTTTCCTGATAATCATAGGGCGCGACATTACGCGCAGCAACCGCTATCGCCGCGAACTGGAAGAAGCCCGCCGCCGTGCCGAGGACCTGCTGGCCACGCGCGAGAAGATGATGCTTGCCATCACCCACGACTTTAAGGCGCCGCTCGGCTCCATCATGGGCTATGCCGACCTGCTCTCCCGTCTGACGGTGGACGAACGGCAACGCTTCTACCTGGATAATATGAAAACCTCATCGGAACATCTGCTGAAGCTGGTGGTCGATTTGCTCGATTTCCACAGGCTCGACCTTCATAAGGCGGAGATAAACCGGGTCACCTTCCATCCCGCCCGCTTGCTGGAAGAGATTCATGTCAGTTTTGAACCGCTGACTTCTGCCAAAGGCCTGGAGTTGCATTGCGATATTGCTCCCGAACTGGAGAGTACTTACATCTGCGACCCGCTCCGTCTCCGCCAGATTATCAACAACCTGCTGTCCAATGCAGTGAAGTTTACGGACGAGGGGAGCATAACGATGACGGCGCGTTACGAGGAACGCCAGCTGGTGGTGGCCATTGCCGATACGGGCAAAGGTATGGAACCGGCGGACAGGGAGCGGATTTTCCAGGAGTTTACCCGCCTTCCCGGTGCGCAGGGCAAAGAGGGTTTCGGACTCGGTTTGTCTATTGTGCGCATGCTTGTGCAGTTGCTGGAAGGACGATTGACGTGGACAGTGTGCCGGGCAAGGGAAGTACATTTACGCTGCGTGTTCCCTTGTTCCCCGTACAGGTATCGGAGGATACCGGCGAGAAATATCAGGAGACGGAAACCGGAATTTCTTCCGCTCTTTCAGAGAGCATGCCCGCTTCTTCACAACCTTCGCTCCGTGTGTTGCTGATTGACGACGACCGCATTCAGCTTACGCTTACCGCAGCCATGCTCCAGCATAGCGGCATCGCTTCGGTATCGTGCATGCAATTAGACGAATTGTTGGATGCCCTGCGTTCCGACACCTTTGATGTGTTGCTCACCGATGTACAGATGCCTGCCATCAACGGTTTCGACCTGTTGAAACTGTTGCGTGCGTCGAACCTGCCCCAAGCGCAGGCCATTCCCGTGATAGCCGTTACCGCCCGTAGCGATATGAAGCCGGAAGAGTTCAAGGAATATGGCTTTGCCGGCTGCCTGCACAAACCGTTTACGGTGGCGGAACTGTTCCGGGAACTGAATGCGGAAGGTATCGGACAAACATCTGCCGTGCAGAGCGAAGTAGCAGCAGCGGAGACGGTTGAGGCTTCATCGCCGGATGCTCCTTATGACTTCTCGGCACTCACCGCTTTCTCCGGTGACGACCCGGAGGCGGCAAAGTCCATTATGGAGAGTTTCGTTACCGAAACCCGCCTCAATGCCGAACGTTTGCAAAAGGCGGCGGATGCGGCGGATATGGACGAGGTGGCGGCCGTTTCGCACAAGATGATTCCTCTCTTTACGCTGATTGGCGCTACGGAACTGGTGGCGGAGCTTAAAATACTGGAAGGCTTGCGCGGTACTCCTTTTACAGCCGGGCAGAGGCAGCGGGCACTGCGTTCGCTTGCTCTTATCGAGGACATTATCCGCTTGCAGACACGGGCGGATTAGAGTAAGCAATTGCGGTATAAGTGGTCGTAAACACCGGCGCAACATAGTATTTTCTTTTATTAGGAACTTTATCTCAAAATTAATTGTTTACTTTGTACGAATTAATCGATGACAGCTTGACGTTCCAATGAGAAGAAAATGGTTAAGAGGGGCACTTTGGGTGCTTCTTACTCCTATTATCCTATTTGTAATATTGATGATATTGCTTTACGTGCCGCCCGTACAGAATTTTATACGGAAGCAGGCCACGGCAATAGCATCGGATGCTACGGGCATGAATATCTCCGTAGAGCGGATAGACCTTCGTTTTCCGTTGAACCTGCTTGTGCGAGGTGTTCAGGTAGTGCAGCCGGGAAGCGATACTGCTGATATCCAACACCCCGATACCTTGCTGAACCTCGGAAGCCTGAATGTCCGCGTACAGGCATGGCCCTTATTGAAAGGAAGGGTAGAGGTGGATGACATCACTTTGCAACGGGTGGCCGTAAACTCTTCCGGCCTGCTGGAAGGCATGCGCATAAAAGGTACGCTCGGACGGTTCTTCCTTGCCAGTCACGGCATAGACCTGAATAAAGAGGATGCCGTACTGAACCGGGTGGAACTGAGCGATACCCACGTGCAGGTGATGCTTGCCGACACTACCGAAACTCCGGAGGATACCACCGAAACCGCCTTGAACTGGCGCGTAGCATTGCATAACCTGAAACTGAAGAATGTGTCGGTGGATTTGCAGATGCCGCTCGACTCCATGTCGCTGGCAGCCACTATCGGGGATGCAAGCATAGAGGATGCCGAAGCCGACCTCAAGCGGCAGTTCTATGGCTGGCGTAAGTTTGCCCTTACGGGGACTTCTGTGAATTACGATACGGGCACAGCCGTTCCTGCCGAGGGATTTGACGCTTCGCACATCGCATTGCGCGATATCCGTATCGGCATAGATTCGGTGATGACCTGCGGCCGCGACATGAATGCCGTTATCCGCGAGTTCTCCATGTACGACCGTTCCGGGCTGACGGTGACTTCCCTGACCGGACGCCTCTTTGCCGACTCAGCCGTTATCCGTGTTCCCTATTTGCAGCTCAAGACCCCGCACAGCGAGATGAACCTGACGGCGCAGACCTATTGGAAACTTGTCGATATACCCACTACCGGACAGTTGTCCGCCCGCTTTAACGCCAATATCGGCAAGCAGGATGTATTGCTCTTTGCCGGCGGACTGCCCGAAACCTTTAAAGAGGCTTATCCTTTCCGCCCGTTGGTAATCCATGCCGGTACGGAAGGCAATCTGAAACAGATGCAGATTTCCCGTTTCACGGCCGAACTTCCCGGCGCTTTCTCATTGAGCGGCGGCGGTGAGTTGTGGAACCTTACGGATAGTCTGAAGCGTAGCGGAGGGCTTGACTTTGAGATGCAGACGCAAGACCTTAATTTCCTCACCGGGCTTACCGGGGTCACTCCCGACGGCTCTATCGTTGTGCCCGACAGTATGAACCTCGTAGCGCGTCTCGGGCTCGACGGGCCTCAATGCAATGCCCTGCTCAAAGTGCAGGAGGGCAAAGGCAGTCTGAATCTGGATGCCGCTTACAACCTGTCTACCGAGGTCTATCATGCAGACCTCGCCATAGATGCCTTGCAGCTTCATCATTTCCTGCCCAAAGATTCTGTTTATGCACTTACTGCGCATGTTGCCGCCAAAGGCAGGGGAGTGGATATGACTTCCCGTCAGACGACGGCTCTTGTGGAAACCAAACTGGACAAACTGCAATATGCCCGCTGGAATCTGTCGGGTGTGAACCTGAATGCGGAGTTGAAATCTGCGGTAGCTTCTGTACGGTTGACGAGCGATAATGAACTGTTGAAGATGCAGTCCGAAGCCGACCTTCGTCTCGACCGTAAATATATGGACGGCAGACTGAACATGAAAGTAGAGGAACTGGACTTGTATAATCTGGGAATCGCATCCGAACCTTTGGAACATCCCGTTGCGTTCAATCTGGGAGCGGAAGCGCGTCGCGATTCCATTAAGTTGCGGATGGATGCCGGCGATATGGATTTGCAGTTCCGTGCCCGCAGCACGTTGGAGGAGTTGCTGGGGCAGTCGGACAAGTTCGTAGCCATTCTGACGAAACAGATAGAGGAAAGACGCCTCGACCATGCCGCCTTGCGGCAGGTATTGCCCTCGGCGGGCATGAAGTTGACGGCGGGGCAGGCCAATCCGGTCAGCTATTTCCTGAAAACAAAAAACATAAGGTTCAATGACTTCACCCTTCGTTTCGGAAGTACGCCGGCACGGGGCATCAACGGACGGACCGCCGTTCACGGATTGCGTGTGGACTCGTTGCAGCTCGATACGGTTTTCTTTGCCGTGAAGCAGGATACTTCCCGGATGATGCTGCAAAGCGGGGTGATTAACGGACCGAAGAATCCGCAGTTCGTATTCCGCAGTACGCTGACCGGTGAGATTCGCAGTGAAGATGCCGAACTGACCGTGAATTATGTGGACGGAAAGGGACAGACGGGAGTGCTGTTCGGCGTCAATGCCCGCCCGCTGACGGAGGGACATGGCAAAGGCAACGGAGTATTGCTTAATCTGACGCCTGCCGAGCCGGTTATCGCATACCGTAAGTTCCATTTCGTAGACAACAGCAATTGGATATATCTGCATAACAACATGCGCGTCTATGCCAATATCGATATGGATAGTGACAACGGTTTGGGCTTCCGTATGCAGTCGGACAAGAACGACAGCATTTCATTGCAGAATATGAACGTGGAGTTGAGCCGTTTCCAACTGGGCGAACTGAGCGAGGTGCTTCCTTATATGCCCCGTCTCACCGGCTTGTTCTCTGCCGAGGCGCAGTATATACAGACCCCTACTTCCTTGCAGGTTTCAGCCGAAGCCAATATCGATGAACTGACCTATGAGCGGCAGCATGTGGGAGACATCGGTATGGGAGCCACATGGCTGCCGGGCGATAAGGGCGCTACGCATTATCTGAATACATATTTCAGTTATGACAACCGGGAAGTGATGACTGCCGACGGCATACTGACACAGAAGAACGGAAAGGACACGCTGGAAGTGACTACCTCTTTTGAACACTTCCCGATGAAGATTGCCAATGCTTTTGTGCCCGACCAAATGATGTCCTTTACCGGCGACCTCGATGGCGGGATGTACATCTACGGGCCGTTGGAGAAACCCAGGATGCACGGAGATATCACGCTGGACAGCGTATCGGTATATGCCCGTCAGGCAGGGGCCCGCTACTGGTTTGACGACCGTCCCGTGCAGATTAAGGATAACCAACTGATATTTGATAAGTTTGCCATTTATACTACCAGCAAGAATCCGTTTACCATTAACGGCAAGGTGGACTTCCGCAATTTGGAACGTCCTACGGCGGACTTGAAGTTGCTGGCGGAGAACTATACGCTGCTGGATGCACCGCGCACCCGCGAAAGTCTTATCTACGGCAAGATATTTGTCGATTTGAACGCTACGGTACGAGGGCCTTTGGATGCCCTGACCATGCGCGGTAACATGAACCTGCTGGGCAATACGGATGTTACCTATGTACTGACGGACTCACCGTTGACGGTGGAAGACCGCCTTGAGGGTTTGGTAACCTTTACTTCTTTTGCCGATACGGCTTCGGTGGGCACTGATGAGGCTCCCGCCATGTCTTTGGGCGGTATGGATATGATTATGTCCGTACATATCGACAATGCCGTGCGCCTGCGCGCCGATTTAAGTCCCGACCGCAGTAAATTCATTGAATTGGAAGGCGGCGGAGATTTGAACATGCAGTATACTCCGCAAGGCGATATAAGCCTTACCGGACGTTATACGCTTTCGGGCGGAATTATGAAGTATTCGCTTCCTATCATTCCGTTGAAGGAATTCCAGATTAACAACGGCAGTTATGTGGACTGGCGAGGCGACCCGATGAACCCGACGCTGAACCTGAAAGCGACGGAGCGTATGCGCGCTTCGGTAGCCGATGGTGATGACGGTGGTTCGCGTGTGGTGAATTTCGATGTGTCCATAGCTATAAAGAATCGTCTTGACGCTCCCGAACTTATTTTCGATATAACGGCGCCGGATGATGCCACCATTGAGAATGAGTTGCAGGCTATGGGAGCCGAGGAGCGCAGCAAACAGGCCATTGCCATGCTGGCGACCGGTGTTTATATGAACAGTGGTGTCAAAGGCGGCGGATTGTCTATGGGCAGTGCTTTGAACAGTGTTATCCAAAGTCAGATCAACTCATTGGCAGGCTCGGCTTTCCAAAGCATCAACGCAAGTTTCACTATGGGTATGGAAGACCGTACGTCAGCCGAAACGGGTGACAAGCAGACGGATTATAGCTTCCGCTATTCGCAGCGTCTTTTCAACGACCGTGTGCAGATTGTCATCGGCGGTAAGGTGACAACCGGTGCCAATGCCACGAATGATGCGGAATCGTTTATCGACAATATTTCGCTTGAGTATCGCCTTGATACGTCCGGTACGCGCTATGTCCGTGTGTTCTATGACAAGAACTACGAGAGTGTGCTCGACGGGGAAATAACGGAAACCGGAGTCGGCCTTGTGCTTCGTCGCAAAATGGACCGCCTGGGCGAACTTTTTATCTTCAGGAAAAAGAAGAAGCAAACTGTAGAATGATATGAAACGACTGATAGTATATATGGCGGGCATACTGTTGCTGGCAGGATGTTCCACAACCAAGCATTTGCCGGAAGGTGAAATTCTGTATACGGGACAAAAAAAGATGATTGTCGAGAACCGCAGTACCACTCCGGTAGGCGAGACTGCCATGGAAGAGGTTGAAGCGGCGCTTGCCACTGCTCCGAACAATTCTTTGCTGGGTAGTTCCACTATTCGTATACCTTTTCCTATGGGGTTATGGATTTACAATGGCTTTGTGAAATATGAGAAAGGCTTTGGCAGGTGGATATTCAACCGCTTTGCGGCAAAGCCCGTACTGATGTCCACTGTCAATCCCGATATCCGGCAGAAGGCGGCCGCCAATTTATTGCGCGATTACGGCTACTTTAACGGAACGGTCAGCTATAAAACATTCATCGATCCGAAGGATTCTTTGAAAGCAAAGCTGCAATACACGGTGGATATGCGCAACCCTTATTTTATCGATACGGTCTATTATCACGGTTTCAGTGAGCGTACCTTGCGCATTATGAATATGAGCCGGCGCCGTTCGCTTATCAGTCCGGGAGAACAGTTCAACGTGACCGACCTCGACGGAGAACGTACCCGTATCAGTACTTTGTTGCGCAATGTAGGGTGCTATTATTTCCGTCCCGATTATCTGACTTATCAGGCGGATACGACCTTAGTGCCCGGCGGACATGTTGCCATGCGCATGGTTCCTGCTCCCGGCATGCCTTCCGTTGCCGAGAAACCGTTTTATGTAGGCAAGAAAGCTTTTTATCTGTATGGCAAGCAGGGACAGACCCCTAATGACAGTATCGACTACAAAGGCCTGCGCATCTATTATCACGACAAGCTGCGGGTACGTCCCAATATGATTTACAGATGGCTGAACTATCAGGCGTATCGTCAGAAACGTCAGGTGCAGGACAGTACGGGTATTTCCCGCAGACGCTCCATGCAGCGCCTTTACAGCCTTTATCGCCAGACCCGCGTGCAGGAGCGCTTGAACAATGTAGGCATCTTCCGTTATCTTGAGATGCAGTATACCCCGCGTGATACGACATTCGTGTGCGATACGCTGGATGTGAATATTCATGCGGCACTCGACAAGCCTTATGATGCCGAACTGGACTTCAACGTAAAGATGAAAAGCAATAACCAAACCGGACCGGGAGCTTCGTTCACCGTAACGAAGAACAATGTGTTTGGCGGCGGTGAGGCGTGGAATGTAAAGTTGGACGGTTCGTATGAGTGGCAGACGGGTAAAGACCGTTCTTCGCTGATGAACAGTTATGAAGTGGGGTTGTCTACCTCGCTTATGTTTCCGCGCGTGGTCTTCCCTCGCTTTGGCGACAAGGAGTATGACTTTCCGGCCACTACGACTTTCAAACTGTACATCGACCAGTTGAACCGTGCCAAGTATTATAAACTGCTGGCGTTTGGCGGAAACGCTACATACGATTTCCAGCCGAAGCGTACGAGCAAGCATAGTTTTACACCGTTCAAACTCACGTTCAACGTACTTCGCGACCCTACGGAAGCCTTCAAGGAGTTGCAGGCGGAGAATCCTGCACTCTACGTCAGCCTGCGCGACCAGTTTATTCCGGTCTTTGAGTATATGTACACCTACGACAACGCATCTTTGCCGGGTGTGCGCAATCCTATCTGGTGGCAGACGACAGTGAGCTCGGCAGGTAACCTTACTTCGTGCATTTATCGTATTTTCGGAAAGTCGTTCAAGGAGAAGGACAAAAAGCTGCTGGGTGTTCCTTTTGCACAGTTCCTGAAGGTAAACAGCGAATTCCGCTATCATTATAAGATAGACAAGAACCAGATGATTGCCTCGCGCATTGCCGGCGGTGTGATATGGTCGTACGGAAATGCGTTGGCGGCTCCTTATACCGAACAGTTCTATATCGGCGGCGCCAACAGTGTGCGTGCTTTTTCTGCACGTAGCATAGGTCCGGGCAGTTATGCTCCGGATAAGGAAAATAAGTATTCTTTCATCAATCATGTGGGTGATATACGTATGGAAGCTAATGTTGAATACCGCTTCCGCATTATCGGAGATTTGCATGGAGCTGTGTTCTTGGATGCCGGTAATGTGTGGCTGATGCGTAAGGATGAGTCCCGTCCAGGCGGCGAGTTCACTTTAAAGAACTTTGCCAGACAGATAGCTTTGGGTACGGGAGCCGGTCTGCGTTATGATATGGACTTTCTGGTTTTCCGTCTGGATTGTGGAGTGGGATTGCACGATCCGTATGATACCGGTAAGTCGGGATACTATAATATTCCCAAGTTCAAGGACAGTCTTGCCTTGCATTTCGCTATCGGTTATCCGTTCTAAGGCAAACTGTGGGTTTGGGGCTGACAATAATGAAGAATTGTGGCTAATAAGCAAACTAAAAGTAGAAGTATCTGCCATTGAGGCGGAGTTTTGTACGATTATGGAAAAGAATGGACTGAAATCTTCCTTTTTCTGATATAAAATTTTTACTACTTTTTGTGCCTGTTATCAACCATGATACACTAACCTTTTTAAATAATAACTAATATGAAACCAACTTTATTCTTATTGGCAGCCGGCATGGGCAGCCGCTATGGTGGCCTGAAGCAATTGGACGGACTGGGGCCTAATGGCGAAACTATTATGGATTATTCTATTTACGATGCTATCAAGGCCGGATTCGGTAAGCTCGTTTTTGTTATCCGTAAAGATTTTGAACAAGACTTCCGCGATAAAATCATATCCAAATACGAAGGTCATATCCCGTGCGAATTGGTGTTCCAGGAACTGGATGCACTTCCCGAAGGATTTACGTGTCCGGCCGACCGTACCAAACCTTGGGGAACCAACCATGCCGTAATGATGGGTGCCGATGTGATAAAGGAACCGTTTGCCGTTATCAATTGCGATGACTTCTACGGTCGTGATTCTTTCCAGGTAATGGGCAAGTTCCTGTCTGAGCTTCCCGAAGGCTCCAAGAATGTATATTCGATGGTAGGATTCCGCATCGGCAATACATTGAGTGAAAGCGGTACGGTGTCTCGCGGCCTTTGCAGCACTGATGCAAATAATCTGCTGACTTCTGTCGTTGAACGTACCAAAATTCAGCGTATGGACGGTGAAGTGAGATATATTGATGATAATGGTGAGTGGACTGCTACTCCCGATACAACTCCGGTCAGTATGAATTTCTGGGGCTTTACTCCCGATTACTTCGCTTACAGTCAGGAATTCTTCAAGACGTTCCTCAGCGATTCGAAGAATATGGAGAACCTGAAGAGTGAATTCTTTATTCCTTTGATGGTGGATAAACTGATTAATGACGGTACTGCTACGGTTGAAGTGCTTGATACGAACAGTAAATGGTTCGGGGTGACTTATCCGGAAGACCGTCAGAGCGTGGTCGATAAGATTAAGGCATTGGTGGATGCGGGAGAATATCCGGCTAAGCTGTTCTAAAAGAACGCCAATCTATTCTAAAGGAGCGCCCAGGCGATTCCCTCTATAAAAATATCCCCTCTTTTTCTTTCTGTTTTCCAAATCGGTTGGACAGAAAGGGAAAGAGGGGATTTATTGAAATTTAAATGAATGCAGTTGTATGCTTTGAATGCATGATTGCGTGAGAATAAAAAATAATATCGTTACCTTTGCAGTCTTGAACGATTAATTCATTGACACTATGATATCTGTAGAAGGACTGAAGGTGGAATTTAATGCTACTCCTCTGTTTGAAGACGTTTCTTACGTTATTAATAAGAAAGACCGTATAGCCCTTGTCGGCAAGAATGGGGCGGGTAAGTCCACCATGCTCAAAATACTGGCAGGTATTCAGCAACCCACTTCCGGTGTTGTTGCCGTCCCCCGCGAATGTACTATCGGTTACTTGCCGCAGGTAATGGTTCTCAGCGATGAACGTACTGTGATGCAGGAGGCTGAACTTGCCTTTGAGCATATCTTTGAGATGCAGGCCGACATCGAACGTATGAACCAGCAACTTGCCGAACGTACCGATTATGACAGCGAGGATTATCAGAAGCTGATAGACCGCTTTACCCACGAGAACGAACGCTTTCTGATGATGGGCGGCACTAATTATCGTGCCGAGGTAGAGCGTACTCTTCAGGGGTTGGGCTTTTGCCGAGAAGACTTCGACCGCCCTACGAGTGAGTTCTCCGGCGGCTGGCGTATGCGTATCGAACTTGCCAAGTTGTTGTTGCGCCGTCCTGACGTATTGTTGCTCGATGAACCTACGAACCACCTCGACATAGAGAGCATCCAGTGGTTGGAGAACTTTCTCTCCACCCGTGCCAATGCAGTGGTACTTGTCAGCCACGACCGTGCTTTCCTGAATAATGTCACTACCCGTACTATTGAAATAACCTGCGGACGTATTTATGATTATAAAGTGAAATACGATGAGTTTGTGACGCTTCGCAAGGAACGCCGTGAACAGCAGCTCCGCGCTTATGAAAACCAGCAAAAACAGATACAGGATACGGAAGAGTTCATCGAGCGCTTCCGCTACAAAGCTACCAAAGCCGTGCAGGTGCAGAGCCGTATCAAGCAACTGGAGAAGATAGAGCGCATTGAAGTGGACGAGGAAGACAACTCTGCGCTGCGGTTGAAGTTCGTTTGCAGCAGCCGTAGCGGTAACTATCCTGTTATTTGTGAAGATGTAGCCAAGGCGTATGGCAACCATGTCATATTCCACGATGTAAATCTCACCATAAACCGTGGTGAGAAGGTGGCTTTTGTAGGTAAGAACGGTGAGGGTAAGTCTACACTTGTAAAGTGTATCATGGACGAGATTACGGATTATACCGGAAAACTTACTTTGGGACACAACGTGCAGATTGGCTATTTTGCTCAGAATCAGGCGCAGTTGCTGGATGAAAATCTTACGGTATTCGATACCATCGACCGTGTGGCGGTAGGGGATATCCGGCTGAAGATACGTGATATATTGGGAGCATTCATGTTTGGTGGCGAGGCTTCGGACAAGAAGGTGAAAGTGCTTTCCGGCGGAGAGCGTACCCGTCTTGCCATGATTAAGCTGTTGCTGGAACCGGTGAATTTCCTGATTCTCGATGAACCTACGAATCATCTCGACATGCGCTCGAAGGATGTGTTGAAGGAAGCTATCCGCGATTTTGACGGTACGGTGATAATTGTCAGTCACGACCGTGACTTTTTGGACGGTCTTGCGACTAAGGTATATGAGTTCGGTGGCGGATTGGTGAAGGAGCACCTCGGAGGTATCTACGATTTCCTGCAGAAGAAGCAGATAGAGAGCCTGAATGATTTGCAGAAATCGCCTTCTTTGTCTTCCTCACCGTCTGCGGAAAAAACGGTTGCTGGCGGCAATGCCGGGGCAACGGTTGCACAGCCTTCCGCTGCAAAACTTTCTTATGAGGAACAGAAAGAACTCAATAAACGGCTTAAGAAACTGGAACGCCGTGTAGCGGATTGTGAAGCAGAGATAGAGCAGACGGAAGCGGCCATTTCCATTCTCGAAGCTAAAATGGCTACGCCGGAGGGCGCTTCGGATATGGCGCTCTACGAACAGCATCAGAAACTGAAAGCCCAACTGGACAGTGTGATGGAAGAGTGGGATGCAGTTTCCTGCGAGCTGGAAGAGGCAAGGAAATAATAACATTTATTTTATATAAGTATGAGAGTATTTCATTTTTTACCCATTGCAGCATTCTGTCTGATGACAGGCGCTTGCAGCACCGGCAAGAAGCAGGCTGAGCTCACAGCCGGTATTCAGTTTGCCAACCTCGACACAACGGCCTTGCCCGGAACGGATTTCTACCAATACGCTTGCGGCGGTTGGATGAAGAACAATCCCATTCCTGCCGAGTATTCACAGTATGGTTCTTTTACCATCCTTGCGGAAAATAACCGTAAGCAGATTCAGGGACTCATCGAGGAGCTGGCTGCCACGCAGCACGAAGCCGGCAGCGTAGCTCAGAAAGTTGGTGATTTGTATAAAATCGTAATGGACAGCGTGAAGCTGAACAAAGACGGTGTGGCTCCCATTAAAGCAGAACTTGACCGCCTCGGTGCATTGAAGGACCGGAAAGAGGTTTATGCATTACTGGGCGAGATGCAGAAGAAAGGAATTGTGGCTTACAATGTCTTGTACGTAGGCGCTGATGAAATGAACAGCAGCATGAATGCCGTACAGTCTTATCAGGCCGGCTTGAGCATGGGCGAGCGCGAATATTATTTGGAGAACGATGAGGCTACTGCCAAGATACGCAATGCTTTTCGTGCACATGTACAGAAGATGTATCAATTGGCAGGGTTTTGATGAGGCTGCTGCCCAAGAAAGGC
>ENA-OQJP01000180-OQJP01000180.1-human-gut-metagenome-genome-assembly--contig:-NODE-180-length-23807-cov-2.536191_pt1 | contig 23807 bp, 24 predicted proteins | sample MGYA00242611_ERZ504778 | MGnify/ENA primary metagenome ERZ504778 (study PRJEB26092, sample SAMD00036349) | human gut metagenome | host: Homo sapiens | study: EMG produced TPA metagenomics assembly of...
GTTGCGGGCGCGTCACGGGGCGCTGGCGGCGCGCCCCCTTGCCGCTTGGCTTCCCCGCCGGAGGAGTTGGAGAGAGGAGATTCCTGATCTAAAGTTTTGCACTTCGATTTGGAATCTTCAGTGTAGGAATGACCCCTGCCGGAGTAGCCGAGTTGGTGAAGAAAGGTCATACGGTGTATGTGCAGGCAACGGCCGGCGCAAACAGCGGGTTCTCTGACGATGATTACATCGCCGTAGGTGCGCAAATCCTACCTGCCATTGAAGACGTTTATGCCATAGCCGACATGATTGTCAAAGTGAAGGAGCCTATTGCACCTGAGTACAAACTGATTAAAAAGGGACAAGTGGTATTTACCTATTTCCACTTTGCAGCCGATAAATTACTGACCGAAGCCATGATTGAGAGCGGTGCCGTATGTATCGCCTATGAAACCGTAGAGAAGGATGACCATTCCTTGCCACTGCTTACTCCCATGAGTGAAGTGGCAGGACGTATGGCTACCCAGGTGGGAGCCCGCTTTTTAGAAAAGCCGCAAGGCGGAAAGGGCAAGCTAATGGGTGGCGTACCGGGTGTCCGCCCTGCGCGTGTGCTTATTTTAGGTGGTGGCGTAGTCGGTACCAATGCCGCACAAATGGCTGCGGGAATGGGTGCGGAAGTGATGATTACGGATGTCAACCTGACGCGTCTGCGTTATCTCAGCGAGGTATTGCCCAAGAATGTAAAAACACTCTATTCCTCGCTTCACAATATTAAAATGGAACTGCCTACTGTGGATTTGGTGATAGGTTCGGTACTTATCCCCGGCGATAAAGCACCGCATCTGATTACGAGGGAGATGCTGAAAATGATGAAGCCCAGAACCGTACTTGTGGATGTCGCCATCGACCAGGGCGGTTGTTTTGAAACGTCCCATCCCACTACCCACAGCGAACCAACGTATGTCGTGGATGGCATTGTGCACTATGCGGTGGCCAATATTCCCGGTGCCGTACCGTTTACTTCCACTATGGCATTGACAAATGCAACGCTGCCTTATACCGTGGCATTAGCTTGCAAAGGTTGGAAACAGGCTTGTAAAGATGATCCGGCATTGGCACTGGGACTGAATGTGGTAGAAGGGAAAGTGACGTATAAGGCAGTGGCAGATGTGTTCGGAATGAGGTATGAGGAGATAGAACTATAAGTGGTTAGGAGTTAGGGGTTAGTGATAAGCGATTAGTGATTAGGGGTAATGATGAATTACGATTCAGCATAACTTATAGCTCATCGCTAATCACTTATCACTAATCGCTAATCACTAAACAGGAATTCTTCTTTTTTTGCATACGCCCAATACATAATCAATATTGTTATGCACAGATTGAAGATAAACGGAAATTCTTGCGAACCGGTATGGAATATCCATTGGAAAAAGTCTGTGATGAAGGGAGAAAGCAGTATGGCAAGGTAATTCATCACCATTACAAAGGCAAGGGCAAGCGTTGTCTTCTGAGGAATAGCAGTATCAACTGTCTTATCGTAAATCAGAGGCTGGATGATGCCATAGCCCAAACCTACTAAAATACATCCCGGCACGATGAGCCATTCCGTAGGCGAAATCCATATCAACAGTAATCCGATGGCAATAGCCAAAAGGCTGTAAAGTTTTGTTTTATTCCCCAAAAGCTTCACCAAACTATCCAACATAAATCCGGGAGCCATAATGGCAAGGAAAAACAGAGAAATCATCAGCCCGGAATTACCGCTTGAAAAGTGATGCGCTTCCATCAAGAAAAGGCAAGTTAAAAGTAACCGCAAGAACTACGTAAGTAACCAACCCGTAGAATAACATTAACTGAACAAGATGGCGTATGTGTATGCCATATTTACCGGAGATTACAGGCGTAGATTGAATGGGAGGAATGATAGCCGCCGCCTGCTTGATTGTTACCGAAGCCGCATCCTTCTTTAAATAAGCCGAAAGAACTAAAGAAATCAACGGCAAAAGATAAACGGCAAAAGGCAAACGCCAGTGCACCTCTGCCAGATACCCCGTTACAGCCGTAGCCACCACCAGCGTCATATTGGTTATGGCAGAGCTATAGCCAAACTGCCTGACGCGATACTCTCCCGTAAAATACCGTGAAATCAATCCCCGTAGAAAGCGGAATAATCAATCCTGCCCCGATACCAAGCAAAGCGCTGACAGCCATTAGCTGCCACATCCTGGAAGAAAACAAATAAAGTACCCCGCTCGCTGCAAACAGCCAAAGCCCCACCCGCAGCAAACGGATAAAATCGCGTTTCTCCGCCAGTTTACCTGCCAATAGTACAAAAGGGATAATCAGCAAGGAAGGCAAAGAAGTCAACATCTGTATATCCAACTCCGTGGCATGGGGAAAAATCGTAGAAAGTTCTCCCAAAATAGGCGAAACAGCCAAGCCCGGCAATGAGGTCAGTGCAGAAACAGACCAGATACCTATAAGCGTAATAAGAGGAATGGTTCCTTGTCCGGTATTAATCTTCATAATTCAAAAGCGGATTAGTTAGTGGAAGGACAACAAGCGATGCAACAGAATGTTCGGATAGAATAAGCGATAATTAAAAAGCAACAGCCGGTAGAGCGCCAGGATTTCCGCCCCGCCCTTTTAATAAACGCCAAATAATGTAAAACGGCGGAACTTTCTTTCGCGGGGGTCTTGTTGTGGAAAATTCGACGGGGAAAGTCCCCGCCGCCTAAACCTTTAAAACTATAGTTATATGGAAGATTTGAATTTCAGAAAAGGAGATGCCAAGACAGATGTATTCGGCTCAAACCGTATGTTGCAACCCTCACCGGTAGAAAAAATACCAGACGGACCTACTACTCCCGAAATCGCTTACCAGATGGTGAAGGATGAGACCTTCGCCCAAACACAGCCCCGTCTGAACCTGGCTACATTCGTCACCACCTATATGGACGAATACGCAACCAAGCTGATGAACGAAGCCATCAACATCAACTACATCGACGAAACCGAGTATCCCCGCATCGCCGTAATGAACGGTAAATGTATCAACATCGTCGCCAACTTGTGGAACTCTCCGGAAAAAGATACCTGGAAAACAGGCGCGCTCGCCATCGGTTCTTCCGAAGCGTGTATGCTGGGCGGTGTAGCTGCATGGCTGCGCTGGCGCAAGAAACGTCAGGCGCAAGGCAAACCGTTCGATAAGCCGAACTTCGTTATCTCCACCGGTTTCCAGGTGGTATGGGAAAAGTTTGCCCAACTGTGGCAGATTGAAATGCGCGAAGTGCCCCTGACTCTTGACAAAACCACACTCGACCCCGAAGAAGCCCTGAAAATGTGCGATGAGAACACCATCTGTATCGTACCTATCCAGGGGGTTACATGGACAGGACTGAATGACGATGTTGAAGCGCTCGACAAAGCGCTCGACGCATACAATGCCAAGACCGGCTACGACATTCCCATCCACGTAGACGCTGCCAGCGGCGGTTTCATCCTCCCGTTCCTGTATCCGGAGAAAAAGTGGGACTTCCGTTTGAAATGGGTGCTTTCCATCAGTGTCAGCGGTCACAAGTTCGGCTTGGTCTATCCGGGTCTGGGCTGGGTTTGCTGGAAAGGCAAAGAGTATCTGCCCGAAGAGATGTCATTCAGCGTAAATTACCTCGGCGCCAATATCACGCAAGTCGGTTTGAACTTCTCCCGTCCTGCCGCACAGATTTTAGGACAGTATTACCTGTTTATCCGCTTAGGATTCCAGGGGTACAAAGAAGTACAGTACAATTCGCTCACAATCGCCAAGTATATCCACGACGAAATCGGAAAAATGGCTCCGTTCGTGAATTATTCCGATGAAGTAGTGAACCCGTTGTTCATCTGGTACTTGAAACCGGAGTATGCAAAGACGCAACTGACCCCTGTATGACTTGCAGGATAAACTCTCGCAACAAGGTTGGATGGTTCCCGCCTATACACTGCCTTCCAAACTGGAAGATTACGTAGTAATGCGTGTCGTTGTCCGCCAGGGATTCAGCCGCGACATGGCAGATATGCTGCTGGGCGACATCAAAAACGCCATTGTCGAACTGGAGAAACTGGATTACCCCACTCCACCCGCATGGCACAGGATAAGAATCTGCCGGTAGAAAGCAAAATCTTCAATCACGGCGGAAGACACCACAAAAAATAATAAAGCAAGAATCAGCTTACCGCTTTATTGCTTTCATACATTAAACCATGTATCGGATAAGGCTTTAGGAGATTGAAACTCCAGTCTCCTATTCCTTATTCCATATAAACTCTCTCTATATATAGATTATGGAAAAGAAAATATCAATCTCTCAAATCAAGGAAGTTGCCCTGGAAGCCTATAATGAGGTGAAAGAACAAACCGGCGGCAAGAATGCGGATTATATTCCGTACCTTGCCAACATAGACTCCAAGCTGTTCGGCCTCAGCATCTGCCTGATGAACGGACAGACCATCAATATCGGAGATACGGACTACCGCTTCGGCATAGAATCCGTTTCAAAAGTGCATACCGCCATACTTATCCTGCGCCAATACGGTGCACAGAAAGTGCTGGATATGATTGGCGCCGATGCAACAGGACTGCCGTTCAACTCTATCATTGCCATTTTGCTGGAAAACGACCATCCCTCTACGCCGTTGGTAAATGCAGGCGCTATCTCCGCTTGCTCCATGGTACAGCCGGTGGGCAATCCGGACAAGAAGTGGGATGCCATTGTACAGAATATCACAGAACTGTGCGGCTCCGCTCCGCAACTCATCGACGAACTGTACAAATCGGAAACGGCTACGAACTTCAACAACCGCTCCATTGCCTGGTTATTGAAGAATTACAACCGTATCTACGACGATCCGGATGTGGCGCTCGACCTTTATACCCGCCAATGCTCGCTGGGCATCACAGCCGAACAATTGGGCATTGCAGCCGGAACGATTGCCAACAACGGCGTCAATCCCGTTACCAGACAAAGCGTATTCGATGCGGGGCTCGCACCGAAAATCACTTCAATGATTTCTACCGTGGGCTTCTACGAGCATTCGGGCGACTGGATGTACACTGCCGGCATACCTGCCAAGAGCGGCGTAGGCGGTGGCGTAATGGCCGTATTGCCCGGTGTGATGGGCGTTTCCGCTTTCGCTCCACCGTTGGACGAAGCCGGTAACTCCGTCAAGGCGCAACTGGCCGTCAAGTTCATCATGAACAAGCTCGGCCTGGGCGTATTCAACGGCGACAATGTGACAATTACAGAATAATCTCTCGTACTCTTTTTTCCAAGGTTGCTCCGAAAGCGTTACGGACGCTGAGGGGCAACCTCTTTAATGATGAATTACGGGTTGCCGACGGCAATTCCGTAACCAAACAGACCTTCATTATGAAAATGGCTCTATCGGAATTCGTTTTACGAAAGAAAGGGGATATACGGCATATTGCATGTCATCATCCTGCTGCTTTCGCTGTTCCTGGTTATCAGCATCTCCATTGATACGTTCAAAGGCATCCCCTTCTACGAGCAATCGGTGTACATGGAAGTACAGCTATGGATTTGCGCATTGTTCCTGGCGGACTTTGTACTGGAATGGTTCCTGGCAACAGACAAGATGCGTTATGTAGCCACTCATTTCATCTTTCTGCTGGTGGCTATTCCTTATCAGAATATCATTGCCTATATGGGCTGGACTTTCTCACCCGAAGTCACCTATATGCTGCGTTTCATCCCATTGGTACGGGGCGGCTATGCCATGGCCATCGTGGTGGGATGGCTGACGTACAACCGCGCATCGGGCTTGTTCGTATCTTACCTGACAATGCTGCTGGCTACCGTCTATTTCTCAAGCCTTGCATTCTACGTCATGGAGCATGGGAGCAACCCTCTGGTAAAGGGGTATGGCGACGCCTTGTGGTGGGCGTTCATGGATGTGACTACGGTAGGCTCCAATATAATAGCGGTCACCGTCACAGGGCGGGTACTGTCCGTGCTGCTGGCAGCGCTGGGCATGATGATGTTCCCCATTTTCACAGTATACGTAACGAGCCTGGTAGAGCGGCGCAACAAGGAAAAGCAAGACTATTACAAAAAGATAGAACAGGAACCGGCAAAGAGCGCTCCTTAATTGTTAAAGCTGGGATTTTCCTCTACCCGCCGGGAACAACTGTTCCCAAGGGTTGTTATAAACGCTGATTTCGAATATATTTTCACCAAAAACCTTAACTTATGGCAAATATTAAACAAACAGTGAAGCTGGGAGTGTTTACCCTGGCAATCATGAATGTGACGGCTGTAGTATCCCTGCGTGGACTGCCCGCCGAGGCCGTGTACGGAATGAGTTCGGCCTTCTATTATTTATTTGCAGCCATTGTCTTTCTTATCCCTACGTCACTCGTGGCTGCGGAACTGGCTGCAATGTTTCAAGACAAACAAGGCGGTGTGTTCCGCTGGGTGGGTGAAGCCTACGGAAAGAACTCGGCTTCCTCGCTATCTGGGTGCAGTGGATTGAAAGTACAATCTGGTATCCTACGGTACTGACGTTCGGTGCTGTGTCCATCGCTTTCATCGGCATGAACGACGTACACGACATGTCGCTGGCAAACAACAAGTACTATACGCTGGTCGTGGTGCTCGTTATCTACTGGCTGGCAACTTTCATTTCCCTGAAAGGTATGAGCTGGGTAGGAAAGGTAGCCAAAGTCGGCGGTCTGGTAGGTACGATTATCCCTGCCGGATTACTGATTGTCCTCGGCATTATCTACCTTGCCACAGGCGGACATTCCAATATGGACTTCCACAGCAGCTTTTTCCCCGACCTGACGAACTTTGACAATGTGGTGCTTGCCGCAAGTATCTTCCTCTTTTATGCAGGTATGGAGATGGGCGGTATCCACGTGAAGGATGTAAACAATCCGTCCAAGAACTATCCGAAGGCTGTGTTTATCGGTGCACTGATTACGGTGCTTATCTTCGTGTTGGGCACATTCGCTCTGGGTGTCATTATTCCGGCCAAGGACATCAGCCTTACACAAAGCCTGCTGGTAGGTTTCGACAATTACTTCCGTTACATCCATGCTTCCTGGCTGTCGCCGGTTATAGCCGTTGCACTGGCGTTCGGCGTGCTGGCAGGTGTGCTGACATGGGTTGCCGGTCCGTCCAAAGGTATCTTTTGCCGTGGGCAAGGCAGGTATAGTGCCCCATTCTTCCAGAAAACAACAAGCTGGGTGTACAAAAGAACATTCTGTTCGTACAAGGTGGCGCTGTAACCGTATTAAGCCTTCTGTTCGTGGTGATGCCTTCGGTACAGAGTTTCTACCAGATTCTTTCACAACTGACGGTGGTGCTTTATCTCATCATGTATATGCTGATGTTCTCCGGAGCCATCGTATTGCGTTATAAGATGAAGAAACTGAACCGTCCGTTCCGTATCGGTAAAGGCGGCAACGGTCTGATGTGGCTTGTAGGCGGCCTCGGCTTCTGCGGCTCACTGCTTGCATTCGTACTGAGTTTCATCCCGCCCAGCCAGATTTCTACCGGCAGCAATACCGTATGGTTCTCCGTACTTATCATCGGCGCACTTGTCGTGGTGATTGCTCCGTTCATCATCTACGCTTCCAAGAAGCCGAGCTGGGTTGACCCGAACAGCACTTTCGAACCGTTCCATTGGGAAGAACAACCGGCTGCACAAGTTGCAGGCAAAACCGCCACGGCTACGGCAACTGCCGGAACAACCGCTTCGGCCACTGCAAACGAAAGCGTTGCCTCTCCCACGGGCAATGCTCCGTCAGCAAACAACAGCAACAACAGCGGTAAAGCTCCGAACATTCCCCCTAAAGGATAAAGGCAGGCTTGCTGTCATATAATTTTGCCTATAGTGGAAATCCGGTACAATGTACGTCAAAAGGATTTTTCACTATAGGCAAAATCGTTTATATCAACTGTCAAACGTCCCAACGCTCGCAAACATTGGCGGCAAGCGTTTCGCATGCCTGCTGATAACCTGTTACCAGTTCGTCCATCACTTCTGCTACCGTCTGTATTCCTTTCTCATTGAGCAAGGCGGAAACCTGACCTATTTCAAGTTCGCCCTCTTCAAGGTCTCCTTCAAAAATGCCGCGTTTGGCACGTCCTCTCGACAAAAGGATACGTAAATCCTCTTCCGTAGCCCCTGCAGCTTCGGCAGCCGCCACTGCCTGCTGAAAATTACCGCGGGCCAGACGTACCGGAGACAGTTTCTTCAATAATAAACGGGTATCCCCCTCTTTCAGATGCAGGCAATATTCTTTAAACACTTCGCTGGCTGAGCTTTCTTCGGTCAAAGCAAACCGCGTACCCACCTGAACACCATCGGCCCCCAAAGCACGCATGGCAAGAATCGCCTCACCGGTAGCAATGCCGCCGGCAGCAATCAAAGGCAGTGAGGTAACTGCACGTACAGCAGGTATCAGGCAAAGCGTAGTCGTCTCTTCACGCCCGTTATGTCCGCCGGCTTCAAAGCCCTCGGCTACGATGGCATCTACACCGGCAGCCTCGGCTTTCATGGCAAAACGCGATGACGAAACAACATGCACCACTGTAATGCCATGCTGCTTCAGCCAAGCGTCCATGTCGTAGGGTTTCCGGCCGAAGTAAACACGATACGCACCCCCTCATCTACCACAATCTGCATGATTTCCTCTATCTGGGGATACATTAAAGGAATGTTCACTCCAAACGAATGATGCGTAGCCGCACGGCACTTCCGTATATGCTCACGTAAGGTTTCGGGATGCATGGAGCCTGCACCCAACAGCCCCAAACCACCGGCATTACTTACTGCCGACGCCAACCGCCAGCCACTGCACCATACCATACCGCCCTGGATGACGGGGTATTTTATTCCAAACAAAGAAGTTATTCTATTCATTAATTTATCCTTTAAAGGTTTATTTTTATGAAAACAAGAAGCGGAGAAATAAAGTTCAATACTCAAAGCGGAATATCCCTATTTGATAATCGTCTCTTTACGGCGGGCAGTTATGGAATCACCGTAAGTCCTTAATACTTCCAAAGTACGTGCACGGCGTCTGGCAGCTTTCCTGTTCCAGAAATCTTTTGTAAAAGGACGCATGAAATCACCTGCAATGCCACCACCGCCGACACTTCGCCAACTCCCCACGGCCATATTGTTGGCACGTTCGGTCACCATATAGCGCAAACCGGTAGCTTCTATCTGTTCGATACTCTCACGCGGCCCGGCATCCAACGGACGCTTTGCCCAGTCTGTATAGATTTTAAGCCTGGTCAGTTCGTAGAACGGATTGCCCCGCCATGTATTCTTGTTCACCGTAATCTTCTTCTGATAGACGGGATCCCAGTTGTATTTGGTGTTTGCGGTATAAGGCCGTAAGGTAAGCACTACCTCTTTCTCCGGCATCCGAGGCATTGCGGGTAAGGAAGCATCAAAGTCCATCCACGTCTTACTTACATCAGCCTTTGGAGAGCCCAAAGGAGCATCAACGCCCATTTCCTTCAATACATCCGGATTCAGCTTCATCTCTCCCCCGCCATCCAGCAACCGGTGCAGACGCAAAGAGTCTTGCGGCGTCCACTCTTGAGCGTAAAGAGGAAAGGTTACCGCACAAAGCAACCCCAAAAAGAGAATAGAATACTTCACCCCGATTGTTTTTATACCTTACACTTTATACCTAATCTCACCACCACATATAGCTGCTTCCGCAAAGCGGTTCATCGTAGCAAGGGTCTATAGTCCACATGGTACGCGGATATTTCCGGCCTTCCCACCAACGGCGGTAACGGGCGGCTGCATCGAGCACCTCCTCATCGGTCAGGAAGTAGATGCCTTCATAATTCTCGGCATCGGTATGCACCATCTTACACCCCATCGAAGCATTATGCCCCAAACGAATCGTTTCCACCGTCCACAGGATACATTCGCCTAACCGCAGTTTTCCGCCTGCCGAATAGGATACGGGAGCCAACGGAAAAGAAGGTATTACCGTCAAATCCTCGGCATACTTCAGGAGTTCTTCAATATCTTCTTTGGCAAACTTGGGAACATTACTCAGTCCTTCAGGACTTTGAGTAGAATATTTGCCGGTTTTCAGTTGTTTTACAAACAAATCTACATCCGGATGATTGTAATCCAGCGATTCTTTACCGCAGGATGCAAGCATAAGGCAAGCTGCCATTGCAAGTATCAGATATCCGTATTTATATAGTTTACAGAAAGTCTTCATTTTGTTGTATTGTCTTTAAGGTTAATAAGTCATGCGCACTCCACACAAAAGATTCAGGTTCGTAGGACGTTCCGTCCGCAAGGTTCCGGTTTCGGAGTCCGTACCGAAATGGTGGGAAACCGAAGGCTCGGCAAACAAAGCAAACCGGTCATTCAATCTGTAACGCACCCCTACTCCTGCCGCTACCGACAGTTGAACGGGTTCCGCATTAAAGCCGTTATCCGCAGCGCCGGCAATGCACTTTTCGGCAGTTCCGCCTACAGTGGCATATAAATCGAGTTTGGGAGTACTTGCCAATGTCATATTCAATTTTACGGGAATCCCTAAAGTATGGAGCGTGCGGTCGGCATGCAAACGATTATACAGAATACCCGTTTCCAACGCGAACCGGCTATTCAGACTGCGTTCCACTGTAACTGCCGCCGTCAGCGGCATATTGTAGTCCCCTTTAAGAAGAGAGGTTCCAAGAGCTGCTTTCAACGCCCACTTACGCGATTTCCGGTATTTTAAAGGAGTAGTTGCCTGCTCTTCTTCCGCAGGAACAGCGGAAAAGGTGTCCGAAGCAGAACTTACCGGCCGGTGGTGTTCTGATAAGAACTGCCGGTTTGTGCAACGGCACTATTGCTGAAGTAACCGTCACCGGTCTGCTGCACCCGCTGCCTGATAGTGATGGAAAGCCGGACGGAAACGGACTCGCTCTCAGTTTCCGATTGGGCAGTCATGCCTGCGGGAATTCCATCGGCAGGTTGTTTTGTACCGGAATTCCGTACCATCGGGGTCGCCTGATGGATAGATGGAAAAGATTCCTGTACCACATCTCCGTCCAGACTGCCTTCCGGCGTCAAAGCAGCCACTTGCGTAAAGGCTTCCTTTATCTCCTCTTTCGGAGAGAAATACCAGAAAGCGGCCGAAGCGGCTCCCAGCACAAATATAACGGATGCGGCGGCTGCCACCCGATAATATTTAGGAGAAAGAACAGCCGCTCTCTTCCGGCCTGCAGCCGGAGATGCCGCGTCTTCCTGCAACTGCTCCCAAAAGCCATCGCGTACCGTCATCTCTGTGCCGGACAGACGGCTGCGGAACAATCCGGTTATTTCATCTTTTTCTCTCATATTCAGTATATTCTTTAATTCTTTTCGCTAACATACACTTGGCACGGTGCAACTGCGAGGTAGACGAATGCTCCTTGATATGAAGCAGTTCCGCAATCTCCTTGTGCGACTTCTCCTCGAACACATACAAGTTGAACACGGTACGGCAGCCGTCGGGAAGTTCCGCCACGAACGCCATCAACACTTCCTCTGAAAGCCCGCTTCCGCTTTCGGCAATACTCGCTTCGTCCTGCACATCGGGAAGTTGTTCTTCGTTTACCACCAGTTGGCTGAAACGGTGTTTCCGTCGCAGATAGTCGATAGCTTGTGTCACCATCACCCTCGTTACCCACGTGCCCAATGCACATTCACCGCGAAACGTGAAACGAGTGAAGATTTTGATAAAGCCATCGTGCAAAACATCGTGTGCCGCATCCATATCGCCCGTATAACGGTAGCATACCGCCAGCATCTGCTTGGAATAGAGAGTGTAAAGTTCCTTTCGGGCGGAATCCTTTCCTGCCCGGCAGCCCTCTATCAGTTCTATCTCATTTTCCAATGTCAGTGCTCGTTTTACGGACGCCTCTTCGCGTCGTTTGTTGGTTAGACGCAGCATCCGGCAGAATGCTGCAATAGAATCTCTAAAAAGAAGTTAAAGAATAAGGTTATCCATATCTTTCCGTTTCATCATTTGCCCTTTATAACATAAGAAAAAAGCCTCTCACAGACCTGCCCTGACGGGCAGCATTCCCTATGAGAGGCTTTCTCCTGTATTATATCGCCTTTATCAGCAGGCTTTGAAGCTCATGTCCAATCCTTTTACGGAATGCGTCAAAGCACCTACCGAGATAAAGTCTACGCCGCATTCGGCATAGTCGCGCAGTGTGTCAAAGGTGATGCCGCCGGAAGATTCCGTTTCATAACGGCCTGCTACCATTTCTACGGCTTTCTTCGTCATTTCGGGTGTAAAGTTATCGAACATGATACGGTCTACGCCGCCCAAATCGAGTACCTGTTGCAGTTCGTCGAAGTTGCGTACTTCAATTTCTATCTTGAGGTCCTTGCCCTTCTCCTTGCAATATTCCTTGGCACGGGTAATGGCCTTGTCGATACCGCCGGCGAAGTCAACATGATTGTCTTTCAGCAGAATCATGTCGAACAGACCGATTCGATGGTTCACGCCGCCACCTATCTTCACAGCCATCTTTTCCAGAATACGCATGCCCGGAGTTGTCTTACGGGTATCGAGCACACGGGTATTCGTACCTTTCAGCTTCTCGGCATACTTATGGGTCATGGTAGCGATGCCGCTCATACGCTGCATAATGTTCAGCATCAGGCGTTCGGTCTGCAACAAAGACTGCACCTTGCCTTCCACAACCATAGCCACGTCGCCCGGTTTCACTTCAGTACCGTCATTGATGAATACTTCCACTTTCATGGTGGGGTCGAAACGACGGAACACTTCTTTAGCTACCTCGATACCGGCAAGAATACCGGCTTCTTTAATCAAAAGCTTGGATTTGCCCATTGCCGTAGCAGGAATGCACGAAAGGGTGGTATGGTCACCATCGCCTATATCTTCGGCAAAGGCCAGGTCAATCAGCCTGTCAATCAATTCTTCTTCCTTATTCATTTGTCTTATCTATTCTTATTTGGTGTATCACATATTTGCCTGCCACTTTTCTAAAGAAACAATTCACCCGGAAGTTTCCGTTCGCGGTTGTCAACGTACCGACTATGAAACTCGACTCATTGCGCTTTCCCTGGTGATTCACCGTAAAACCGCTCACCCGATTGCCGGAAAAGAAAGATGCCATCTTTTTCTCTGCCGCTTGGTTGTCGACATTGATTGAACGACTCTCCAGAATCAGTTCCACTTTATCACTCAGATACCCGTTCAGTTCCTGAGAATTTTCCTTTTTTAAAGGCGGCGACCACTCCTGCCGGTACGTCTTGTGCCATAAGCGAAACTGTCCAGACAAAGAAGCAGAGCCATAATATTACTACTCGTTTATTCATTTTCACAAGTATTAATGATAGGCAAAGGTAAGCAAATCTTATAAATAACAAGAAAAGAAAAGCGACATTCTCACAGGAAAGGATTATTTTTGCACGAAAATCAGTAATTCATATGAAAATGACCTTGCTCGTCGTAGGACGAACCGTAGAACAGCACTTTATTACAGCCATCAATGACTACATACAGCGCACGCAACGCTATCTCTCGTTCGATATGGAAGTTATCCCGGAACTGAAAAATACCAAAAGCCTCTCCGCAGACGTACAAAAGAAAAAGAGGGCGAACTGATACTGAAAGCGCTCCAACCGGGCGATGTGGTGGTGCTGCTGGATGAGGGCGGAAAAGAAATGCGCTCCATAGAGTTCGCGGACTATATGAAGCGCAAGATGAACACCGTAAACAAACGGCTGGTTTTTATTATTGGCGGCCCTTACGGCTTCTCACCCAAAGTCTATGAAGCGGCACACGAAAAGCTGTCTCTTTCGCGCATGACCTTTTCGCATCAGATGATAAGACTTATCTTTGTGGAGCAGTTATACCGTGCCATGACCATACTGAACGGCGGGCCGTATCACCATGAATAAACCGGAAAGCCTCTCTCTAAACAATCTCCTGCAATAGGGCCGGAATTTCGGGAGTGCTGTTTTTTATAACCGTAATACGGCTCTTCCCTTCCGGCGTCAGCGCAAAGTGCATCTGACGCTTATCCGTTTTTCCCACCAGTCGGGTAATCAGCTTCTTGTCCTCTACCGAGCGGATTACCTTGGAAGTATTGGAAGCTGACAGTCCGAGCGCTTCCGCTATCTCGCTGGAGGTGAGTTTGGGCGTATTGAGCAAGGTACACAACAGGACAGTACCTCATTCAACGACAAGTCAAACTCCTGCATGAATTTTACTTCAAACTCGGCTATCGCCCGGTAAATATCGCGGATTCTACATAAAGTTTCCATTATTCCGTTTATATAAATAGATTCACATTCGCCTTGTCCGCGCGCTCCATATAGGTCGCTACACCGCCTATGGTAACTTCGTCCAGCAATTCTTCGCGCCGGATGCCCATCATATCCATAGACATCTGACAAGCAATAAACTCAACTCCTTGCGCCAACGCCTGAGAACGCAACGATTCCAAAGAATCTATTCCTTTCCGCTTCATCAGGAAGCGCATCATCCTGCTGCCCAAGCCCATCATATTCATTTTGGACAGTTTCAGCCGCAATGAACTGGACGGAAGCATCATACCGAACATCTTTCCGAAAATATCTTTCTCTGTCCGGGGTTTCTGTATCTTCTTCAAGACATTCAATCCCCAGAAGGTGAAGAATATCGACACTTTTTGTCCGGTTGCCGCTGCGCCGTTAGCGAGTACAAAGGTAGCTAAAGCCTTATCTAAATCATCGCTAAAAAGAATTAAAGTTTTTCCCCGTCCGCCTGCTGCCGGAAGAGACGACGGGCAGGCACAAGCCTCATCGCCTTTTTCAAGCAATACCGTGTAGCGTCCTTTTTTCTTCCTTTTTCTCTATCAGCTTGTTGCCCGTAGTGGCACACCAGGCAGAAGCGTCACGTGCAAATCCGGCATCGGTCGCCACAATTTCCACCCGCTCGCCCGGGCGATGCTGTCCATGGCTTCTTACCTGCATGATAGGGCCGGGACATTGCAGGCCGCAGGCATTAACCCTCAAAGGGCTCTTTGGCAGAACCGCTCTGTGCCGATTGCGACGGAGCGGATGCAGCAGGCTGAGCCGGCGATGATGCCGTAGGAGCAGGAATGGGCGCCACTGCTGCAGAATAGGTCTTATATCCGCCTATCAAGTTGGCCGTATTGCGATAACCGCGTCCTATCAGAATACGTTGTGCCAAATATCCGCGCAAACCTACGGCACAGAAAAGCACGACGGGCTTATCCGCCGGTATTTCCGACAAACGGTCGCGCATCTCGTCCAGCGGGATATTGACAGCTCCCGGAATCGTTCCGAACGAGAATTCTTCAGGGGTACGGGTATCTATCAGCATTACTTCGTCTTTCTTCTCTGCCAGTTCGCGCCAGGAAATAACCGGCATGGCGCCGCTGATAATATTGGAAGCCACGTATCCGGCTATGGCAATAGGGTCTTTTGCCGATGAGAAAGGCGGTGCATAGGTGTGCTCCGTTTCCATCAAATCGTAAACGGTTCCGCCATGTTTGATAAGTCCCGCTATCTGGTCGATGCGCTTATCCACTCCCTCGTAGCCTACGCATTGCGCACCATAGAGTTTTCCGGTTTTCGGATGGAACGTCAGTTTCAAGGTCAGAGGCAACGCATCGGGATAATAACCTGCATGCGAAGCAGAATGGGTTACCGAGCTTTGATACTCCATGCCCCATTGTTTCAGACGCTTGGCTGCAAGTCCGGTAGAGGCTACCGTCATATCAAAGACTTTGGCGATGGATGTACCGATAGCTCCTTCGTAGGATGTGGTATTGCCCAAGGCCATATTATCGGCAACGATGCGTCCCTGACGGTTTGCCGGATTGGCCAGATAGTTGAGCCACGGTTTTCCGGTCAGCGGATGGGGATATTCAATGGCATCGCCCACAGCATAGATGTCTTTTACGGAAGTTTCCAAGTGCTCGTCTACCCGGATACCGCCCGTTTCGCCCAACTCCAAACCTGCCTGTTGCGCCAATGCCGTTGCCGGACGTACACCGATAGAAAGCAATACTATATCGGCAGGAATCGTTTTTCCGCTTTTCAGAAAAACGGTAATTCCCTCTTCAGTACGCCGGAAACGGGTAACGCCCTCTTCCAGATAAAGGGAAACGCCTTTTTCGATCAGATGCCGGTGAATAGGTGCAGCCATGGAGAAGTCGATAGGCGCCATAACCTGATTGCCCATCTCTACAACAGAAACCGCAACGCCCGCATGATGCAGGTTTTCCGCCATCTCAAGTCCGATGAAGCCTGCGCCTACTACAACTGTGCGTTTTACTTGCTTGTCTGTGATATAAGCCTTAATCCGGTCGGTATCTTCTACATTGCGAAGCGTAAAGATACCTTCCGAGTCAATGCCTTCCAAAGGCGGTTTCACCGGATTGGCTCCCGGAGAAAGCAGAAGTTTGTCATAGGTTTCTTCATATTCCTTTCCATCTGCTTTACGGATAGTCAATGTTTTCTTTTCCGAATCGATTGCGATTACTTCGTTCTCTACCCGCACATCGATACGGAAACGTTTACCGAATGATGCGGGAGTCTGAACCAATAATTTTTCGCGCTCGGCGATAACGCCGCCTATATAATAAGGTAATCCGCAATTGGCATAGGAAATGTATTTGCCTTTCTCCAATAAAATGATTTCAGCTTGCTCATCTATTCTTCTTAACCGGGCAGCAGCCGTGGCTCCACCTGCAACGCCACCGATAATTACATATTTCATATTTCTTTCTTTTTAGTTTGATACTGCAAAGGAAGTAATAATTTCCAATATAAAATAGTTTCCTTAGGAAAATAATATTAATATACTATTTAATAATATATTATACCTGTATAACAAGAAGAATAAGCTACTATTAAAAACATGCAGTTTAATCATTGCAAGTTATAAAATATAACGAAAAACATAAAAAAAGAGATGCATCCTTTCGGACGCATCTCCATTATAACCATATCATATTCAAAGTCCTTTCTATTCCTACTACATACTACCAGCCCATATTTTCGAGTCCCGCAGCTTTATACCAAGCCATGGAACGGTAAGCCTCAGCAGCTTTGGAATCAACCGAAAGGGGGATATAATGCGTAATGCCGTTTGTTCCTTTCATTGAAAACATTCTTTTGAACATGGAGTAATTTTTATCTGTAGTATTCCAATAGACAATAGAAGCATCAAACACATTCTTCCAAGCAACATAAGCATCGGCATCCAGCCGCATTTCCATCATCTGCGAGAAATCATAGTAACCGACATGTCCTTCTTCCATATCCCGCTTATCATAATCAAACACCGTATTAAAAGAAGGCATGCTTTCGTTGTCCGCGCGCTCCAAGAGTTGCCCTGTCACATCCGCCAAATCATCCAACGCATCTGTCCTTACAGCGCAAATGGAAGTTCCGCCTGTCCAGTTTGCATTCGAGATACCCTCTCCTGCTTTATAATTATCCTTATAATGATTAAAGTAGGCTTCTGCCATTTGTGCAGCCGCGCCCGGTTTAAACATATAAGGAACAACCTTGTCATAAGGAGCGCCCGGACCCGGATTCTCCGTAGGCGAACCGATATAATAATCGGTATAATTACGCACCTCATAAGCCACTTCTACAGACATCATAAAGCATGCGTCAAACATTATAAAGTCAAAGTGAGGCATCCCATCATCCAATACATCAACAAAGTCAGATATATTCATACGGTTATCCTGCCCCTCTCCTGTATCCTGCCCTATCCAGCGTGTAGAAGCCGAAGGTACCGGATAAGGAATCCAGCCGTCTGCGTGCGACCAGTAAACCAAACCGTAACTGTCTGCCGGATATTCATAGAAAGCACGATGCATTACCTCCTTCATCACAGAGGCCTTCGTGGATACCTGCTCTGCATATTCCTTGATTATCTCCTTCTCCAAACGACCTTTCTTGTTTCTAGAGATCCGGAACAAAACCGGTGCTACCTTGTCATCCTGATATACCAGCAAGTTACTAGATGACAAATCAACGGATTCCATGCCTGCAATCATCTCTTCCACATCTTCCTTCGCAAATGACGACAAGTTATTATCCGCTACAATGTAAACAAGCACGGTTCTACTTCCTACCTCAGGTGGCACCGGATCATCATCTTGATTACAAGCCGTAAACAAAAGGAAAAAAGATAATGCACAGCAATGTATAAAGCTTCATTCTCATAGGTATCGTATAATTGTTGCAACGCACCGATTACTCTTCCGGCTTCTTAAAACTGAACTTATCCGACGTAATAGCCTGCAACACCATTGTGCTCTTCTTATACTTCGCCTTTACCTTGACAGCTTCCTTTTCCAGTTTCTTTTTATTCTCACTGAAATAGATCATACACGTATAATCGGGTTTCTTCAAATCGTATTCCAGATAGTTTTTCAATTGATAGCTGTACAAGTCACGCTTGGGCAAAAAGCCGTTCTTGTCCAGTGCCGTACTGTCCAATACTTGGATTTCCGTACAATACACTACCGAATCATTGAAAGACGCCGCTACGCCAAAAGCATAAACAGGCTTATGGCTTTTCATTGTAAACGCTGTACACAAAGTAAATACGAGCATCACTGCAAATACTATTTTTATGTGCTTCATAACTTCTTTTTGATTGTTTAATGGGGCAAAGATAATAAAAAACCGGCCATCCACTCTGGACAGACCGGTTTTCTTAATTTCTTTTATTTGTCAGAAACCGATATTCTTATTTATCCCAAATAAGATTTGAGCAATTTACTACGATTACTTTGTCTTAATCTTCTGATTGCTTTTTCCTTAATCTGGCGGACACGCTCACGTGTGAGACCGAATTTGTCGCCGATTTTCCTCTAATGTCATTTCCTGCTGTCCGATACCGAAAAACATCTGTATGATTTCTTTTTCCCTATCGGTTAACGTAGAAAGAGCTCTATCAATTTCCCTCGCAAGAGACTCGTTCACCAAAGAGCGGTCGGCCATAGGAGAGTCGTCGTTGACCAGCACATCGAGCAAGCTGTTGTCTTCTCCTTCAACGAAAGGCGCGTCTACCGAAATATGGCGGCCGGAAACCTTCAGCGTATCGGAGATTTTGTCAACAGGGATTTCCAGTTCATCGGCAAGTTCTTCGGGCGACGGACGACGTTCGTTTTCCTGCTCGAACTTGGAGAAAGCCTTGCTGATTTTATTCAGCGAGCCTACCTGGTTCAAGGGAAGACGCACAATACGCGACTGCTCTGCCAAAGCCTGCAAAATGGACTGACGTATCCACCATACTGCATAACTGATGAACTTGAAACCACGTGTCTCATCGAACTTTTCGGCAGCCTTAATCAGTCCTAAATTACCCTCGTTAATCAAGTCGGGCAAACTCAAACCCTGGTTCTGGTACTGTTTGGCTACAGATACAACGAAACGCAGATTGGCACGTGTCAATTTCTCCAGTGCAACACGGTCACCCTTGCGGATGCGCTGAGCGAGCTCTACCTCTTCTTCGACTGTAATGAGGTCTTCGCGACCGATTTCCTGCAAATACTTGTCAAGAGAAGCGCTCTCTCTGTTAGTGATACTTTTGGTAATTTTTAGTTGTCTCATTCTTATAATACAGATTTGGGTTGCAAAGTTACGACAAATTATTTATTACAACACTAACATGCCGAAACTTTTTCACCTTATTTATACCTTACTTATACAACAAAAAAGATGTCGGCAAGTATTCACCGACACCTTTTTTTCATCTTTCTTTGCTTATATTACAATCTTCTTACCTGATTATCATGTTTTTGTTATTCCTGGCTCAAATCAACAGCATAACTTGCACGCTTGCCCGACGGGAACATACCGGTGATAAACAACACTTGTTCGGGAGATTGGGCGGCAGCTTTCAGTACCTGCTCCAGATCCTCTACCGACTTCATATGTACATTGTTTGCCTTGAGGATGATGAATCCCTTACGGATACCGGCATCTGCCATTTTACCGTTGGACACTCCGGTTACTTCCAAACCGTAACCCAAGTTAAGTTGTCTCTTCAATTCGGAAGATACAGGCTTGAAAGCTGCACCCAACAGTTCCATTCCGGCATCTTTCACTACTTTCGTATTGCCTTGAGAGTTCTTCAGCGTCAATACAAATTCCTTCTCTTTCTTGTCACGGATTACCTTCACCTTTACTTTATCGCCCGGACGATGCTTAGCCAGCACTTCCTGCAAATCGGTAAACTTATGCACCTTCTTACCGTCAATACCGACGATAACGTCATCCGACTTCAACACACCGGCAGCAGAACCGCCTTCTACAACTTCGGCAATCAAGACACCTTCCTTCACACCGAGTTCGTCGGCTTTCTTCTTCATTTCCTCAGCCAGTCTTTCGTCCATTTGCAGGTCTGTGCCCAGTGTAGTACCGGTAATACCCAGCAAAGCACGCTGTACCGTACCGAACTGCTTCAAGTCCGCTACAACTTTCGTCATGATGCTGGTGGGGATTGCAAAGCCGTAGCCGGAGTATGCACCTGTCGGTGAATACAACATGGCGTTGATACCTACCAGCTCACCTCTTGCATTAACCAGCGCACCGCCACTGTTGCCCTGATTGATGGCAGCATCCGTCTGGATGAAGGACTGGATATTCGCAGCCTGTCCGTTGGACGCCGTTGCGCCGATGGCACGAGCCTTTGCACTGACGATACCGGCTGTTACGGTAGAGTTCAGGTTGAACGGGTTACCTACCGCCAACACCCACTCACCTACTTTCAGTTCGTCGGAGTTGCCTACCGGTACTGTGGGGAAATCGTCACCCTCAATCTTAATCAGCGCAAGGTCAGTGCTGGGGTCAGTACCGATGATGCGGCCTTTCAGTTCGCGGTCATCGTTCAGTTTCACGGTAATTTCATCAGCACCCTCAACCACGTGGTTGTTGGTTACGATATAGCCGTCTTTGGAAATAATCACGCCGGAGCCGAAACCTACGCGCGGCTGGGTCTGTATCTGACGCTGCTGTCCGCGACCGTCACCGAAGAAGAAGTCAAAAATATCCGGCATGCTCTGCACTGTCTGAGTCTTGCTCAACTGTTTGGCACGTATATGTACTACGGCATGAACCGAACTTTCTGCCGCTTGCGTCAGGTCAACAGGCTGCGCATCCGTCGCGTTATAAGCAGCCAACCGTAAATTATTAGGGTTCTGCTGGAACAATTCGCTGAATGTAGCAGACTTTTCCTTATTCTGCATCTTATAAGTGGTAACACCGGCCACTCCTGCACTCAGAACTACAATGGCTGCAACTCCAAGGATGTTTTTTGTTGTCTGTTTCATATTACTTTCTATTTTCTTTAATTGTTAATATTCAAATCTCATTTAACATTCTGACGTTAAAATAACGACAAAAATCGTTCTGTTATTCCGCTTGTCACTCTTTTTTGTTCTCTTTTAACAGTGAATATTTGGGACTTAACAGCGGTTAACGGCAGAGGCTGACAAATTAGCATTTATGCACGATTACTGTCTGTTAAAAGACTGACAGATAGACAAAACAAAAACGCACCATCCGTTTGCCTGTAACGGATGATGCGTTGAGGTTCAACAGATGATGCGTTTCACCTCAACACATCATCTGTTTTCAAGCTGTATGCCATACCTTAATAATTAAGGTAATCAATGTCCATATGGTAACTCCATTGCGGAAAATAAAGGTTTCCACCTTCCCACTCTACCTCGCCGCGCTGGAAATCTACGGTTTCGCTACGCGGATACTTCTTTTCGGGCACTAACGGCATGCCATAATCGGTATTTACAATCATGCGCCAGGAGTCGATACCACCCAGGAAGAAATACTCTTCATCGGCATTGCGGGCAAAAGCCGGGATTCCAAACGATTGGTCTACAGGCACCCACCCTACACCTTCAAAATATACTTCCGCCCAATCATGCAGATTCCAAGCACGGGGATGCATCATGAACCCGCTCTGAAAATGTGCGGGAATGCCGCTGATGCGGCATAAGGTTATGAATAAAAGGCTGACCTGACCGCAATCGCCGTGACGGTTGTCCAATACATATTCCGGTATATTCTCAATCGTGGAATACTCGCGGGCAGATGCCCAGGGGAAGTGATCGTTAATCCAACGGAAGATGCGCTTCGCCTTTAAATAAGGATTGGTTTCACCTGCTGTCAACTTGGCAGCCAACTCACGCAGCCGCGGAGAGAAGACGATGTGTTTCTCCCGCTCGGCGGTATACTCTTTATAAAGAGCAGTAGTCGTATCATAAGGTAGAACATCTTCCGCGCGCAGATTATGCCACTCTCCGCAGGATGTATATTCAAATGTTTCGGAGAACACGGTAGGCTCTCCTTGTACCGCACGCTTTTCCATATAGAGCGTGCTATGCCGGCACTCTTGCGGAGAAAGGACATAGTCCGGCTCACTGGCAGAGATGAATTTCACATCCCGCTGCCGGGCCTGGTCGGTACGGGGATAAGGCAACCAGCAGCGAACCAGCTTTCCGGCAGGAACGGCATTGGTGTCTACCGTCAACGTATAAGTGACACGCATCCGCTTGGGAGCGACTATCGCCTTGTTTTCTTTCTTCACGGCGGTAATCACTTCGGGCAGATTCTCTTTGTTCACCTTCTCACTTCCGCTTAGAGCAGTGCCCTCTTTGGCTATCTTTATATCATAGCAGGCAGAATCCACACGAAACAGATTAGGACCGGCATTACGGAAATAGCGTTTTTCACCATCCAGAACCATGCACTCCAAAGCATTGGATGCTTCCCACTGCCGCATCTGTTCGTCCGTTACATCAGGAATATACTTTCTGATATAGTCCTTGACCTGAGATTCCGTCAAACAAAATCCGTAAGCAGACGCCGGTGCAAATCATCATCCCAACTGTATGGCCTGTTCTCCGGTTTCGTGCTGCAAGCAGAAACAAAACAACAAAAGACAATATATAGCAGATTCTTCATGGATTATATAAGTAAATCAGTTTATATCAAGAGCACCTGTCACCGTATGATTTCCGTACTTTTATATCTTCACGACTCCAATACCCGGCAAGTCCGGCAGTGTAATCTTTCCCTTTACAACTTCCATTCCCTTGAAACGGTCGTTGGCTATCAGCAAACTGCCGTCCAAATCGGCAAAATCAACTGCCGAAGAAAATTGTGCAGCCGCAGAAATGGCACACGAAGTTTCGGTCATGCACCCCACCATTACTTTCATGCCCAAAGCACGCGCCAGTGTCACCATCTTCCATGCCTCACGCATACCGGTACATTTCATCAGCTTGATATTGATACCGGTAAAAACATCTTTCAGCCCTACTATATCCTTTAAGCGTTGGACGGATTCATCTGCAAATACCGGCAACGGACTCTGCCCGGTTACCCACGCGATATCATCCAACTGCTCTTTAGGCATGGGCTGCTCTATCATCACAATGCCTTTCTCTTTCAGCCAGTGAATCATATCAAGCGCATAATGTTTGTCTTTCCAGCCCTGATTGGCGTCAATGGCGATAGGCAGGTCGGTTACCGAACGGATGGTCTCGATCATCTCCTTATCGTTGTCGCGCCCCAGCTTCACTTTCAGGATATTGAACTGCCCGGCACACTCTTTAGTCTTTTCACGCACCACATCGGGCGTATCAATACCGATGGTAAAGGTGGTAGAAGGCGCTTTCTCCTTATCCAATCCCCAGATTTTATACCAGGGGACCTGCAACAATTTACCCACCAAATCGTGCAAGGCAATATCCACCGCAGTCTTGGCC
>ENA-OQJP01000181-OQJP01000181.1-human-gut-metagenome-genome-assembly--contig:-NODE-181-length-23706-cov-4.138386_pt1 | contig 23706 bp, 31 predicted proteins | sample MGYA00242611_ERZ504778 | MGnify/ENA primary metagenome ERZ504778 (study PRJEB26092, sample SAMD00036349) | human gut metagenome | host: Homo sapiens | study: EMG produced TPA metagenomics assembly of...
TGGACCGAGAATACATCTGGCGACAGAAAAAACTGAAGTCAAAGCAAAATCCCTCCGAAGCCTTTGACCGCATTGGAACATTTGGAACGCTGTGGATATAAAATCGTTCAGCAGGTCGTGTCGGAAAAACTTCCGCCATTGCCGTTCAGCGGATGGCATGGAAAACAGGCGAAGCTCTTTGCGACCCGGTAGTGGTGGATTTCTTGCAGTTTATCCGAACACATATGCAGAGCGACGGCTCTTTTTCGTTCCGTATCCCAAAGGGTACGTCCAAAAAATCGTTTACCACACTTTCAGAGATTGCTCAGACGTGGGACAAAATGGGGCTTTTTGCAGCCATTGTGATTTACCCGCAGAATATCGTCTATGAACTTGCACAAAATGAAACCGTCCGGCATTTTTTGAGCGGAAAGTGGCTGGAGCTTTTTGTGGAGCATCAGGTTCAGCAGATTCTGAACCACTATCAGGAGGAGCAGGGCGCAGAAGTTTCGGTTTGTTCCAATGTGATTCTTTCAGAAGCGGCATCCGTAGGGAGCACGCATGAACTGGATGTCGCGTTCTCCATCAATGGAAAATTTTTCTGGGTAGAAGCCAAATCCTCCAGCCGAAGCATTGATTATGGAAAATACGCTTCTCTGTGCAAAAAGCTGAACGTGACACCAGAAAGCTTGCTTTTGGTCAACAGCGATTTGTCCGTGGAAGAGTGCGAAGGTGTTTCTTATTTCTGGAATTACCGAGTTGCAAATTGTGCAACGATCACGCAGGAACTGGAAAGCATGATTGCCAAGCAAATTGAAAGCACCGGAAATGCTGCTCTGAGTACAGACTGAGCAATAAGCAAAAAAAGGCCCTGAGAACCCTGCCGGATGAACGGCAAAATTCTCAGGGTCGTATTGTTTATCTGGAATGTTCGGTCTGCTCTGGCTTCTTTTCCACATCGAAGAAAAGCTCAATGTTTTTCTGCGCACGAAGAAGCTCCTGCATTTCTTCTTTCGCTTTGCGATAGTCCGGGTAGCGTGCTTTCTTTTCTGTCAGCAGTTTGGAATATTCCGCGTCCAACTCCTTGACCTTGGGGAACGTTTTCCAATTGGATTCATTAAACGCTGCTTTCGCCGCCTTGTGTAGCGTGATCTCCGTGCGGTGCGTTTCCAGAAAGCGCCTGCTGTATCCGGTCTTGCGGTAGGCATCGTAGACTGGTCGCGTCTTGGCGTAGTTGATGATGTGCGCTTTCAGCACCGCGATTCCTGCCAGCCGCTTCTCAGAGGCTTTGATGGAATCGCCCAGTTCATGATAACGGACAGTGGCAGCATCCACACGCTCCTGCATTTCCTCGATGCTGCCGATTTTATTTTCCTGTAAGAAAACCAGCGTCCGGGACATTTCTTTTAAGTTGTGCTGCTTTGCCCAGCGGGCAAAGCCCGCGCCTTTTCCCTCGGCCAGTTTTGCCTGAATGTCCACCAGCATCTGAAATTTCTGCTCCGGTGCAGGACACTTTTGCCGAGGTCGATGCTCCGCTTCTCCTGCAAGGACGGCTTTCAGTTCTTCCTCGCTGTACCCTGCTCCCAGAGTGCGGAACCGGATGAATCGTTTCTGCCGTGCGTCTTTGACGGAGGTGTACTTTCCGCGTTTGACTTCATATGGAACAGCATCCCAAATACATCCAAGACTTCTACCAGCATGAGTTGGATCGTGGCCTTACGGCAAACACCATCATTCACTATCAGGCCAACATCCGCAAATGCTTACAGTATGCTTTTCAAATCGGCATGATCCGTTCCAACCCGGCAGATCGCGTTGAACGTCCTCGTAAGGAAAAGTTCAAGTCGGAGATTTACAGCGGTGAAGAACTGGAGCAGCTTTTCAAAGTGATTCAAGGTGACCCTTCGGAGTTTGGCGTCATCATGGCTGCATTCTACGGTCTGCGGCGCAGCGAAATTGTTGGCTTGAAATGGGATGCCATTGACTTTGAAAACAAGAAAATCAGCATTCAGCATACGGTTGTGACCGCAAAGGTCAACGGAACGGTAACGGAAATCGCACGAGATAAGACAAAAACAAAGTCGAGCTGCCGGACACTTCCCCTGATTCCTGCCTGTGAGCAGATGCTCAATAAAATGAAAAAGGAGCAGGAGCAGAATCGGAAGGTCTGCGGCAAAAGCTATTGCACCGATTATCTTAACTATATCTATGTAGACCCGATGGGAAAGCGGATTCGGCCCGATTTCCTGAGCCAGCATTTCCCGGATTTTCTGGTCGCACACCAGATGAAGCGTATCCGTTTTCACGATCTGCGCCATAGCTGCGCCAGTCTGCTCTATGCCAATGGCGTGAGCCTGAAGGAGATTCAGGAGTGGCTCGGTCACAGCGACATCAGCACGACGAGCAACATTTATACACATCTGGATTTTTCCAGTAAGGTGTCCTCGGTGAATGCCATCGTCAATATCTTCCCAGAAAACACCAACGTATAAGAAACTGAGGAGAAAAAGAAAAACAGCCTGAAATTTTCATCTCAGACTGCTTTTTCTATGCCGGTGGTGGGGGTCGAACCCACACGTGTTATTAGCACAAGGGATTTTGAGTTTTTATCCGCATCTTCCATCTGGTGTCATCCAGTGATATCTAGTGATATCTGGTTCCCACTGTGCAAAGGCAAAATTCACGCCTCAACGAACAATAATTTGAAATATCCACGATTTTTCGATGCGTTTTTCCTCTACTCTGTTTTTTCGGTTTGGACCGCCCAAATGGAAATTGGAGGGATGTTCAGGAGGGATGCAGGGCAAAACGCTCCTCTGCTTAGGCACAAAACGAAAGGAAAGTCAAGGATAATGAATCAAAATCAAGCAAAAGAGTATTATAAAAAATTATTTGTGAACTATCCTGATGTGCTGTCTGTCGAAGAAGCAACAACTTTACTCGGTTTCAAAAGCCAGACTGCCATCATCAGAAGAATCCATCAACATAGAATTCGCTGCCTGAAAGTCGGACGATCTTTCATGATTCCGAAAGAATATCTCATCGACTATCTTTTGGATAGCTAAATTATATAGCCATTATATTACATAGCGCACCACTTTTCAATAAGAAAAGAGTGCGCTTTTTATTTTCAAACGAAAGGCGGTTGATTTTTTGAACACAAGCTGGAGCAAAACGTTGAAAAAGCCACATGACCCTTGACTACTTTTACGGACAAGCCGGAGAACTGTTTTCATTCTACCGCATTCCCAAGGCTCTTTTTCAGGAGCCACGGTTCCAGAGTCTGTCCACCGATGCAAAAACCCTGTACGGCATCCTGCTGGACCGCATGAGCCTGTCTGTGAAAAACGGCTGGCTGGACGAGCAGAACCGGGTGTTCATCATCTTCACGATAGAGGATGTCAAGAGGGCGTTGTGTTGCGCAGACAACAAAGCGACCAAGCTGCTCCGGGAACTCGAAAAGTTTGGTCTGATTGAACGAAAACGCAGAGGTCTGGGAAAGCCAAGTTTGGTGTATGTGAAGAACTTTTCGGCAGAATCGTCAAAATCAATATTCCAAAATCGTGATTTTCACGATTCTGGAGGCTTCAAAAACGCAAGTCAAGACCCTTCAAAATCACGATGTAATAAGACTAAAGAGAATGATACTGAAATGAGTGAGACTGATCCATTCAATTCTGAAGAAGCGGATGGGATGAGCAAACGCACCCAACTGGAAGAATATTTTTCGCAGTCTTTGGAGGTAGACCTTCTGCTCCGGCTCTGCCCGGACGATGAGGATACCATCTATCAGATCGTAGATTTGCTGGTGGACACCTGTGCCACCAACCGCAAACTGCTGCACATTGCCGGGGACGATAAGCCCGCCGAGGTGGTACGCAGCCGGTTTATGAAGCTGAACGCCGACCATATCTGCTTTGTGCTGAAGCGCCTTGCAGAGAACAGCAGCCCGATCCGAAACATGAAACAATATCTGCTCGCTTCTCTGGACAACGCACCCACCACGATGCAGCTTTCCTACCAGAACCAAACCAACCACGACTTAGCGATGTGGAGGTGATGAAAATTTCAAAGAAAGCAACCACAATAGCCATCGTCAACCAGAAAGGCGGCACCGGCAAGACCACGACCTGTGAAAATCTAGGCATCGGGCTGGCGATGGAGGGCAAGAAAGTCCTGCTGGTGGATGCTGACCCGCAGGGCAGCTTGACCATAGTCGCTTCGCTCCTATGGCCAGTTGTGCGCACTGTATGCGGATTCATAGTTGTCCGCTGCGCAGACATTGCTATCAGCATGGGCTGGCAGCAGCCCGATGAACTGCCCACCACCCTTTCCACCCTGATGGCAAAAGCCATGAACGACCAGAGCATTCCGCCCGGTGAAGGCATCCTGCACCATGCAGAGGGCGTTGACCTGATTCCGGCAAACATTGAACTGGCAGGGCTGGAAGTTTCCCTTGTCAACTGCATGAACCGGGAAAAGATGCTGAAACAGGTGCTGGACAGTGCAAAGCACTACTATGATTTCATTCTGCTGGATTGCGCTCCTTCCCTTGGGATGCTGACCGTAGTCGCTCCGCTTCTATGGCTAGCGGTACGCACTATGTGCGAATTTATAATTATCTCCTGCGGAGATACCGCCATCAATGCACTGGCAGCAGCAGACACCACCCTGATTCCGGTGCAGGCGCAGTATCTTTCGGCTAAAGGTCTGGAACAGCTTTTGCAGACCGTCCAAAAAGTGCGGCGGCAAATTAACCCTCGTCTGAAAATCGAGGGCATCCTGCTCACCATGACCGACAGCCGCACCAACTACGGACAGCAAATCGACAACCTGATTCGGGGTGCTTACGGCAGCAAGATCAAGGTGTTCGACCAGACCATTTCCCGGTCTGTCCGTGCTGCGGAGATCAGTGCAGTAGGCAAGAGCATTTTCCAGCACGACCCCAAAGGCAAGGTGGCAGAAGCCTATAAAATCTCTGACCGAGGAGGTGATGGCGAATGCCGAAAGGCAGCTTAAACGTGTCGCTGAAAGGGGCAGATGACATTTTCTCCACCGAGGAATCCCGGCAGGAACAGCAGCGGGAACAGGTACAGCAAATTCCCATCGACGAACTGTTCCCATTCAAAACCACCCTTTAAGGTCTTGGATGACGAGTCCATGCAGCGCACGGTGGAAAGCGTAGAGCAGTACGGTGTGCTGTCTCCGCTGATTGCACGTCCACGCCCGGAAGGTGGCTACGAGATCATCTCCGGGCACCGCCGTCAGCACGCTGCACAGCTTGCTGGGCTGGATGCCCTGCCTGTTATCGTCCGTCAGATGGATGATGATGCCGCTGTTTTGCTCATGGTGGATTCAAACCTCCAAAGAGAGAACATCCTGCCCAGTGAAAGGGCTTTCGCCTACAAAATGAAGCTGGAGGCTCTAAAAAATCAAGGTGCTAGGTCAGATTTAACTTGTGGCCAATTTGGCCACAAGTTAATTGGTGCAAAAGCGCGAGATATTGTCGCTGATGAATCAGGTGACAACGCTCGAAATGTCCAAAGGTTTATCCGTCTGACCAGCCTCATCCCTGAACTGCTGGACATGGTAGACGAAAAGAAAATTGCCTTCAATCCCGCTGTGGAATTGTCCTATCTGGACGAAAGCCAACAGCGGGATTTTTTAGAAGCCATGGAGGATACCCAGAATGCGCCGTCCTTATCGCAGGCGCAGCAACTGAAAAAGATAGCACAGCAGGGAGAGTTCAGCTACGAAAAAGCCTTTGATGTGATGGGACAGGAGAAAAAGAGCGAAAAAGACACTGTGACCATCAAAAACGAGACTCTACGGAAGTATTTTCCCCGAAGCTACACGCCCAAACAGATGGAGGAGAAGATCATCCAGCTTCTGGATGCGTGGCAGAAAAAGCAGCAGCGTCGCAACGAGCGCTGACCCGTAACGCAAGACCCGATGGGGTCTTTTTTGTTTGCAAAAATTTGGAGGTAACGCCTATGAATAACACGATTCCTTTTCACTCCGCAACTCACGCTCCGCAGATCACGGTGGATGTAAACATCCTGTCCATGCTGAAACAGGCGGCATCCTGCTTGACCGAAATGGCAAGCGAGAATGTCTACCTTGCCGCCATCGGCCCGGACATGGAACTCACTATTATTATGGAGGAGGATGCCCCTTCTGTTCTGCCCTGTTTCGATGAGGGCGACGACCTGATTTCCGTTAAGGGTGCGCCGCTGTTTATCAGCTACAATCCGGCGCAGGTCCTCAAGCTGGCAGGCAAGCGGTACCTGACTGGCCCGGTCATTTTCTACCGCACCGATGGGCACAGTACCATCGTATCCCTGACGGTGGAGGACATTTCCGTTTTCAGACCTATCTGGAAAGTCACAGCACCACCCTGATGGCAGATGGGCAGAAGCTGACCTGCATCTGCATGGACTGAGGTGTGCCATGCTGAACTTTTTTATCGGTTTCGCATTTTTTGAAGCAGGTGCCATTTTCGGCTTCTTTGTGGCGGCTTTGATGCAGGCGGCACGGAGCGGCGAAGTCGGGCTGGACGGAAAGGAGGATTTGTATGGAAGAAAACACCCTGTCGGTGCTGAAAATTGCACCGGGACAGCATCCGCAGCAGGTCGAGATTGATAACGACCTGAAAACCTTGCAGCAGGCGGTGGGCGGCTCCATCGGCGCAAGCTACCCTTTTGAAGATCCGGTCGCCATCGTCTACAACGATGATGGCAAGCTCATGGGTCTGCCGCTGAACCGTGCCCTGCGGGATGAAAACGGGCAGATGTACGATGCCGTTGCCGGAACCTTTCTGGTGGTGGGACTGGGCGAGGAGGATTTTGCATCCCTGACCCCGGAGATGGCGCAGAAATACGAGCAGCTTTTCCATCAGCCGGAAGCCTTTCTGAAACTGGGCAACCGTCTGCTGGTGCTGCCGGTATCCGATGAACCTCCCACGGAAAAGCCCCGCACCAAGCCTCCGGCAGAGCATGACCGCTAAAATCACCCTGCTGCACGGGAGGTGATGGCAGTGCAGGAAGAAATCGAACAGAAGTCATTCAACATTATGATCTCCACCACAAAGCTGTCCGCCCGGACTGTCCTCCGGGCGGTAAAGGCGGCGTTTCGGCTGTACCAGTCCAAGGCATCCCAAGGCAAGCAGAGCGTCCGCACCCTGTTACGGCAAAACCGGGGCGTGTCCAGCGTGGAGATCAGCAAGACCGGCATCCGTGGTCTGGAACGCTACGCCAAAAAGTACGGCATCGACTACGCCATCCGCAAGGACACCTCCGAGGTGCCGCCCCGGTATCTGGTCTTTTTCAAAGCCCCGGACGCAGAAGCATTTCAATCGGCATTCAAGGAATACTCGGCATCTTCGCTGAACAAGGACAAACGCCCCTCGGTGCTGGCACAATTGCACGAACTGGTGCAGGCAGCGGCAGAACTCCCCGGCAAAGTCCGGCACAAGGAACAGGAGCGTGGACTGTGACCACGAAAAAGCTGACAAAGCTGCTGGCACTCTATCTGCCTTATATCCTGTTGGGACTGGTTGCAACGAACTTTGGCGAAGCATGGCGGCTTGCCGAGGGCAAGGAACTGGGCGATAAGATCATGTCCACGATGGGCACCGTTCCGCTGGCGTTTGCAAACCCTCTGCCCAGCCTGCATCCGCTGGATTTGCTGGTGGGGCTGTGCTGCGGCGCAGGGATACGGCTGGCGGTGTATCTGAAAGGCAAGAATGCCAAGAAGTACCGCAAGGGTGAAGAATACGGCTCTGCCCGGTGGAGTGCATAATCTTAACTGTAAACAACGACTTTATGGACGCAGGAGGATATGCACATGAGCAATTACAATAAAATCACAGCCCTTTACTCCCGCCTATCCGTAGGCGACGAGGACAGGGACGGCGGCGAGAGCAACAGCATACAGAACCAAAAAATCTTTTTAGAGAACTACGCCAAAGGGCAGCACCTAACCAATATCCGGCACTACATTGACGACGACGAAAGCGGCAGGTTTTTTGACCGTTCTGCTTATTCCCGCATGATTGAAGATGTGGAAAGCGGCAAAATCGGTGTCTGCATTATGAAAGACCTTACCCGCTGGGGGCGCGACTATCTCCAAGTTGGCAACGCGATGGAGATTTTCAGACGAAACAATGTGCGCTTTATCGCAGTCAACAACGGCATAGACAGCGAAAACCCCGACACATTAGAGTTTGCCCCCTTTATCAATATCATGTCGGAGTGGTACGCAAAGGACATCAGCAAGAAAGTGAAAACGGGCATTAAGACCAAAGGCATGAGTGGAAAGCCGATTGCCACCGAAGCCCCTTACGGCTATATCAAAGCCCCGGACAACAAGGACTTTTGGATAATCGACGAGGAAGCCGCCGAGGTTGTACGCCTTATTTTCCGTCTGTTTTTGGACGGGAAAAACCGAAACCAAATCGCCGTATATCTGACACAGGAGCAAAATCCCAACCCCCACTTTCTACATGAAAGACCGGGGCGGGGAACCTGTAAAAATAAGACGCTCAACGAGGATAACCGTTACAAGTGGAACAAAGCCACGCTGACCCATATTCTTACGCGGCAGGAGTATTGCGGCGATGTAGTCAACTTCAAGACTACGAAGCATTTCCGGGATAAGCGAAACCACTATGTAGACAGAAGCCAGTGGCACATCACAGAAAATGTGCATGAACCGATTATTGACCGCATCGACTTTGAAAATGTGCAGCGGATTTTGGAAAACGCACCCGTCAAACGCCCCAACGGGGACGGGGAAATCCACCCTCTGTCCGGCTTGCTTTTCTGTAAGGACTGCGGCGCAAAAATGCACATTCGCATAGATTACAGGAACGGCGGCAAGCGCCATGTTGCCTATTGCAGCGAGTACCACAAGGGAAAAGCAAAAAATCCCAAGTGCAGCTCCCCGCACATCATGGACGCGGACTTGCTCATGCAGACCATCGCGGAAGTGCTGAAGAAAATCGAGGACTATTCTATCATCAATCGGGCGGAGTTTGAAGCATTAGTGAAAAAGAACCTTGCCATGCAGCAGACCGACCAGACCAAGAAACAGCAGAAGCGTATTCCGCAAATCACGACGCGCCTTGAACAGATTGACAAGGTGCTGAATAAACTTTATGAGGACAACGCGCTGGGTACTATCCCACAAGACCGTTATGAGCAGATGTCGCAGAAGTATTCCGAAGAATACTACACACTGAAAGCCGAGCTTGAACAGCTTAGGGAGCAGCTATCCGCTTTTGAAAACGCGGGAGGACGGGCGCAGAAGTTTGTAAAGCTGATAGACCGTTACGCTGACTTTACCGACCTTACCCCGACTATCCTCAACGAGTTTATCAGCCGGATTGAAGTGCATGAGCGCGACAAGAAAAGGGCAAAACAGGCTATTCAGCATATCGGGATATATTTTAACCATATCGGCAGATTTGAAAATGAACTGACACAGCTTGTAGAGCCGACAGAGCAGGAAATCCGGCAAATGCGTGAGGAAATCGAAGAAGCAAGAAAGGAAAAGAGCCGCGCCTACCACCGCAACTATTCAAGAGAATACCGGGCGAGAAATCTTGAAAAGCAACGGGAGTATGACCGTATCAAAGCGCGGGAATATCGAGCGAAGAAAAAGGCGCAGGCTGCCGCCGCACTGTCCGCACCATAAAACAGAATAGCAACATCATAGAGGGATTTTCCGAACTACGGGAAGTCCCTTTTTTACGCCCGGAGAAAGGAGCAACCTATTGACAGAAAAGAAAGGAACACCCACCCCGCCGACCAAGCCGGACGGAATTATCATGACACAGAGGAACGGGCAGACCATTGTTGCGGAGCTGTTTTTCAATCCCAACGGCACAGAAACATTCTCCGACAAGCTGCTGAAAACGATACTTGCCGACAGTCTGCGTTTTTCTGCGTCTGACGGTCAAGAGCCGGAAAAAACAGAAATCTTGCGATAACAGCCGCCCCGACGATACATTCCCCGTCCGGGCGGTTTTTATCGTCAAAAACGCTGTTTTCCCCAAGTCAAGAGCCGAGGAAAACACCCGAAAAATACCACTATTGCGTAACAGGGACGCAGAAAGGAGCTTGCATGAGAACAGGGCTTACCAAGCAGGAAAAGACCACCGATATATGGTTTGACGAGAAAGACCCCCTTATCCATATCCGCACCCATAACACCGACTTAAAAAGGCGGCTTGCCGCTTATGCCGAGCAGTATCCCGACGAGTGCTGTAAGACTGACACAGACCCCGAAACAGGCTGCATGGAGTTTGATATTGCAAAGGGGCGTTTCTCTTTCCGTCTGACCGCCCCATACAGCGAGGAACGCCGGCAAGCGGCGCGGCAGTATGCCAGAGAGAATACCGTCGGTGATAGACTGAAATGATGTAGATTTATTCAAAAATTTCTGCTATACTTTTCTTAAGTAAACGGAACGATAAATCGAACTCGATTTAGGAGGAAATACATGAAAAATTTTTTAATTCTCACATTGTGTTTTTTACTGACTTTCTCAATGACTGCATGTGGTAAGGAAGATACCACTTCCAATATCCCTGATAATTCAGAATTAGCATTGAATACAACAAGTTCAGAAGTAACCAAAGATGTAAATAGTTCCGAAGAAATGGACAGTGAAAACGAAATGAAACAAGATAACATTGAGTTTGGGCTTACTATTAACGATACCTATTATCCTATTCCAATCACTTTGAAGCAGTTTGTTGATGAGGGTTGGAGTATAAGCGACAAGACACCATATTTCTTAAATCCAATGGTGGGCGAAGATTATTATGAAATGCGTACAAACTGGTCATTATCAAAAATGGTGAGGGCATTCTTCCGGGAGGTTCTATTATTCGACTGTTAGAAAAAGACGGTGTACTTCTGGAAGTCACAATTACAAACCAAGCAACTACCGAAGAAACCGAGCCATATCAAAAAATTGAAGATGGAGTTATTGATTCTATCACCGTTTTTTATGATGAAGCGCATACCAGTATTAAGCTGAATGATAGGGAATTGAACAGTTTAACACCGGATATATTGATAAAGGATTATCCTGTCAGTGATGGCTGGGTTCATTGTCCAAACAATTACAGGGACTATCCAGAATTTGGTGTTTCAACAGTGCATGACATCTCAAATGATTTGGACCAGTGTAATAGAAGCATTACGGTTTATTTTGATTTGGAAAACTCTGCATTCAAGATAACAGTATTGAACGAAACACCTCTGGAAAATTAACCTAATGTTATAAGAAAGGGCAGCCGAGAAAATCGACTGTCCTTTTTCTATGCCTATGAGCAGAAAGGAGCAACCACTTATGACAAAACCAAAAGAGAAAACCTGCGGGGAACTGCAAGCCGAGATTGAGGACGGAAAAAGAAAATCCGGCAGTTTGAGAACCGGGAAAAGATGTTGCGTCAGAAGCTATCCAAAGAGGAACGCAGAACACGCAGCCACCGCCTTATCGTCCGGGGCGCAGTCTTTGAAAGCATTGTGCCGGAAGCAAAGAACATGAGCGACGAGGAAGCCGCAACACTTCTTAGGCTTGCTTTGACGAGTGAGCCGGTACGGGAATATCTGAAAAAACGAGCCGAGAACGGGAACGCTGAATAAATCCCTTAGACACTAAGGGCGCACTTATACACCCTAACGGGCGTGTGCGCTCTGCCGAGGGCTTTATCTCCGCACAGGGAACTTTCCCCGCACTCCGATTGGCGGCTTTGCCGCAACAAGGGGCTGGTCTCGCCTGCCGGCTCGGTCGGCGCTTCAAAGCGTGAAACGCTTTGAGGTCTCCACCGGAGACCCGCGCCCCCTTGCGCCGCTTCGTGGCTATCCCTGCACACCCACAAAAACAGTACACCCGCCGTTGGCGTCTGTACCTTTTTTGCGGGTTTTATTATCCTATCCGGGAGGTGATACCCATAGCCATTTACCATTGGAACATCGGCATTGTGAGCCGAGGAAAAGGCAAATCAGCCGTTGCCGCAGCCGCCTACCGAAGCGGCGAAAAGCTGACAAACGGATGGGACGGAATGACCCATGACTACACCCGCAAAGGCGGCGTTGTCCATACCGAAATCATGCTGCCGCCCCACGCACCGCCCTCATTCGCTGACCGTTCAACCTTTTGGAACAGCGTGGAGCTTTACGAGAAAGCCGGGAACGCCCAGCTTGCCAGAGAGATTGACGCAGCGCTCCCCATAGAATTATCCAGAGAGGAACAGATCCGGCTTGTCCAGGAATACTGTTCCTCTCAATTTGTTTCCAGAGGAATGTGTGTGGATTTTGCCATTCACGACACCGACAGCGGCAATCCCCATTGTCATATCATGCTGACTATGCGCCCCCTTGACGGGCGCGGTGCGTGGGCGGCGAAGTCCAAAAAGGAATATGACCTTGACGAGAACGGCGAGCGTATCCGCTTGCCAAGCGGCAGATACAAGACGCACAGAATTGACCTTACAGGCTGGAACGACAAGGACAACACCCTCTTGTGGCGCAAGGCATGGGCTGACTATACCAACAACTTTTTGGAGAGGAACGGAAGCCCGGAGCGTATCGACCACCGCAGCAACGCCGAGCGCGGCATAGACGAGATACCCACCGTCCACATGGGCGTGGCGGCTTGCCAGATGGAGAAGAAAGGTATCGCCACCGAGAAAGGCGAACTGAACCGCAGTATCCAAAAGGCAAACCGCCTTATCCGGGAAATCCGGGCGCAGATTGGAAAGCTCAAAGAGTGGATTGCCGACCTGTTCAAAGCGCGGGAAACCGCCCCGAAGCAGCCGCCGCAATCTCCCAACCTTGCAAATCTGCTGATGAAGTATTTGAGCGTTCAGAGAGAAAAGAGCCGGAAGTATTCGCAGCGTTGGCAACAACAGCACGCAACCGATGAACTGAAAACCATAGCGGCGGCGGTCAACTATCTCTCCGAGCATGGCATCTCTAATCTTGACGAGCTGGACGCTTCTCTTTCCTCTGTCAGCGAGAAATCCGACGCTATCCGCAGCGGCATGAAAGCCGCCGAGCAGCGCATGAAAGAGCTTCAAAAACTGATAGAGCAGGGAAAGAATTACCTTGCCTACAAGCCCATTCACGACGAGCATAAACAAATCCGCTGGAAAGGCAAACAGGAGAAGTACGCCGAAGCCCACCGCGCCGAGCTTACCCTATGGGACGCGGCAAACCGCTATCTCCATGCCCATTTGCCGGAGGGCGTGAAAACCCTGCCGATCTCCGCGTGGGAGAAAGAATATACCGCAATCAAAGCACAGCGGGAAGCGGAATATGACACGCTGAAAGAGACCCGCGCCGAGGTTGCCGAGCTTCAAAAAATCCGCAGGTGCGTGGATATTGCACTCCACGCCGACCAACCGGAGCAGACGCAGAGCCGCACCAAGCGGCATGAACAGGAGCGATAAGGAAAAGGACGGGCAAGCGGTTTTGCCTGTCCGTCCTAAACACTTTCCGATAAACTGGAATTGTCTAAAAATAGTAAAAGCCGTACCGCTTACTATTTTTCTTTTACTGCTGAAACAGTATCTTTGATTGAATGCGTAGTTGTATCTATAACATTTAATTCATAGATTCCTAAATTGGAAAATTGCTTCCACATTGTTTCAACTAATTCAATATTTGTTTCTCTGTCTAACTTTGAGCGTTCGATAGCTCGCTTCATAGTTTCTTCTTTACTTGCCCTTAAAACGATATAGTGTACTTCATAATGCTCTTGAACAATGTTGAGCCACGGCTCTAAAAACCACGGTCCTACAATGCCATCTACAATTACATCATATCCACCACGAGCATATCGCTTCGCAGCTTCTAAAAACGCTTCAATGACAATCAAATTTTGCTCATTTGATTCTGGCAAATGCGGTGGTATTGCCCCTTTACTCAAATAATGATAAAAGTCATCTGTGTGCATATGCACAGACTTTTCCAAATCTGATTCTTTTGCAACAGCAGATGCCGTTGTAGTTTTTCCTGTCCCCGGCGCACCTGTGATTACAATAATTCTACCTTGATTCATCTATATTTTACCTCCACAACTACCGATTTGTCGATTTCATTATACTCAAAACCTATGAACAATTCAACCACAGAAAGCGAGGTATCAACCATGTATTACACCCAAGAACAGATAGACCGCGTCAACCAAGCCGACCTTGTTTCTTTCCTGCAATCACAGGGAGAGCAGCTTACCCGCGCCGGAAATGAATACCGCTGGAAGCGGCACGACAGCCTGACCGTCCGGAGAAACAAATGGTACAGGCACAGCCAGAGCAAGGGCGGCGCACCCATTGATTTTGTCATGGAGTTTTACGGAAAGAGCTTTACCGAAGCTGTTGAACTTCTCACAGGCGAGAAAGGAGCCGCCCCACCGCCGGACAGCCCCGCGCCCCTCTCCGACTTCCGATTGCCGCCCCGCCGCCCCACCGCCGAACAAGTGAAAAGGTATCTTACCGAAGCCCGCCGCATTGATGAAGATGTGTCGGGCTTTTTCTTTTCCACCGGAGATATTTTACGAGGAAGCCGCCCACCATAACGCCGTATTCGTTGGCAGAGATGAAAGCGGCATACCGCGATACGCCCACCAGCGCGGCACAGCCGGGAGCTTCCGGCTTGATGTGAAAGGCAGCGACAAAGCCTTTAACTTCTGCTACCGGGGCGAGGGCGAAAGATTGTTTGTTTTTGAAGCCCCCATTGACCTCTTATCTTTCCTCTGCCTGTTCAAAAAGGACTGGCAAAAGCAAAGCTATCTGGCGTTGGGCGGCGTGGGCGAGAAAGCCCTGCTGCGTTTCCTCTCTGACCGTCCGAACATCAAGACCGTGTACCTCTGCCTTGACAGCGACCAAGCCGGAAGCGACGCTTGCAGCCGCCTTGCGGAGTTTGTGCCGGAGGGCTTGACCGTTCACCGCCTTGTGCCGCTTTACAAGGACTGGAACGAGGTATTGCAGCACCGGGCAGAAATCGCGGACGGGAAGTATATCCGTGAAGCGATTTACGGCTTGAAAGAGCCGCCGCAGGAAGAAACCGTTGAGATTATCCGCATGAGCGAGGTTGATACACAGACCGTTGAATGGCTATGGGAGCCGTATATCCCCTTTGGGAAAGTAACCATTGTGCAAGGCAATCCCGGCGAAGGTAAGACCACTTTTGCCCTACGCCTTGCCGCCGCCTGCACCACCGGGGGAACGCTGCCGGGAATGAAATCCTTGCCGCCATTCCAAGTGATTTACCAGACCGCCGAGGACGGGCTGGGCGATACCGTCAAGCCCCGCTTGATGGAAGCAGAAGCCGACCTTGACCGGGTGCTTGTGATTGATGAAGCCAAGCGGGAGCTTACCCTCTCCGATGAGCGCATAGAAAAGGCAATCACGCAGAACGGGGCGCGGCTGATTATCCTTGACCCCATACAGGCGTACATGGGCGAAAAAACCGACATGAACCGGGCAAACGAAGTGCGCCCCATGTTCCGCCGCCTTGCCGATGTTGCCGAGCATACCGGGTGCGCCGTTATCCTTATCGGACATCTCAACAAAGCTGCTGGAGGGCAGAGCGCATACCGGGGATTAGGTTCTATCGACTTCCGCGCCGCAGCAAGGAGCGTCCTGCTGATCGGGCGCGTGAAGCGAGAACCGAATGTGCGCGTTATCGTCCATGACAAATCTTCCCTTGCGCCGGAGGGCAAGCCCGTTGCCTTTTGCCTTGACCCGGAAACGGGCTTTTCATGGATAGGCGAATACGACATCACCGCCGACGAACTGCTGTCCGGCGCGGGCGGGAACACCGCTACCAAGACCGAGCAAGCCGAAAGGCTGATACTTGACCTGCTTGCAGACGGGAAAGAGCTTGCCAGCGAGGACATTGTAAAAGCCGCAGCCGAAGCCGGAATATCCGAAAGGACGGTACAGAACGCCAAGCGCAACGTGGGCGGCATTTTAGGCGCAAGGCGTGTCGGCGGTCAATGGTACAACTTCATCAAGAAGAAGCAGCCACCCGAACCCGCAAGCTGAAAGTGCAAAACGCAGACCCTTTGCACTTTGCACTTTCGCACTTTCACGATAATTTGCGTCAATAACTCAAAAAAGCACTTGACAAAACGCTTCATGGGGTACACCCAAGGATATTGAGCCGTTCATGGCTCCGAAATTTGCCGACAACATCATCCTGACCAAAACGGAACGCCTGATGATGTCCAACCGCCCGCCTGACCTCAAGAACGCCCGAAACGAAAACGTGCTGGTGGTGGGTGGTTCCGGCAGCGGCAAGACCCGATTTTGGCTCAAGCCCAACCTTTTACAATGTCACAGTTCCTATGTGGTCACCGATCCGAAGGGCTATAATGAACAAGGATAAAGCAAAGATGCGTTTACAAGAGGATAAAAATATCGTATCTTTGTTACATATCAAGCGGCTCCACTAAAAACAAAGAAGGTGAAACTATGGAAAAATCCAATCAAGGAAAAATCACGGCGCTGTATGAACGGCTTTCCAGAGATGATGAACTGCAAGGTGAATCCAACAGCATCCTGAACCAGAAAAAGTATCTGGAAGACTGCGCCCGCAAAAGTGGTTTCAACAATATCAAACATTTTACGGATGATAGGTACAGCGGAACAAACTTTAACCGCCCAGGCTTTCAGTCCATGATTGCCGAAATCGAAGCCGGGCATATTGCAACTGTCATTGTAAAGGATATGAGCCGTTTTGGAAGAAACTATCTGGAAGTTGGATTTTACACAGAAATTCAGTTTCCTTCAAAGGGTGTTCGGTTTATCGCTATCAACAACAATGTTGACAGCGCCAATTCCGCAGACAATGACTTTACTCCGTTCCTGAACATCATGAACGAGTGGTACGCCAAGGATACCAGCAATAAAATCCGTGCCGTTTTCAAATCGCGGATGCAGGATGGCAAACGGTGCAGCGGCAGTATTCCCTACGGTTATAAGCGGGTTCCCGGTGATAAGCAAACCCTTCATATAGATACGGAGGCCGCTGCCGTTGTCCGCAGGATCTTCGATATGGCAGCCAGCGGTGCCAGTCTTGCGCAAATCGGTCAGACGCTTTCGGACGAAAAAGTGCTGATTCCGTCTGCATACGAAGAACGGCATCATCCCGAAGCTGCCCGAAACCATTCGTACCACGACCCCTATCGGTGGAATACGACCACCTTGACCTATATCCTCGACCGGCAGGAATACCTCGGCCATACAGTGCTATGTAAAAGTATCCGTGAGAACTTCAAACTGAAAAAGCGCCGTGCTGCAACCCCGGAAGAAAGGATCGTATTCAAAAATACTCATGAGGCTATCATCGACCAAGAAACATGGGATAAAGCACAGAGACTGCGCAAGAGGAATCCGAAAAAACTTCCGAGTGGAACATACTCGCACCGGTTAGCCGGAATGGTATTCTGCGCCGACTGTGGCTCCCGAATGAGCTTTTCCAGCCCCGAATCCAAACACCGGGATTCTGATGTGGTGTATGATTCGGATTCTTCATGGCAGTGCAGCAAATACCGTAATATGTACGTTTCCTGCACATCCAATTTTATCAAGACCTCAACCATTGAAGCCGCTATTCTCAATGCAATCAAAGCGATGACAAAAGAAATTATTGAAAATGAGGATGAGTTTGCCGAGCAGCTTCAAGCTGCATGGGAAAACCAAAACACACAGGTATCTTCCGAGAGTGAAAAAGAACTGCATTCAGTTCAAAAAAGAATAGACGAGTTGGACGCTTTGATTCGGAGCCTATATGAAAACAGCGTCTTAGGAAAAATCCCAGAACGACAATATCAGCGGTTAATGGCGCAATATGATGAGGAACAAGCTGTCTGCGAAGCCCGCATTGCCGAGTTGAAGAAAGAACTGGACGTCGTTGAAACAACGAAAGTTGATCTGAAACGCTTTATCAAACTGATTCGGAAATACAAGGACTGTGAAACGCTGACAGATGAAATGCTGTACGAACTGGTAGAAAAAGTGGTGATTCATTCCGCATCTGGCGGACGGATGATCTACCGTCAGCAGCAAATCGACATTTATTTCAACTTCATTGGCGATACTTTTCCCAGCCAAATCGAGATCAACCACGACGGTGCGAAAAAGATTACAGAACAGCAGATAGCCAAGCGTAAAAAGTACCAAAAAATATCTGGAGAAAACCGCAAGAAAAAACGAGCGGCTTTGAGAGAAGCTGCTAAAACTGACCCGCAAGCAGCAGCAGAGTACGAAGCACTCTTACAGAAAAACCGGGAACGCTGCCGCCAATATGCCCAAAAGAAAAAGCTGGCTCAACAAGAGCTTGCCGAAAAAAATCCCCTTCAACTTGAACCGACCGATGAACTGAAAGGAGAATCCGCATGAACGAACTGAAGAAATCCATCCATGACAACACTACCGGCCTGGAATACACCCTTGTCAACGATCACTATCTGCCGAACATGACCGCAGCAGCCCCGGCAGAGCACTCCACCGGGCGGTGGGGCCGCTTACATAAGACGTACCTGAAGGAGCAACACCCTGTCCGGTACAACCAACTGCTCCTGTCCGGTGTGCTGGGCAGCTACCTTGCCAAACTGGACAAGCAGGCCGAGGAACAGCTTACGTTGACCATCCGGCAGATGCAGGAAGCCGAGGGCGTGACCGAAGCCCTGAAAGCCGCCAATCAACTGGAATGGGTGCGCCGGATGAACAGCATCCGCAGCCGTGCCGAGGAAATCATCAAGTCTGAGCTGATTTTTGTCTGATACAATATCGCATCTCTGACCGTCCTGCACGACTGCAAGGCGGTCTTTTCGTTACATCGGGTCTGCACACGGCAGGCCCTTTTTTAATACGGAGGAACAAGCCTATGAAACTGACGTTTGAAGAAAAGAAGCTGCTCTACACCTATGGCTGCGCCGATCTGGAACTGACCCGCAAGCGGCTGTGCGGAGTTGCCGGGCTGACGGTTGACCCCGACCAGAACAGGCTGATGTATGACTTCTGCCGGAAGCTGGAGGACGAAACGCTGGCAAACTGGTACGACCAGATGTTCTACTTCGTCCGTTCCGAGATGGAGCATTACGCCATGATGCAGAAAATGTCACGGGACATCGAGGAGGACGAGGACTGGGGACCGACCATCTTTGACGAATCCGAGGAGGAAGAACTGATTGACGATGTTTAAGCTGGAGACCATGATCTACGCCAGCGAGGACGGGACTTACAGCGTGTTTACGCTGAATCCCGCCTTGCAGAAACAGCTTGCCGCTCTTGCCACACAGCACCCGGAGGTGTGCCAGCGGAAGGCAAGGGGGGAAGCTAGCGGGGTGACGTATCAGGTCAGGGGTGCAGCACTGACTATCCAGCCTGTGCGTGTATCCTGAAAGCAATAACCAATCTGCTATGGTAGAATAAAGAACAACGGGCAAAGCGTCAGGAGGGATGCTTTGCCCGTTTTACATAGAACGATGAAATTTACTTTTAGCAGAGGGGGCGATTTATTGGGGAATTTATATGGCTATATCCGGGTCAGCACCCGTGACCAGAACGAGGACCGGCAGTTGATTGCACTGCGTGAACTGAAGATCCCGGAGAAAAACATTTTTATGGACAAGCAGTCCGGCAAGGACTTCAACCGCCCGCAGTACAAGCGGCTGGTGCGGAAATTGAAAAAAGACGACCTGCTCTACATCAAGAGCATTGACCGTCTTGGACGCAACTATGCGGAAATTTTAGAACAGTGGCGGCTGCTCACCCAGACAAAAGGCGCTGACATCGTGGTGCTGGATATGCCGCTGCTGGACACCCGGCGTGGCAAAGACCTGATGGGCACTTTCCTGAGCGACATCGTGCTGCAGGTGCTCTCCTTTGTGGCGGAGAACGAGCGCACCAACATCCGGCAGCGGCAAGCGGAAGGCATTGCGGCGGCGAAAGCCCGTGGCGTGAAGTTTGGCAGGCCTCCAAGACCACTTCCAGATAACTTCTATGATGTTCACAAAGCATGGAGAGATAAGAAAATGACCCTTAAAGAAGCTGCCGAAGCCTGTGATTTGCCCGTAGGCACGTTCTATGGAAAATCCATTCAGTTTGAAAAGTCCACCTAAGCAAATACTTTGCAAAATTTTGAAATGTGTACTTTTCAAAATTTTTGCAAAGCTCACTCTTTATAAGGCATTATGCCACAAATCTCGCTTTAATTCAAGAGAAATTGGAAGTTTCAACGAAAATATATCATCGTTTTAAAAAGTACACCTTTTAAATTCAAAGAACACTTCGAAGCAACCGCTAACCCAAAAGTGAGTATGCTATTTTCAGCTATAATATTAAGTTCCACTACTGTAATTATAGGATGTCTTGTCGTGTTAATTACCGAATCTTTGTACAACTTGCTCTACAACCTTCCATCCGCTCCACCTGAAATGGGTGGCTTGCTTGGGCAATCAAAAAACACAATTAATACCATTTTTGTCGATTCAGGAAAAATATCTTTTAGGAAATCTTGCCAGTATGTTCCCAATGAATTGCTTTTGAATCAAACAATATCGGACTGGGACGCTCAAGGAATTATTTTTAAAGGAATATTTCACACCCATAAAGAGGGGCACGGATGTCAATGCTTGTCATCTGCGGATATTGTCTATATTCGATCAATTATGAATGCTTATGTGAAAAAGTTGTATTTTCCGATTGTTATTCCTCATACTGGAGTTTTCCCTTATCTCGCAGTTTATGATCAATTATCCGGACTTTCTATTACGCCCGAAGAATTGAATCTGACACTTTAATACAATAAAAAGGAGAAAAACATTATGGACAAAAACAATATAACCTCTGTGAAAATTCCTGCGGGTGCCTTTTGCGGACACAACTGTTCTGACGGATGTATCTATTGGAACCCTTATGACCGTGATAGTAATGGCCGCCAGTACTGTTCGCATTATGATGCTTACTACTATCCGAGAGAGCGCCAAGGATGTCTTAGTTATGAAGACTAATTGCTTCGATTGCACGGAGGGCGTACCCCATGATGTGGCATTTCTATGAGATTCCGTACATTCCCGATTTAGAGCTAGTTAAATATCAATCTCTTGGTGAACAAGGTATAGATGGTATTCTTGAGCGACATAATCGTTTTTACGTCAATGGCAAAGGAATACTGTTCTAATCCATACAACCCTACATTTTTTCCTTAGCTATACTCATGAACGTCCAAAAGGGAGTCGTCTGCAAATTTTCTTGGCATTTTCTCCGATCAGACTGTAAACTTTGAATCAATAGATGCGCTTATGCAAGCAAGTCCTTTAGCTGACTACTATAAGATTGCTCCTATTGAAGATGTTCCTGTTTGCTTGCGGAAATCATTTGCAAATATTCTTCTAGTCAAAAAACAAGAACAAACACGTCTTTCCACAGGAGATACGCTATTTACAGTCGAAGGCTGGAAATCCAATCCCAAGTCACGTCTTTATGAAATGGAAAAAACCGCAGAGGCTCTTAATGAGGATATGGTTTATCATATTTCAATCTATGGAAGTGACACCTATAAAACTGCACAGCAGGCCTTACAAAAGCCTATCGCAATTCTACGTGAGAAAGCATTGGGCCGTAGTGGGCAAATCACCCTCGCCGATAACAAAAATCGTCCGCGAGATGTCTCAGCCGAAGAAACTCTACGGATATACGAAGAGTTTTTATCAGATGTTGCCAAATCGCCTTGTTTTTTTGCCAACATTTTACTTTACGTCAAACCAAAAAACGTAGTAGCGCATTTTTGATGGATGCTGTCTGCGGAGAAGCTATCAAAGAGGAACTTGTGAAATTCAGGAAATTCCCAGTACGGCCACACCGTTGGAATTGCAGGAAGTAAATCAGCCTTACTGCAATCTTCTACCACCCTCTTTAGCATTCTGGCCAACCGCTTATACACTTTGATGAACTTTCTTCTTTCTTTTCGGCTTCCAATACTATTTGATGGCGAGAATATCGAATAAAGAAGGAAACTGCTCCGAAGTTGGAGCAAACTGGCATTTACCTTGGACAAACCAACAATGGGTTGAGCGCTTTTATCGATGCATCATCCTTCAAAAAACACGCTTTTCATATGTGGTGTTCCCGGCTCTGGTAAAACTAACACCATGCTGCATCTCGCTAATAGCCTATGGCATCATAAAAAGCTAATCAAGGATGATACCGATAATTTGTCGGTCACTTTTAAAGAAGAAAGTGATCCTATTCCTTTTTGGTTTGGAACCCGCCAAGCGTGAATATCGAGAACTTTCTAGGTATGATATTCCAGAGTTAATTATTCTTTCTCCTTCAGCTAGTACAAAATTTCCTATGAGGTTGAATCCCTTCGAATTCCCGAAAGGACTCACACTTTCAGAACATATCTCTAAACTGTGTCAGGTTTTTGAGGGTGCTTTTCCGATTGCTCCACCAGCTCCTTTTATATTGGATAAAGCTATCGAAGGTATTTATCGAGCACATGGTTGGAATACCAATGATATTAACACCGGGGAAAAAGAATATCCGACCATGTCGGAATTATATGATCGCTTTCAAAAAGAACTTAGCCAAACAACTTATGACAGCGAAATTCAAGGTAATATTCAATCTGTTCTGGAAATGCGTATTGGCAGTCTCCTACGTCGGGAAATGAAGGACATTTTTGATGTAAAACACTCTACATTCTCTCCAGAGGAATGGCTAAAGCACCCTGTCATTGTAGAACTCGAATCGTTAGGAGAAGGTCCTGCCAACTTTGTTACGTTGTTATTATGTACCCTCATTCGAGAAACTTTGAAAGCCTCTCCTCGTGCAGATGAAGAAAAGGTTGTCCGGCATATCATTTTTATCGAAGAAGCCCATAACCTTATCGCTCCTGAAGCACAAGTAGCATCTGGTCAAGATTCAAATCCTAAAATTGCTGCTACAGCATATATCGTTAAAATGTTAGCAGAGGTTCGTGCTTTACGCGAAGGTATTATCATCGCAGACCAGCTTCCTACTGCTATGGCACCTGAAGTTATTAAAAATACTAATATCAAGCTGATTCATAGACTTACCTCTATAGATGATCGACAACTGATTGGCAGCACAATGTCTGCTAGTGGCATTCAACTAGAACATGTTGCAGTTTATCGTCCGGGTGAGGCCCTAATGTCTTATGAAGGACTTCAGCGACCATTTGAACTCAGAATTCAAGAGCAAAAAGGTCATGGTTCTGAAACGCCCAATGACGACGAACTATATGATATTATGCTTCACAAGCCAGCATTTTTTCAGTTGGCGCAAAAAGAAGAAAATCTAAAGCTAGAAACTCTAAAAGAAAATGTTAAATCACTAAAGAAAAAGGAGGTTGAAGCTCTTTGTGCACTCTCCGAATATGACTCATCCGTACATACATCCACTCAAATCACAGATTTCTATTGGCACATGGAAAATATTTACACCTCGATTGTAATACTTCGTTCACAATACCGAAGAGACTGTCAGGCGATAAATGAACTTTTCATTTCAGCCGAAAGAAAAGCGATGTTGGATGAATTGATTCGCAGTATAGGAGAATCTCTCCAACAAAAAATCAAAAATAACGTTGTTTTTCTTGATTCGAATGGCCAATTAGAATGAGGTATTATTATGGCTGAAAATTTTAGTATTGAGCATTCCAGAACGAAAATCACTGA
>ENA-OQJP01000185-OQJP01000185.1-human-gut-metagenome-genome-assembly--contig:-NODE-185-length-23568-cov-7.976068_pt1 | contig 23568 bp, 19 predicted proteins | sample MGYA00242611_ERZ504778 | MGnify/ENA primary metagenome ERZ504778 (study PRJEB26092, sample SAMD00036349) | human gut metagenome | host: Homo sapiens | study: EMG produced TPA metagenomics assembly of...
CACCGTGTTGCGAACCATTACTAGGCTGCCTTTAGCGCCCGGAATGCCACCTTTAACTAAAAGTAAGTTACGGTCTGCATCAACTTTTACTACAGATAAGCGCTGTACGGTAACTCTGCCGCCACCCATTTGTCCAGGGAGTTTCTTGCCTTTGTATACCTTACCGCCGCCACCGGAGATCATAGGACCGATGGAACCAGGTTCACGATGAGATTTGGAACCGTGAGTTACAGGACCACGATGGAAGTTGTGGCGCTTAATAGTGCCCGCAAATCCTTTACCTTTACCTGTACCTACAACATCAACCAACTCACCTTCTGCGAAGATATCAGCTGCCAGAGTTTGGCCCACTGTGTAATCAGTTGCTTCAGCAAGGCGAAGTTCGCGAAGATATTTAACCGGTGCTACGCCGGCTTTGTCGAACTGGCCTTTTACAGGTTTAGTTAAATATTTTTCTTTAATGGAGCCATAGCCGAGCTGTACTGCGTCATAACCGTCAGATTCAACAGTTTTAACACGCACTACTACGCTTGGGGTTGCTTCCACTACAGTGACAGGAACGAGTTTACCTTCAGCAGTGAAGATCTGAGTCATTCCTAACTTTTTACCCAAAATAGCTTTAGACATAATCGCACCTCCTTATTATAATTTTATTTCAATAGACACACCAGCCGGTAATTCAAGACGGGTGATAGCATCTACTGTTTTCGCATTTGATTCAAGAATATCGATTAAACGTTTATGTGTACGCATTTCGAATTGTTCACGAGAGTCTTTATTGACATGTGGTGAACGAAGAATTGTAAAAATATTTTTTCAGTTGGCAATGGAATTGGACCGGATACTAATGCACCGTTGCGTTTTGCAGTGTCAACAATTTTTGCCGCGCTCTGATCAAGAGCTTTGTGATCGTATGATTTTAAACGAATACGAATTTTTTGCTGTTTAGCCATGAATAACTTCCTCCTGTCGCTCATTTCATGAATGAACTGCTCCATAGAAATTCTCCTCCGCAGAGGCAACCTTCTATATCATAGTTTAAAAACACAACACAAGAGCGGCATGCAAATGCCGCTCTGCGCTGCACAAAGTATAGGTTTGTGACCTACATTTACTACTAATTATCCTTCGATAATTTCAGTAACAACACCGGCGCCTACTGTGTGGCCACCTTCGCGGATAGCGAAACGAAGACCAGCTTCAATAGCGATTGGTGTAATCAATTCAATAGTCATAGTGATGTTATCACCAGGCATACACATTTCAGTACCTTCTGGCAACTGGATAACACCGGTTACGTCAGTTGTACGGAAGTAGAACTGTGGACGATAGTTGGAGAAGAATGGAGTATGACGGCCACCTTCTTCTTTAGTCAATACGTAAACTTCACCTTTGAATTTAGTGTGTGGGTGAATGGAACCCGGTTTAGCCAATACCTGACCACGTTCGATGTCTTTACGGTCTACACCACGAAGAAGAGCACCAACGTTGTCGCCAGCTTGTGCGGAATCCAAAGTTTTACGGAACATTTCAAGACCGGTAACTACATAGCTTTCAGCTTTTTCTTTCAAGCCAACGATTTCTACAGTGTCACCAACTTTAACTTCGCCACGTTCAACACGACCGGTAGCAACAGTACCACGACCGGTGATTGTGAAAACGTCTTCGACCGGCATCAAGAAAGTTTTGTCAGTGTCGCGTTCAGGAGTTGGGATGTAGTCGTCAACTGCCTGCATCAATTCTTTGATTTTTTCTACGTATTTAGCGTCGCCTTCCAAAGCTTTCAAAGCGGAACCTACGATAATAGGTACTTCGTCGCCAGGGAATTCGTAAGTGGAAAGGAGGTCACGAACTTCCATTTCTACTAATTCGATCAATTCTTCATCGTCAACCATGTCAGCTTTGTTCAAGAATACAACGATAGCTGGTACACCTACCTGACGAGCAAGAAGGATGTGTTCACGAGTCTGAGCCATAGGGCCGTCAGTTGCAGCGATAACCAAGATAGCGCCGTCCATCTGAGCAGCACCGGTGATCATGTTTTTAACATAGTCAGCATGGCCTGGGCAGTCAACGTGAGCATAGTGACGGTTTTCAGTTTCATATTCTACGTGAGAAGTGTTGATTGTGATACCGCGTTCACGTTCTTCAGGAGCTTTGTCGATCATGCTGTAGTCCTGGAACTGAGCTTTGCCTTCTTCAGCAAGTACTTTAGTGATTGCTGCAGTAAGAGTAGTTTTACCATGGTCAACGTGACCGATAGTACCGATGTTAACATGCGGTTTAGTACGTTCAAATTTTGCTTTTGCCATTTTGAATTGTCCTCCCGGATAATTAAAATTTTACTTATTGTGTTAACCCTTAAGGGATTAGCCGTTTTTCTTTGCTTGAATTTCTTCAGCAATTTTCTTAGGCACTTCTTCGTAATGGTCTACTGTCATAGAGTAGTTACCACGACCCTGAGTTTTGGAACGGAGGTCCGTTGCATAACCGAACATTTCGCTCAATGGAACGAATGCTTTGATATGCTGGCTGCCGTTACGAGCTTCCATGCCTTCCATACGACCACGACGAGAGTTCAAGTCGCCGATTACGTCGCCCATGTATTCTTCCGGTACATCAACTTCTACCGCCATGTATGGTTCGAGAAGTACTGGGTCGGCTTTACGAGCACCTTCTTTGAAGCCCATCGAACCGGCGATTTTAAACGCCATTTCGGAGGAGTCAACATCATGGTAGGAACCGTCAAATACGATTACTTTGATGTCAACCATTGGGTAGCCGGCGATAACACCGGATTCCATAGCTTCCTTAACACCGTTTTCAACCGGTCCAATGTATTCACGAGGAATAGCACCGCCGACAATTTTGTTTTCAAATTCGAAGCCTGCACCAGGTTCTTGCGGAATTAATTCCAACCAGCAGTCACCATATTGACCACGGCCACCGGACTGACGTACGAATTTACCTTGAGATTTAACGGATTTGCGAATCGTTTCACGGTAAGCAACCTGAGGTTTACCAACATTACATTCAACTTTGAACTCACGGTTCATACGGTCAACGATAATGTCGAGGTGAAGTTCACCCATACCGGAAATGATTGTCTGACCGGTTTCTTCATCAGTGCGAACTTTGAAGGTTGGATCTTCTTCAGCCAAGCGAGCTAAAGCGATACCCATTTTTTCCTGGTCAGCTTTAGTTTTAGGTTCAACTGCTACGGAGATAACAGGTTCTGGGAATTCCATGGATTCAAGAATTACCGGAGCCTTTTCATCACAGAGAGTATCACCGGTGGTTGTATCTTTCAAGCCTACAGCAGCTGCGATATCGCCGGAGTAAACGCGTTCGATTTCTTGACGGCTGTTAGCATGCATCTGAAGGATACGACCGATACGTTCTTTCTTACCTTTTGTGGAGTTGAACACGTAAGAACCGGATTCTAAGGAACCGGAGTATACGCGGAAGAACGCTAATTTACCAACATAAGGGTCAGCCATGATTTTGAAGGCCAATGCGGAGAATGGTTCTTCATCGGATGCAGGGCGAGTTTCTTCAGCGCCTGTATCAGGGTTAACACCTTTAATAGCTGGAATATCAAGTGGAGATGGCATGTAGTCAATAACTGCATCCAATAACATCTGCACACCTTTGTTCTTATAAGAAGAACCGCAAAGTACAGGGAACAATTTGTTTTCACAAACTGCTTTACGAAGAGCCGCTTTTAATTCATCAATGCTGATTTCTTCGCCTTCCAAGTACTTCATCATGATTTCGTCGTCAGTTTCGGCAATAGCGTCTACTAACATTTCACGACGTTCTTGAACTATTTGTACGTAGTCTTCAGGAATATCAGTGATTTCGAATTCTTTACCATCATCGCTGATGTAGATTTCGGCTTTCATAGTCATCAAGTCGATGATGCCTTTGAAAGTATCTTCAGCGCCGATTGGTACTTGAAGAGCAACACTGTTTGCACCCAAGCGTTCTTTCATCATGTTTACAACATTGAAGTAGTCAGCGCCTACGGTATCCATCTTATTTACATAAGCGATACGTGGTACGCCATAGGTAGATGCTTGACGCCATACAGTTTCAGACTGTGGTTCAACGCCACCTTTAGCACTGAATACTGCAACGGAACCGTCAAGTACGCGCAACGAACGTTCTACTTCTACAGTAAAGTCAACGTGACCCGGGGTATCAATGATGTTGATGCGATGTTCTTTCCAGTGACAAGTAGTCGCAGCAGACGTGATTGTAATACCACGTTCCTGTTCCTGTGCCATCCAGTCCATCGTCGCAGCGCCTTCATGAACTTCACCGATCTTGTGAACTCGGCCTGTGTAGTAAAGAATACGTTCCGTTGTGGTTGTTTTACCGGCGTCGATGTGAGCCATGATACCGATATTACGAGTTTTCTCTAGCGAAAATTCTCTTGCCACGAATGTCAACTCCTCTTACTAATTACCAACGATAATGAGCAAACGCTTTATTAGCTTCTGCCATTTTATGAGTGTCATCTTTTTTCTTAATAGCTGTGCCAGTATTGTTGAACGCATCCATTAATTCACCGGCCAAACGTTCTTTCATGGTACGTTCGCCGCGAAGACGAGCGTAGTTTACCATCCAACGAATACCTAACGTCTGACGACGATCGGCACGAACTTCAACCGGAACTTGGTAGTTGGCACCGCCGATACGACGAGCACGAACTTCCAATACAGGCATTACATTTTTTAAAGCCTGATCAAATACTTCCATTGGGTCCTGACCCATTTTGGAACGAATAATTTCAAATGCATCATATACGATAGTTTCGGCAATACCTTTTTTACCATCGTACATTACTTTGTTAATGAAGCGTGTAACCAATTTGCTGTTGTACACCGGATCCGGAAGTACATCACGCTTCAACACAGGGCCTTTTCTTGGCATGTTATTTCCTCCTCTACGATGTGTGATTTCAATTGTTTAGCTATAATTATTTCTTAGCTTTTTTCGCGCCATATTTGGAACGGCTCTGCATACGATTCTGTACGCCGGCTGTATCCAAAGCACCACGAACAATGTGATAACGCACACCGGGTAAGTCTTTAACACGACCACCTCTGATAAGTACTACACTGTGTTCCTGTAAATTGTGACCAATGCCTGGGATGTAAGCAGTTACTTCAATAGCGTTTGTCAAACGAACACGGGCAACTTTACGAAGCGCGGAGTTCGGTTTCTTTGGAGTAGCTGTATATACACGAGTACATACACCACGTTTCTGCGGACTTTCTTTAAGTGCAGGAGCGTCGGATTTCTTTGTCAAAGTTTGACGGCCTTTGCGTACTAACTGGTTAATAGTTGGCATGTGGGCACCTCCTTTCCAAACAATTAGATTTATAATTGATCTGCAATGACGAATTATCACCACAGATATTACCAAATTTAGCGCAGCACCCCGATGGCAGCTGCTTTTACTTTAATCTTGCCGGCCTTACCAAGTTCTTCCATGGAGTGTTCTTGATTTACCGGTACGGCGTGTTTCTCACAAAGTTCAAGTATGGGCAACACCACTCGATCGTCACTGTTATTAGCAACAAACACCATCTGAACTTCGCCGCGCATAATCGCTTTCGACGTTTGTTTAGCTCCGATTGTCTTTTTCGCTGATGTTAATACTTCGATTTCCATACCATTACTCCTTGATTTTTCTTGTACTCAGGCACACTCTCCCCTGAGCACTATAACAGTTTAGCATTACTACCCCATGCCTGTCAACAACTTTTATAGCCTTTTCACCGCAGTAAATCAACATTTTATATGTACACTTATCCGTGTGTTTCAAAAGGCCTTATTTTTGCATATTTCACATAATTTTATACAAAATTTACGTAATTTTTCTTCATTTTATACAATTCTATGCATTAGTTGCAAAATTAGCATACATAGATTTCGAATTAAATATAAAAGAGTGCCATTATTTTTACATAATAACACTCTCTTACATAACTCTATTTATGACATTGGCTCCGGTAAAGATGAAACCTGTAAGTTCCCTCTCTACCGATGCACCATTGTCAAATTCTTACTTATTCTTCAACTGCAGCCGAAGCTTCAACCGCTACTACATCTTCGATTTGAGGTTCTTTTTTAGTAACCTTAATCTTACGATAACGGCTCATGCCGGTACCAGCCGGAATCAACTTACCGATAATAACGTTTTCTTTGAGGCCCAATAATGGATCGATTTTGCCTTTAATAGCAGCATCGGTAAGAACACGCGTCGTTTCCTGGAAGGATGCTGCCGACAAGAAGCTGTCAGTAGCCAACGCAGCTTTAGTGATACCGAGTAAAATACGTTTACCCGTAGCCGGTTGTTTGCCGTTCAAGATAAGACGACGGTTTTCTTCTTCAAAGGTGTTAACATCGATAGGATCGCCAGGTAATAAGTCGGCATCGCCCACTTCTTCTACCTTCACTTTATGAAGCATCTGGCGCACAATAACCTCAATGTGTTTATCGTTAATTTCTACACCTTGAGATTTATATACTTTCTGTACTTCATAAACGAGGTAGCGCTGAGTAGCTTCAGTACCCATTACGCGCATGATGTCATGCGGATTAATGGAACCTTCTGTTAAACGGGCACCCAATTTAACTACATCACCGTCACGTACGATAATGCGGGCACCGTATGGAATGAGGTAATCATATTCCACACCGTCTTTGTCGGTAACAAAGATAGTGTTAGTACCTTTTTTATTGTCATTAGGAACTACGCGAACTGTACCTTCCACTTCACTGATGATGGCATGACGTTTAGGACGACGTGCTTCGAACAATTCTTCAACACGTGGCAAACCTTGCGTAATATCATCACCGGCAACACCGCCTGTATGGAATGTACGCATTGTAAGCTGTGTACCCGGTTCACCGATGGACTGAGCTGCGATAATACCAACAGCTTCACCAACCTGTACCTGGTTGCCGGTACCGAGGTCACGGCCATAGCACTTCATACATACACCATAAGGGGAATGACAAGTCAATACGGAACGAATCTTAACCGTTTCATAGTGTTTAACTACTTCATCAGCCAATTCTTCCGTAATTTCGCCATTAAGCGGCACGATAACTTCGCCGGTTTCTTTGTTGATTAATTCTTCAGCAGCCGTACGGCCTACGATACGGTCTTTAAGCGGTTCAATAATACCGGAACCTTCAACGATGGCTTCCACTTCAATGCCGTGGATATCATTGTTGCGTACCTGTACTTCCTTAACATCACTGTCAAGAATCGCTTCAATGCCTTCTTCAGTAAGAGCACTGTGAGCCGGGAATACTTCGTTACCTTCGCTGTCAACTACAGCGTTAACGGTATCTTTGCCGAGCATATTTTGAACCATGGTTTCACTCAATGTCTGACGAATGCCTTCATCGGTTTCACCAAGGCTGATTTTTTGAACCAAGTTAGTATGGTTAATATCGCTGTCGCTACCCAAATGAGCACCGCGAAGATCGATATCGGTGATCTTATGATCGGCTAAAGCTTCAAGATCTTGAAGAGTCAAGATAGTTTCAGCGGCCAATACGAGTTCACCCGTTGCAGGATCTACAACATCTTTATCGAGTACGCGACCAATCAATTTATCTTTCAACAAGGAAAGAGCCTGACGAGTGGAGCTTGCCAAACGAGCGCGTTCACGCACTAAGTCAATGCCTACTACGTCACAATCTTCTTCGCGAACGATAACGTCTTGCGATACGTCAACGAGACGACGAGTGAGGTAACCGGAGTCAGCTGTACGAAGCGCCGTATCGGCCAAACCTTTACGGGCACCATGGCTGGATGTAAAGTAATCCAATACAGTAAGGCCTTCTTTAAAGTTAGCCTTGATTGGCAAGTCGATGATTCGACCGGATGGGTCGGCCATCAAACCACGCATACCGGCCAACTGACGAATCTGCTGTTTGTTACCACGGGCACCGGAGATAGCCATCATGTAAACCGGGTTGAAACCTTCCTGGTCACGCATCATGGTATCCATCATGGCATCCGTTACGTCTTCCGTAGCCTGAGTCCAAAGTTCGATAGTCTTGCGATAACGTTCGTCTTCGGACATGTAACCACGACGGTAGTTACGGGATACTTTTTCTACATCTTCGTCCGCTTTTTGTAAAATTTCCGCTTTTTCAGTCGGTACTTTAATATCCGCAATCGCGATAGTCATACCGGCACGACGAGCGTAGGAATAACCTAAGGATTTTACGCGGTCAAGAAGTTCAGCGGTTTTTTCGTTGCCGAATAACTGGAAGCATTGGTCAACTAATTTACCAACCATCTTCTTGTCCATAACGCGACCTAATGTATAATGTCCGTCTTCCTGTAATTCGTATTGACGAAGTTCAGGGTAGAGGGCGTTGTTAAAGATCAAACGGCCGGCCGTCGTTTCAACACGACCATGGCCTTCTTCACGAATGTATAAAATATCTTGCAAGCCGATTACGCCGGAATCATAAGCCAACATAACTTCGTCAAAGTTAGCGAAGTATTTAGCTTTTTCCTTCGTATGTTGACGTACTACGGTTAAGTAGTAAGTACCCAAAATCATATCCTGGGAAGGAACCGCTACCGGTTTACCATCCTTAGTGGATAAGATGTTATGGGACGACAACATGAGGGTACGCGCTTCGGACTGAGCTTCTACGGACAATGGCAAGTGACAAGCCATCTGGTCACCGTCGAAGTCAGCGTTGAACGCAGTACATACTAACGGATGCAATTTAATGGCACGACCTTCCCAAAGGATAGGTTCGAATGCCTGGATACCCAAACGGTGCAATGTCGGTGCACGGTTTAAGAGTACCGGATGTTCTTTAATTACTTCTTCCAAAGCTTCCCAAACGCCCGGGCCGATTCGTTCTACCTGACGTTTAGCAGCTTTAATATTGCTTGCCTGTTGGCGTTCTACCAAACGTTTCATAACGAAAGGTTTGAATAATTCGAGCGCCATTTCTTTAGGCAAACCGCATTGATGCATTTTGAGTTCCGGACCAACTACGATTACGGAACGGCCGGAGTAGTCAACACGTTTACCCAAGAGGTTCTGACGGAAACGACCTTGTTTACCTTTAAGCATATCGGATAAAGATTTCAAAGGACGGTTGCCCGGACCTGTTACAGGACGACCGCGACGACCATTGTCGATCAAAGCGTCAACCGCTTCTTGCAACATACGTTTTTCGTTGCGCACGATAATATCAGGAGCGCCTAAATCTAATAAACGTTTTAAACGGTTGTTACGGTTAATTACACGACGATATAAATCGTTAAGGTCAGATGTAGCAAAACGACCGCCGTCGAGCTGAACCATAGGGCGTAATTCCGGCGGAATAACCGGTACTACATCCATAATCATCCATTCCGGTTTATTGCCGGACTGACGGAATGCTTCAACTACTTCCAAACGACGTACGGCACGAATTTTACGTTGGCCCGTAGCCGTTTCGAGTTCACTGCGAAGTTCAACATTAAGGCTTTCCAAATCCAATTCGGCAAGTAATGCTTTAATGGCTTCGGCCCCCATGTCAACGCACACGAATTCCACTTCTTCTTGAGCGCCTAATTCGTAACGTTCTTCACGAGTCAATTCTTCATATTCTTTTTCTTCTTCGGCAATTTCAGTGTTAGCTTTTAATGCTTCATTAGCAGCTATTTTGCGTTGTGCTTCGGCAATAATCGCCAAACGGTCGCGGCGCTGAGCCACAGTTTCAATTTCAACCTGTTTGCCGTTGATTTTGTAATCTTCTTCATTGAATTGCGCATCATATTCACGGAATTCAGTTTCAGATAACAACTGACGTTTCATGAGCGGCGTGCTGCCCGGATCAACTACGATGTAAGCAGCAAAGTAAAGTACGCGCTCTAAGGAACGTGGTGATACATCAAGGATAAGACCCATACGAGATGGGATACCCTTGAAATACCAAATGTGAGATACCGGTGTAGCCAATACAATATGACCCATGCGCTCACGACGCACTTTAGAACGAGTCACTTCTACACCACATTTATCGCAGACTACGCCTTTATGGCGAATGCGTTTATATTTACCGCAATGACATTCCCAGTCCTTGGTCGGTCCAAAAATACGCTCGCAGAACAAGCCGTCACGTTCCGGTTTAAGCGTACGATAGTTAATTGTTTCCGGCTTTTTAACTTCCCCATAGGACCAATCTAAAATTTGTTCCGGCGAAGCCAAGCCGATTCGCATAGAATCGAATTCATTAACGTCTAGCACAAGTATCGCTCCCTTCTTTCGGATACTCAAATATTAGTCTTCATCAGTTTCGGATTCGCCGACATACGTAGCCATAGTGCTAAGTATGTCGTCATCTTCCCCGCTCGTTACCGGTTCTTCTTCGATAACATTCGCTTCTTCCGTATCGTCAGCTACTGCATCTGAGCCTTCCATTACTTCTTTGATTTCATCTTCATTGGTATCTACATCATCGTCGTCATCAAGTTCTTTGATTACAACTTCTTCTTGATCTTCGTTCAAAATCTTCACATCAAGACCGATACTCTGAAGTTCTTTAAGCAATACTTTGAAAGATTCCGGTACGCCCGGTTCAGGAATATTTTCACCTTTAACAATCTTTTCGTATGCTTTCACACGACCTACCACGTCATCAGACTTAACAGTGAGCAATTCCTGCAAGGTATACGCTGCACCATAGGCTTCCAACGCCCATACTTCCATTTCCCCGAAACGCTGACCGCCGAACTGAGCTTTACCGCCCAATGGCTGTTGCGTTACTAAGGAGTAAGGACCGGTTGAACGAGCATGGATCTTATCATCAACCAAATGGTGAAGTTTTAACATGTATACGTAACCAACGGTAACTTTGTTATCCATCGGTTCGCCCGTACGGCCGTCGTACAATACGGTTTTACCGTCATCATTTTTACCGGCAATACGGAGGGTATCGAATACGTCACTTTCGTGCGTGCCGTCAAATACCGGTGTAGCGATATGGATACCGGCTACATCAGGTTTTGGCATGCCGTAAGTTTCGTAGTCATAACCGTAAGATTCCAAATCTTTGCGGATTTCTTCGCGTTTTACACGAGCCGATTCAATAGCATCGATGATGTCAACCACTACCGAAATGTCTTTTAATTCAATCTGTAAAGATTCTTCCATTTCCGGAGCTTGGTCTTCATCGTCAAAATATTCAATTTCAGCATCGCTGTATTCTTTTTCGATAGCGCGCAATTCGTCATAACGTTCGCGGCCACCGAGTTCAGTCAATTGTTTCTGTGCTTCCGCCAAGATTAAGCTCAACGCTTCTTCGCGGCGTGCATCGATTTCACTGTCCACATCAAGATGGGCAACAGTTACGTTTTCCGCCACTTTAGCTTTTAAAGCGTCCATTTCGCCGTATAATTCTTTAATGCGGTCGATATTATCCCAATAACGGCTGTCGGCTTTCGCTTGGTTCAATACATTTTGAATCTTGAGGTCGGTAGCTTTAATCTGCATACCGAGGCCCTGAACAGCCCAACCGAGGTGAGTTTCCAATACCTGACCGATGTTCATACGAGAAGGTACGCCCAATGGGTTCAATACGATTTGAACCGGTGTGCCGTCCGGCAAGAATGGCATGTCTTCCTGACGCATTACGCGGGAAACGACACCCTTGTTACCATGACGACCGGCCATTTTATCGCCTTCGTGGATTTTACGTTTTGTGCAATATATACACGAACTAATTTGTTAACGCCCGGTTGCAATTCATCACCGTTTTCACGAGTGAAAACTTTAACGTCAACGATTTTACCGGATTCACCATGCGGCACACGAAGGGAAGTATCACGTACTTCACGTTCTTTGTCACCGAAGATGGCACGCAATAAGCGTTCTTCCGGCGTTAATTCAGTTTCACCTTTTGGTGTAACTTTACCAACTAAGATATCCCCCGGATGAACTTCCGCACCGATGCAGATGATACCTTCTTCGTCCAAGTTGCGAAGATTGTCATCGCCCGTATTCGGCAATTCACGGGTAATTTCTTCGGCACCCAATTTGGTGTCGCGTGCATCACATTCGTATTCTTCAATATGAATGGATGTATAAATATCTTCTTTGCAAAGCTCTTCGCTAAGCAAGATAGCATCTTCGTAGTTGTAACCTTCCCACGGCATGAACGCCACGAGCACGTTAAAACCGAGTGCCAATTCACCGCCGTCAGTAGCCGGGCCGTCAGCCAATACTTGGCCTTTAACAACGCGGTCGCCGCGGAATACGATTGGTTTCTGGTTGAAACATGTGGATTGGTTGGAACGAAGGAATTTATTTAATTTGTAAACGTCAACACGACCGTTGTCGCGCTGTACATGGATTTCATTACCCCAACAACGAGTAACGATACCTTCTTCTTTAGCCAGTACACAAACGCCGGAGTCAGTGGCTGCTTTGTATTCCATACCGGTACCTACAAGCGGAGCCTGAGCGCGGAGCAAAGGCACGGCCTGACGCTGCATGTTCGCACCCATCAAAGCACGGTTAGCATCGTCGTTTTCGAGAAACGGAATCATAGCGGTACCGATGGAAACAACTTCCTTCGGACTAACGTCCATGTAGTCAACTTTTTCAGGTGCTACTTCAAGGACTTCAGAACCGCGACGACAAGCGATATGCGTATCTACGAAGTTACCTTCGCTATCGAGAATGGAGTTAGCCTGTGCAATGGTCATGCCTTCTTCTTCGTCGGCCGTCATGTACACAACCTGATCCGTAACTTGTACTTTAATAATTTTGTTGGCCTGATCGCCGGTACCGTAGATTTTTTCTACACGACGATATGGCGCTTCAATAAAGCCGAATTCGTTAACTTTCGCATAGTTGGAAAGGGAAGAAATCAAGCCGATGTTCGGACCTTCAGGTGTTTCGATCGGACACATACGACCATAGTGGGAGTGATGCACGTCACGAACTTCGAAGCCCGCACGTTCACGAGACAAACCACCAGGTCCCAACGCGGACAAACGACGTTTGTGCGTCAATTCGCCAAGTGGGTTAGTCTGATCCATGAACTGGGACAACTGAGAGGAACCGAAGAATTCTTTAATAGCTGCCACTACCGGACGAATGTTGATGAGCGCCTGTGGCGTAATCATAGCATTGTCTTGAATCGTCATACGTTCGCGAACTACACGTTCCATACGAGTTAAACCGATGCGGAACTGATTCTGTAACAATTCGCCTACGCAACGCAAACGACGGTTACCCAAGTGGTCGATATCATCCACATGACCAACGCCATCCATCAAGTTCAACAAGTAGCTGATGTTGGCAATCATATCTTCGCGAGTTACCGTACGATGTTCAAACGGCAAGTTGCTGTTATTGCAGATAACTTTGAAGGAGTGGCCTTCAGAGCTCTTCACATAGAATTCCGCAAAACCTTCACCGCTGAAAACGCCGCTATTCGCAACGATATCGAGCTGTTCTTCGTTCATTACTGTATCAGCATCAACGATGATTTCGCCGGTTTCCATGTTTACGATTGGCTGAGCCAAAGTCTGACCTAACATACGTTGACGCCAGCCTAATTTTTATTCAATTTATAACGACCTACGCGCGCTAAATCGTAACGACGCGGATCGAAGAATAAATTGTCGAATAAATTACGTGCACTTTCTACTGTAGGCGGTTCGCCCGGACGTAATTTTTTGTAAATTTCAACCAACGCTTCTTCGGAAGATTCGGTGGTATCTTTTTCAAGGGTGCGAAGCAAGCGTTCGTCATATACGCGATTGCCTTCTTCGTCAGTTTCACCATTCCAGAACAATTCCAAAATGGATTCATCCGTGCTCCAACCAAGGGCACGAACTAAAATTGTAGCCGGTAATTTACGATTACGGTCGATACGTACGGATACGATTTCGTTAGCATCTGTTTCAAGCTCAATCCAAGCACCACGATTAGGAATGACTGTGGAACCGTACAAGCGGTTACCCATAGTATCGATTTCACGAGTGTAATATACACCCGGGGAACGAACCAGCTGGGATACGATAACACGTTCCGCCCCGTTGATAATGAATGTACCGGTTTCGGTCATCAACGGGAAGTCGCCCATGAAAACTTCCTGTTCTTTAATATCCTGGTTTTCAGGATCATTATTAATCAAACGAACGTTAACACGCAATGGCGCCGCATAAGTAGCATCACGGTTCTTACATTCGTTAATATCGTATTTTGGCTCCCCAAGGCTAAATCCTTCAAAAGAAAGCACTAAATTACCTGAATTGTCTTTAATCGGAGAAATATCGTCAAAAATATTTTGTAAACCGCTCTCCAAAAACCACTCATAAGACTTGCGTTGCACGTCCAATAAATGTGGCATTTCTAGAACTTCGTTAATTTTAGCATACGTATAACGCGTTCTTTTACCTACCTTCTCAGGTTTGAACATACCAGCTTTCACCCCTCATTTCAATTGGCTTACCTTCTATTCTATAACGGTATGACATCAGACAAAAATCCAGGTCTCAGTTTTCCTGTTAACGCAATGACAAAATAAGCAAGGCTCTCATTTTTTTATTTTGAACCTTGCTTCGCCTTCGGTTAACACAACCTTGGAAGATTTACCCTTTATCAGTAACGATGTTATAGTCATATTATTGAGTACCCCTTAATTTATACGACGCATTCGTACGCCTATAAAATAATATTATACATTAATCAATATATATCTGAGTACATTTGCAATTTAGTATTATATCATTATAAAATTGCTTTGTCAAAAATATTTTACAAAAAAATTCCCGGACAATGACTGCAAAAAATTTTTTGAAAAATCACTTTGCCCATTCTCAAAACTCTGCTATACTGAAATCAATATATAACCATGACATGAAGGGGGAGCACCACCAAAAGGGTGCTCTCCCTTCATGTCTTTTTTTATAGGAATTTTATAAGGAGGCATCCATGATTGTCAACGGCAAAGAACAAACGCTTACGGAATCTGTGACAGTTTCCGCCTTTCTCGAAACTGCGGGCTACAATTCCAAACGCGTTGTGGTGGAGCGAAACCGCATCATCATTCCGCAAAGCGAATTCGAATCAACTTGGTTACTGGACAGCGACACGCTGGAAATTGTTCACTTCGTAGGAGGCGGCTGATGAATATTACAGTAAACGGCCAAGCCCGGTCGGTAGCTCCCGGCTCGGTTACGGCGGATATCATTACCAACGGCAGCGATGACCTTTGGTTACTAAACGGCTTTGCCGTCGATGGGGCAACGCCCCTCAAAGAGGGCGATGCTTTATTACGCGTGTCACGCACTGAAGCACCTGACGAAGCAACGTACGACGCCGTATGGAACGCTCGTTACGGCAAAACCATTTATAACAAGCTAAAGTCGAGCCACATTCCCATCTGCGGTGCCGGCGGTCTTGGCTCACATATCGCCATTAGCCTCGCGCGGCTTGGCATCGGCGAGCTCACCATCATCGACAAGGATGTGGTAGACATTACGAACCTTGGTCGCCAAGCTTATGAAATGACGGATTTGGGCAAACCGAAAGTTGTAGCCTTAAAAGATATTCTTCACCGCATCAATCCGTTCATCAAAGTGAACGCCGTCCACACCACCATCAACAGCAGTAATTTTGACAACTATTTAAAAGGCTTCCCCTACATCATCGAAGCCTTCGACTCGGCTGAAAACAAGGCGGAATTAACAAGCTATGTACTAACGCATTATCCCGCAACAACGTTAATCGGGGCCAGCGGCGTCAGCGGTTACGATCATCCGAATACGGTCCAAACCAAAGAATTATTCAGCCGCTATTACCAAACAGGTGACGGCCACAGCGAAAGCACCCTCGGACTTTTGGCACCGCGTGTCATGCTCTGTGCCGCTCACGAAGCAACCATGCTCTTACATTTATTACTGACTCAAAAGGAGTGACACTATGTCAACAACAGCCTCACAACAGGCCACCATCGAACCAAGTTCTAAATTTACACCGGAAGGCGATACCTTCACGCTGGGCGGCAAAACATTTTCTTCCCGCCTTATCTTAGGTTCCGGCAAATTTTCACTACCCCTTATAAAAGCCGTCGCCGAAGAAGGCAAGGCTCAAATCATCACCTTAGCTTTGCGTCGCGCCACGCCGGACGGGCAAGAAAACATCTTAGACTTTATGCCTAAAGATGTAACCTTATTGCCAAATACCTCAGGTGCCCGCACAGCGGAAGAAGCGGTGCGCATTGCCGAACTCTCCCGTGCCATGGGCTGCGGCGATTTTGTCAAAGTAGAAATCATTAGCGATGCCCGCTGGCTCTTGCCGGATAACCAAGAAACCATCCGTGCCACCAAAATGCTGGCCGATAAAGGCTTTGTCGTACTCCCTTATATGTATCCCGATTACTATGCCACTAAGGCTCTTGAAGAAGCCGGCGCAGCCGCCATCATGCCCCTCGCCGCACCGATTGGCAGTAACCGCGGTCTTTGTACCAAAGCTTTCATCGACATTGTTCTAAAAAGTACGGACTTGCCGGTTATCGTCGATGCAGGCATCGGCAAACCGTCGGAAGCATGCGAAGCCATGGAGATGGGTGTCACCGCCATCATGTGCAACACGGCCATCGCCACGGCCGGCAATGTAGCGCAAATGTGTAAAGCTTTTCGCCTCGCCATCGAAGCCGGTCGCCTGGCGTACCTTGGCCAAACGGGCCGCGTTATTGCGGACCAAGCGGAAGCATCCAGCCCACTCACGGGCTTCTTGAACGATTAAATACATACACACGAAATGATTACGTGCGCATCTTCAAGACAAGTTCTTCCGACATTGATCACCGGATTACTTTCCTAATGCGCAATTAAACTCAAGCTAAATAATTTAGGAGATCATAATGAATATATTACCTACTCCTCGTCATATGATGCCGCCCAAGCTCAATGGCCACATCAAAACGGCCACGCCCGACGACGAAGCTGTATTAAAAAATAACATCATGGCCTACACTTCGTCCATGGACCAATTGGATATGACGCGGCTCAACTATGTGCTGAATACTAAAAACAGCTTTTCTGATAAAAACTTTACCGCCCACCATGTAGAGCAAGCCTTGGCCAAAGACACATTGGAGCCGGAAGATTTTATGGCCCTCCTCAGTACGGCTGCCGCTCCCTATTTAGAGGCGATGGCGCAAAAAGCCAAAACCTTAACGCGGGCTCGCTTCGGCAATAACGTGCAACTATTCACGCCCCTCTATATCGCCAACTACTGCCATAACGGTTGTCGTTACTGTGGTTTTAACAGTAAACAAACGATTAAACGCGCCCAACTTTCCATGGATGATGTGAAACGCGAGTTAGAAAGCATTGCTCAAACAGGCTTACAAGAAATTCTATTTTTAACCGGTGAATCAGAATCGCGCTCTTCCATCGAATATATTGCAGCCGCCCTCGAACTGGCCAAACCATATTTTGCCAACATCGGCATAGAAATCTATCCGGCCAATCAAGCGGACTACGAAATTCTCCATCAAGCAGGCGCGGACTTCATCACTGTATTCCAAGAGTCTTACGACCTTAAAGCGTATGAATACTACCACCCTTACGGCAATAAACGCTCCTTCCCGTATCGCTTTTATGCCCAAGAACGGGCTTTGAACAGCGGCTTTAGAGGCGCCGGCTTTGCCGCTTTATTAGGTCTTAGCAATTTCCGCTACGATGCCTTAGCCACCGGGCTTCACGTCTGGTCTACGCAACAAGCCTTCCCGGCCGCCGAACTCAGTTTTTCCGTACCACGCTTGCGTCCGGTTAACGGTGAACTGGGACACTTCAACCATTTAGTGAGCGACCGTGACTTCTTACAAATCATGTGTGCCTATCGTTTGTTTGTTCCGCAAGCACAAATTACCGTATCCAGCCGCGAAAGCAAAGAATTCCGCAATGCAGTCATGAATATTTGTGCCACCAAAGTATCGGCCGGCGTTCAAGTGGATGTGGGCGGCCACAGTGCCAGTAATAAACATCGCAGTAGCGACCAATTTGACATTAGCGATACCCGCAGCGTTGCCGAAATGCATGATGATATTCAAAAACTGGGCCTCCAGGTAGTGTACCATGACCACATCCGTGTCTAAAAACGAAGTTTTCAACTTAAAAGCTCCCTCAACTGCGCAAGGGGACGCAACCACACAAGGTTCTATGAAACTAACCTATGTCACTCATTTACCCGCACTCTATGAGTTTTTAGGAAAAATAAATTCACCCTTGTCACCGACCGACTATTTACGAGCTCTAATTAAGTCCGGTCCCGATGCAGTATTGCTTCGAGCTAAGGAATTATCCATCAAAGAGTATGAGGACCTACTCACAGAACTTCTTCCCATAGCTAAAACGGTCGGCACGGAGCTCATCATCAGCCACCATATCGACTTAGCCATAAAATATAATTTGCCGGCTCAACTTTCAGTGCCCGAATGTCTCGATATAACGGCTCAAGCCCAGGCAGAGTCTGTTTTAGGATATAAAGTTCTTATGCCTGCCCCGTTTAAATTTGGGGTTTCAGTTCATTCTTTAGGTGAAGCCCAAAAAGGAGAATCTCAGGGTGCCAAATGGTTAGTCTTAGGGCACTTATTCCCTTCTCGCTGCAAACCGGGACTGGCACCGCGAAATAGCGCCGAATGCCAGGACGTGCTTGAGTTCGCGAAAGCCCACCATATCCCCCTTCACGCTATCGGCGGCATAAACTTTAACACGTTCAGCCAACTTCCAAAAGGATTTGCGGGCATCTATGTAATGACGGAAACCATGGAACAGGAAGATATTTACGGTTACACGAAAAAATGGCGGCAACTGTTAAGCGGCATTGAATAAACTTAGTTTTCTATTAACTACAAAAGGCGCTTGAATCTAAGCAGAGATAGATTCAGGCGCCTTTTATAAGGGTCATTGGCTATATTTTTATTGTATTGAATATGTAGTATTTGATATTCCGCATCTAGGATTTAAAATCCAGTACTCAATATCTAATACTTTGTATTCGGCATTCAGTATCTAATACTTTGTATTATTAGTTGCCTTTTACTTTTAAAATGTCAGCACCGGCAATACCAGGTTTTGTCATTTCAGCCGGCGATAAGATATGGTTCATTTCGGCTTCGGTCAACAAACCTTTTTCCAAAATGATTTCTTTAATAGCGCGGCCCGTTGTGTACGCTTCTTTAGCCAAAGCGGATGCGTTTTCATAACCAACATGCGGTAACAAAGCGGTTACGATGCCCACACTGCGGTTCAACCAGTATTCGCAACGTTCGCGGTCAACTTCGAGGTCGATTAATAATTTATCAACGAAAGTATTTACGCCGTTTTTCAAATAGCACATAGCATTGAACAAGTTGTACGCAATAACCGGTTCCATAACGTTCAATTCGAACTGGCCGTTTTCAACGCCCAAGGTTACGGCTAAGTCGTTAGCTACTACCTGGTAGCAGACCTGGTTCAATACTTCCGCAATTACAGGGTTAACTTTGCCCGGCATAATGGAAGAACCCGGTTGACGAGGTGGTAATTTCAATTCGCCAATACCGCAACGAGGGCCGGATGCCATCAAGCGGAAATCGTTCGCCATTTTAATCAACACGAGAGCCGTTACTTTCATGCCACTGGAAATGTCGGCAAAAATATCGGTGTTGTTCGTAGCATCGATCAAGTTATCAGCGGTAACAAATTTTTCACCAACCACTTCAGATAATTCATGAGCTACGTCTTCGATGTAAGAAGGTTCGGCGTTAAGACCCGTACCTACAGCAGTCGCCCCCATGTTCACAACATGAGCACCTTCAATGGAAGACTGAATACGTTTAATGCCACGGCGAATACCGGAAGCGTAAGAGCCCATTTCCTGACCAAGGGTAATCGGCACAGCGTCTTGTAAATGAGTACGGCCCATTTTCAAAACTTCTTTGTATTCTTCCGCTTTCTTTTCCAATTCGTCAACTAAGCGCTGCAATGCTTCAATTAACGGTTTGCTTTTTAAAATAGCACACACTTTAATAGCTGTCGGGAATGTATCGTTCGTGGACTGAGCCATGTTGCAGTGGTTGTTTGGAGAAATAATGTCATAACTGCCTTTGGCATGACCTAAGATTTCAAGACCACGGTTCGCCAACACTTCGTTCATGTTCATGTTGAAGGATGTACCGGCACCACCTTGAATCGGATCGATTGGGAATTGTTCTACCCATTGGCCGGCAATGATTTCATCGGCAGCCTGCACGATGGCATTACCGATAGTCGGATCCATACGACCTGTCTTCATGTTAGCCAAAGCACTGGCTTTTTTAACCATAGCCATGGATTTAATGAAATCACGGTCAAGATGTTTCCCTGTAATTGTAAAATTTTCCATTGCGCGAAGAGTTTGCACACCATAATACAATTCGTCAGCAACTTCTAATTCGCCTAAAAAATCATGTTCCTTACGCATACGTTTTACCTCATTTCTTCTAGTACCTACTATGTTGAACCGATTATCGCAAACCGGTTAAAATCATTGTTATATTATTGTTATGTTACTGTTAGTTTTTGTTCGCTCATTGGATTCCTTCTGTACAACTTTAAGACTGTATTATCCTTTGTCTTAAAACTTCATTATTCAAGCTGCATATAGGAAATGTCCGGTATGGGCTAAGTTCGCTCCATCCAATATCTACCGGACACGTTCATTATAACATGTATACAATGTACAACAAAGGCTAAAAGGGCCATAAAGCTATATCAAATAAGGATATAGCTGGCATAGGTCATGTCTTTTTCTATAGAACAGTTAACAAAGCCACTAGCTACAACGGTATAACAACAATGAGTTTGACGCATAGCTCTGACGAGTTTTGACGCTTTTTAGTACGGTAATATGCATTTGGCTAAGACTATAGAATATAAAGGCTCGTCAGCCTCTTCCTACAAATAAAAAGAGCCGCAGCGAAATACAGATGCACTGTTTTCGCTACAGCTCAATTATGGTTTGAGTAAATGTCCGATATATTAGTCTTCTACAGACACCAATTCAATTTTGAAGTTAAGTTCTTTGCCGGCCATTTCATGGTTAGCGTCGAAAGTAATCATTGTTTCAGTTTTGTCGATTACTTTAGCCGGTACCGGTTGACCTGCAGTATTAGTTAACTGAACACGATTGCCTACTTCGAGTTTTTCAGAACCCGGTAATTCAGCAATTTCAATTGTTAAAATATAAGCAGGATTTGCTTCGCCGTAAGCATCAGCAGGCATCAAGTGAATATCTTTTACTTCGCCTACAGCCATGTCTTTAACGGCTTCGTCAAAACCTTTAATCATCATGCCGGCACCACAAATGAATTCTAATGGTTCACCACGATCGTAAGAAGAATCAAACTTCGTGCCGTCATTAAACGTGCCGGTGTAATGTACTTGTACTTTTTTGTTTTCGTTGCTCATGTTTAGCTCCATTCTGTTTAGAGAATTTCTGAAAAATATTCAAATCCTTTTCATTGTACACTAAGTAAGTCATAAAGTAAAACTATCTAAATAATCGCTAATTCCAATTCTTAATGGGTAATACAATTTACATTATGAGAAGTTTGCTGATGAGACTATTAAAGAGATAGAAGTCCCCTATGAATTGCCTGAAGGATGGGCATGGGCAAGAATATCACAATTTGCTCAAGCAAAAGGCGGTAAAAGAGTTCCTAAAGGAATGAATTTGCAAGCTATTAAAACCTTATATCCTTATCTTCGAGTGACAGATATGAAGGAAGAAACGATATTATTAGATAAATTATTATATGCCTCTGAGTCTATTTGGGAAAAATTAAAGGTTATACTATTAATAATGAAGATATTTATTTGACTATAGCTGGCACCATTGGCAGAGCTGGAAGTGTACCATTGGAACTTAACAACTCCCTTCTGACAGAAAACGCTTTAAAAATCATTAATTATTCTCCCATGAATAAATCTTATTTAATCAAAGCGTTAAATTCTAATGTAGCTCAAAATCAGTTCAATAATTTATTCAAGCAAGTTGCTCAACCTAAGTTATCAATAAAAAGTACTTTATCTACATTAATACCGATTCCTCCTTTAGCAGAACAAATAAGGATCGTAGACAGACTATCGGAAGGAATGGAATTAGTTAAACTAATTGAGTTAGAGCAACATGATTTACAGGAATTATCATCTCGTCTAAAGAAATTAGTTTTAGACGGTGCTATGCAAGGGACACTCCTTCCGCAAAATTCGGACGATGAACCAGCTTCAATATTATTAGATATAATTAGAGCCGAAAAACAAAAACTCTTTAAGGAAGGGAAAATAAAAAGAAAGATTTAGAAGAAATTCAACCCACTTTAGATGAGGATAACGCCTATTATCAGAACCAACCTATCGGTTGGACTCAAACACAACTAAAAACAGTAATTGTATTAACTTCTGGAAGAGATTTACCTTCTGACAAATACTATGATGATTGCAAAACTGGAGTCCCCTATATTACAGGTGCTAATAACTTTTCGAAAGATACTATAAATACGAATCGTTATACTTGTGAACCAGAAACGCTTGCTTACAAAGGTAATATTCTTCTTTCTGTAAAAGGAACAATAGGAAAAATCGCCCAATCCCCCTATGAAAAAGCACATATTGCAAGACAAATAATGGCAATTGATTCACTTTTAATGTCATCATCATTTGTAAAATATTTTTTAGAATGGAAAGTGCCATATTTACAATTTTTAGCAAGAAGTATGATTCCCGGAATATCTAGAACAGATATTTTGAACTTAACAATACTATGTCCGCCATTAAATGAACAATATAGAATTGTAGGTTTACTCACTTTAATATATCAATATATCGAAAGCATCGAATTAAGTGTTTAACAATTCTCTTTTGTTCTAATACTGGAGGTACAGGAACCAAAATTTTTCGAATTTCTCCGGTAGTAATTGATTTAAATATAGTTCCACTAGCATTGGCATTCAAAAAATTCTTTAATCTAGATAAAAAATAGAGATATTCTAGTAATCCTATATACGGTTTTATAGCAGCTAAACTTCTGCTAATTACAATAGGTCTATCATATAATAATATTTACATCCCTAACTGGAGCACGAACTGACATAACTAAACTGGGGTAAATAATCTTCTTTGAAAGTTTTGATGTCCAACGGTCAGAATTCATGAAATAATCTCTGCCAAAATGAAACTTTCCTTGATGAAACTCAATGCCATTATTTATTGGCATTGAAAATATATCCTCATTTTTTGTGATTGTCCCATTACAATTAGTGCAATATTAATTAAAGGCATTAGCAACCAACTTGGTGATAAGTTTTGATAATAGGAGAAAATACTATAATTACTTAATAGTAAAGCGAGATATTAAATCATAACCACCCGTAGAACGGGTGGTTTGCTCTGACCCTATAAGGGTCTTTCTCTAGTGGTTGCCCTCTAAAGAGGGCTTTGAGTAATCTGACAACCACTCTATTACCACTGGCTGCCCCCTA
>ENA-OQJP01000189-OQJP01000189.1-human-gut-metagenome-genome-assembly--contig:-NODE-189-length-23093-cov-7.494165_pt1 | contig 23093 bp, 21 predicted proteins | sample MGYA00242611_ERZ504778 | MGnify/ENA primary metagenome ERZ504778 (study PRJEB26092, sample SAMD00036349) | human gut metagenome | host: Homo sapiens | study: EMG produced TPA metagenomics assembly of...
TCCTATTTATGTTTTTATTTAGGAAGATATAATACCATTTTAGTCAGTAGTTATGTGGGTTCACGCATGTTTTTACACACACTTTTTGTCCACCCTTTATCTTTGTCAAAAAAAGATAAAAGTGCTACAAACCCAGTATCTATCTAGGTTTGCAGCACTTTCTACACACACTTTTTGTCCTATAACTCTGTTACTCAAGGTTCCGTACAAACAGCACGGTCTTTAAGCAACATGGTATTTATTTTACTGACCAAAGTCAGCTAAGTTCAATGGTACAAATTATTCGCGTGGAAGGTCGATTTCTTTAAGAATAACTTGTTTGCTGTGTTTTTCGAAGAACTGTAAAGCTACTTCTGGGAACATAGCATAGGACAATACGTCTTCATCAGTGAAATTCTGGTAACCAAGTTCACCCAATTTCTGACGATACATTTCCAATTCAGGTTGGATAAGGTCAGCTGGACGGCAAGTAATAGGTTCTTCGTCGCCGATGATTTTCTTACGAATATCTTCGCTGATAGGAGCCGGTAAACGACCATATTTACCGCGTACCAAGTCTTTAACTTCGCTAGGAGTCATAGTGTAACGTTCCATTCCGTTTGCCATAAAGTTAACGTTCATCATAGCCATAGTACCAACGATCTGGCTGGTAGGAGTTACCAATGGAGGGTAACCGAGTTCGGCACGAACTTTAGGCATTTCGTTCATAACATCAAAGAATTTGTCAGCCATGCCCATTTCACGAAGCTGGTTCTGAGTGTTGGACAACATGCCGCCAGGAATCTGGTAATGACGAACTTCAGGTAATACTTCATGAGCCGGAGTAATACCGAATTCATCAGCGATTTCTTTGCGAACGCCACGGAAGTATTCAGCCAATTCACGAAGAGCGGCTAAATCCAAACCGGTGTCATATTCAGTACCGCGGAACATTTCAACGATACTTTCAGTTGCAGGCTGGGAAGTTGCATGACCGAATGGGCTTAAAGCTGTATCGATTACGTCAACACCGGCTTCAACTGCTTTTAAGTAAGTAGCGCTGGCAAGACCGCAAGTGAAGTGACTGTGTAAGTCGATCATCATGTCGTCGCCCAATGCTTTTTTAAGATCCTGAATCAAGGATAGTGCATCGTATGGAGCCAACAAACCGGACATATCTTTAATACATAAAGAATCCATGCCCATTTCTTTCAATTCTTTGGCGACATCAACGAACATCTGGTTGGTGTGTACAGGGCTGATAGTGTAAACCATAGTACCTTGTACATGAACGCCTGCTTTTTTACCTGCTTTAATAGCAGCTTCCATGTTGCGAGGGTCGTTCAAAGCATCGAAAATACGGATACGATCGATACCGTTTTCTTTAGCTTTTTTAACGAATGCTTCTACTACATCATCAGCATAGTGTTTGTAGCCCAATAAGTTCTGGCCACGTAACAACATCTGCAATGGAGTATTTTTAAGATGAGCTTTTAACGTGCGAAGACGTTGCCATGGATCTTCGTCCAAGAAACGAAGGCAGCTGTCAAATGTTGCGCCGCCCCAACATTCCAATGCTTCATAACCTACCGCATCCAATTTTTCCAATACAGGCAACATCTGGCTGGTACGCATACGAGTTGCCAAAATGGACTGATGACCATCGCGGAGGACGGTTTCCATGATTCTTACTTTTTTCGCTTTCATAACTCCTTCTCCTTCACTGTCGAGATGAATTGTTCACTGCCACTCCATAAAACCTTCCACATTTTACAGATGTTAACAATCCATATCCTCTAAAATTACGCTTATGACGAATACCTGCTGTCTACTCAGGGCAGTCTCTGTATTCGTCTCACATATCTATTAGACTACTAATGACTTTCTTTGTCTAACATATTTACAATACCGATTACTCATAATATATATTTATATTAATTATTATTTTTTTAGGAGCTGTTTCAATCACAATATTACGGCCATCTTTTTTAACTTGAATAAAGAAATTACCATAACCGTCCTTAAAGTATTCCATCTTAATATCTAATAAGAGCTTACCGATTTGGGTTTCCACTTTCTCAGTTAAAAACTCACGATAGAAGGCTTCCTGACTATTGACCGGCGATTTGCGAAGCGGTGCCGGACGACGGGCCGCCGCTTCCCCTTTAAGCATAGCCGTTTCAAAGGTTTCTTCTTCCTTCACATTCTTAAACATATCAGCATCGCTCAAGCCTTTTTGAATTTTAATTTTAGCCATAATACTCTTCCTTTCACTATTAAAACGAGAAAAGGCCTGCTGTAGCAGACCTTTTTCTCTTACCTATGCATAAACCTCATAATTAACACCAAAAGTCTGTTTATGCTTATTTATTACTTTTTATTGTCACTACCGGTACCGGACGACCGTTTATCTTCAATCGTCTTCTGAATCGATGCGACCGTAATATCTTTTAAATCCTGCTGCGTAGCAAAAGTATCTACCGTTTCAAATCCAACGCCGAGGCGTCCTTCCATGACAGATAAGGCCTTATCATCCTCATCCACCTTGGCAATGTAAATATCTTTGTCTTTATCCACACCGATCAAGCGATAGCGGCCCGGCGGATTAATAACACGCCAGCCCCCTTCCGTGCCGTCAAACATAAACACGTCACCGGTACGCACATTATCATAGAAGAAAATATCTTCGTCATAGAAAACTGCGATACGCCCGATATTGGACGCCTGCATGTAAACGCGGCGCGTATCATAGTTCGCGTCGGTACGATAAATGCGGTACGCATTATCGGCCACTTTAATCTTCATGTATACTACGTTGGTAGCCGTGGAGAAAGCAGCATCCACGATTTTGCTGTCTGCCGGCAAATCTTCCATGGTGGTATCCACTTCATGTTCCGGACTTTCCGGGTCAAAACGGGCCAGCACCACATTATCGGAGGCCCCGCCGTAAAGCCCCATAATCGCTAAATCGCGATCCGGTAACCATTCGAAATAGCTTACCGAACGGCCCTTTAAATCAATATTGGTCGGTGTTTTTTCACCGGACTTGTACACTTTAACGGAATCCTGAGTTACTACCGCCATATACTTATAACCTTCGGAATAATATTTATTCCCGTCCACTTCAGGGAAGTTGCCGTCTTTTTCTTGGCCATCACTGGCCGTTACTTCAAAATCCGTAGTCGGGGCGAAGTAAATTTGATCTAAGTAGTAATAGATGCCGCCCTGCAAGGCCAAGCCCAATGCAAAAGCTGTCATTATTTTACCAAACGATGCCATAGCCCCTCCTATTCAACAATAAAGGCCGTCGGAATCATCCGTTCGCCCAATAAATCGGCCGGTTTATTAACAACTTTGCCGTTATAATACAAGGTCGTACTGGACCCGCCATCAAGGTTCGCCGCAATATAGCAACCTTCTTCGTAAAGAACATCCTGCACGTCACGCAAAGTGGCGCCCGTGGAATAGCCCGGTTGGCGTCCGTCGATAACGAGGAAAATCACCGTGCCGTCTTTTTTCTGACCGATAGCCGTACGCGGGCCGATGCCCCAGCCGCCGTCACCGTCGGTAATCATCTTTTGGCCGTCCACAATAAGCGGCGGTCCGAAGGTAATCCCTTCAGCCGCATCCATGTCAGCCAATTCCGTCTTAGTATAGGTACCGGCGATTAAGTTGCCTTGCTTCGTAAAACCGACAAAATCAACCGCTTCATCGGGACCTACGTCCTTACCGATAACATAATTGCCGTCCTGCATAATAAAGCCATATGGCAAACGGCCCGTACCGGTACCGTTCGGATCGTGGAAACCGCCTGCATTAATAGCGGCTACCGCATCATTATCCTTGGCAATATTACTTACGGTTTCCCCTTTTTCCTGAATGTTTTTAGCCGTCGCTACTTTAACACGACGCGGATCCGGAATTTCAAGAACGTAACCCACATAACGGGTAGACTCAATGCGGCGCATTTTGAGCGTCGTATCTTCACGTGCTTTAAATTTAAATAAATCCTGACTCCGCACGGTGCCCACCGTCCCGAGAATCATGTTGATTTCGTCTTGATTAAACAACCAAGTAATGTACTGTGGATGACGCGAACGCATAATCGCCCCCACAACGGTTCGTTTCAGATTATCAAAAGGGCCAAACAGCACCACAATCGGTGATGTGACAGCGGTAAAAATAAACATGACGAGTATAAATTTTACCCACCCTCTGCTAAAAAATCGTTTCATCCTTTACTCCTATCTATTATAAATCGGTGTAATCCTCCGTGGTAATACGCTCTTCAAAATGCTTCAAATCCACTGCATTACCTATCCAGATGCGCTGCAAGGCATACGGATTATCACCGTGGTGAACCCAACCCGGATTCATAGTTACAGCGAGCAAAATACCGTTATCTTCGGCCGCTTTTTGAGTATACTCTTCCTGGCGCCCATAAGGGTAGCAGAACCACTTATTGTCGATACCCAATTGGTCTTTAAGAGCTTTTTGAGCTTTGACAATATTATCAAGCTGTTCACTCTTCGAAAGTTCGTTCATGCGCACATGATCATAGCCGTGACTGGCAATGGTAACGCCGCCTTTTTGCATTTCTTTAATTTGTTCCCACGTCAAACGGGTCCCCACATCGCCGGGATTTACAAATACCGTCGCGGCGAAGCCGTATTCTTTGAGCACCGGATACACGATGCTGTAGGTATCGGCATAGCCGTCGTCAAAGGTGAGTACCACCGGTTTAACCGGCACCGCTTTACCGTTACGGACGTAGTCATTTAATTGTTCCATCGTAATCGGGTTGAACCCTTTATCGTGCAATAATTTCATTTGGGCGCGGAATAAATCCTCGCGAATTACCGCATCATTGTCTTCATCGGGTCCCACTTTGTGATACATGAGTACCGGAATCCCTTTAGGCACTGCTGTAGCCACCGTCGTTTCTGTCTTAACCGCAGCCGGTTTAGCTGCTTCCGGAGCCGGTTCTTTAGTATCCGCCGCACAGCCGGCGATTAACATCATAAGGCCCCACATCAATCCCAAGACTATTATGAAACGTTTCATTATAAGCCTCCTACTTATTCAATTGTCTTCTAAAAACATTTATGCACTCTATATTATATCATAAAGAATTGTCCTATGCCTATTGACACCGAATCAAATCGACTCCTATACTTGAAGTATATTCGAATAATAAATATAACATTATAGCAAAAGACTCAGATGAAGTTTTATTTTTTGAAAAAACGAAAGGAGTCCTCTCTTGTGAAAAAGAAAATTGCCCTTGTGCAAATGAATATCGCCGCCGGCGAAGTGGAACAAAATTACGCCCACGCCACGGAGTTGATTGAAACGGCCGCACAGCAAAAGCCGGATATTATTGTTCTCCCCGAAACATGGAACACCGGGTTTAAGATGACCGAAAAGCTTCCTCAGGATGCCGACAAAAACGGGGAACGCACCCAAACTATGCTCAGCGAACTGGCAAAAAACATGACGTGAATATCGTGGGTGGCTCCGTAGCCATCTTGCGCAACGATAAGGTGTATAACACGACCTATGTGGTAGACCGTAAGGGCAATGTCATCTCCGAATTCGATAAAATCCACGGCTTTTCGCCGGCCAAAGAAGATCAATACTTCCAAGGCGGCGACCATACGCATCGCTTCTTCCTCGATGATATTCCTTGCTCCAGCGTCATTTGCTATGACATCCGCTTCCCGGAAATCATTCGTAAAACGACCCTCGAAGGAGTGGATCTATTCTTCGTACCTGCCGAATGGCCTACCTTGCGTCTTCATCATTGGGAGCTTTTGAACACCGTCCGCGCCATTGAAAATCAGATGTTTTTATGTGCGGTGAACTCATCCGGCTTCATTGGCAAAGTGGAAGCTGCCGGTAACTCCCTGCTCCTCGATCCGTGGGGCGAAGAAATTCTCCACCTCGGCAAGGATGAAGAAATTGCCGTGGGCACCATTGATTTGAGTGTGATTCAGGAAATTCGCAATAAGATTAATGTGTTTAGAGATAGACGTCCGGAATTGTATTAAGGGTAAAACACGACTGACATAGACATAATAAGCATAATTATCCCGCCATTAGAACCAAAAACTGTTAGACAAACAAACAATTAAAGCGTATGATAAAGACATTATTATGAATTATACATTTTTTAATGATGTTTATATTCTAGCCTTAAACTAAATTATGAATCAGCCGCGTAGCAACGACTATCCATAGGGTTCTGCTTAGAATATACCACAACGGGGAGGCGTATGTGGTGAGTCCAAAAGATAAAGAACAAAAGTATGTTACACCGGAATTTACAAATTCACAAATAGCCGAAGATGAAGGCGTGATGCGCTTTCAAAGACGAACAGAGCGAAGAATATTGGCACGCAAAGCGAGATTCGGTTTGGAGAATCGTGCGGAAGCCTTGGCTCTGGCACCGTTATTTGTCTCGCCAAGGCACGTAGAAATGCCTGACGATGGCATTCCGCGGGGCAATGCTCTATTCAATTGTTTAGGGTATAAAATTGCCTATTTGCGCAAAGAAAAAGGCTGGTTGCAAAAAGATTTAGCCAAGGAAACAGGAATCAGTGTCAGTTATATTTCAAAACTGGAACGGGGCTATCAAATTGAAGGTGTAACACTTGATATCTTGCTTACCCTCGCCAATGTGCTGGAAGTTACACTAAAAGATTTATTTGATTTTTCAAAAGAAGATGTCTACTTTGCTTACTATCGACTGAAAATTCACAGCTATTCCTAACTCCTCATAGCAGAGTGAATTCTTATAGGATGTTCCATTAACAACTAATATGCTACCCTAAGCCCTGTACAAAAATCTTCGTAATTTTTTATTTTCGTGATTGACAAGTTATTTACTTTCCCTTATACTATTAAAGTACGTTACACGACGTGGAGAGGTGTCCGAGCGGCTTAAGGAGCATGATTGGAAATCATGTGTGCGGTGATACCGTACCGAGGGTTCAAATCCCTCTCTCTCCGCCAGAGCTAAAAGCGCTGTCTGATTAGTCAGGCAGTGCTTTTTTTATGTCTACTCGCATTCTACTTTACATCAACTTTTTTATATATAACCACTCCTTATTTTTTACATACTCCTTACGTTTCCATTACCATTCATTGATAATCTCTTGATATAATCAGCTTACATATGCGAACTGCATAATTTTCTGGAGGTGCATGATAACAATGAAAAAACAATGGAAATGCTTACTCGCCCTAGGTATGACGCTTACAACTATGGGAGGCCTTGGCTTTGCGGCTGACGGCGTTCAAACAACGTCCTACATCGTTAACGCAGACAAATTCCAGTTGCCTTATGCCGGCAACGAAACTGTTTTTAACCACAAAATCAACCCCGGTTACGGCTCCGCCCTTGCTTTGAAATCCATCAACAAAGACGGCACGATTGAATTCTATGCCATCACCGACCGCGGTCCTAACGGCGACATTCCAACCTATGTGAAAACGGTAAAAAAATGTCCGGGAAGTTCTTCCCTACCCCTGATTTCACACCAAGCATCGGTATCATCAAAGTGGATCCCGCCAAAGATCGTGCGGACATCATCAAATCCATTCCGCTCAAAGTAAACGGTAAAGCCATCTCCGGCAAACCGGTTCCATCCGGCCTCACCGGTTCCACTAACGAAGTGGCTTTAGACTTCAACATGAATAACTTGGGCACTGACGTAAACGGTCTTGATACGGAAGGTATTTCCCTCGACAAAGACGGCAACTTCTGGATTAGTGACGAATACGGTCCATTCGTAGCCAAAGTCGATAAAAAAGGCAATATCCTTGAAAAATACGGTCCCGGCCAGGGCCTTCCTACCATTTTAGCTAACCGTGTTCCAAATCGCGGCAGTGAAGGCGTTACGGTCGATGAAAACGGCCATGTATTCGCCTTTATCCAAAGCCCGATGAACATCGACGGCAAAACAGCCAAAACAGCTAAATATATCCGCATCGTTGAACTCGATCCTACAACGAAAGCTACTACTATGTATGCTTACCCTGTAGACACCGGTTATAAAAACACCGGCGCTGCCAAAATCGGCGATATTACGTCTATCGGCAACGGCCAGTTCCTCATGATCGAACAAGGCAAACAAAACGGCGAAAATGCAGAATCTTATCTACAAAGTAGACCTTAACGGTGCTACCGCCATTCCTAACAACGGTGACCTCGAACTCGGTCTTTTAGACGGTCAAATCGTACCGGCTAAGAAAGAGCTCGTACTCGACTTACGCGCTCAGGGCTGGGATATTGAAAAAGCCGAAGGTCTAGCTCTCATGCCAGACCGCAAAACTATCGTAGTTGTTAACGACAACGACTTCGGTATAGACATCAACGTAGAAGACAAAGCGGTAGCAGATGCTGAAGTAGATGATTACACCTACGATGCTGACAAACAAGTTATGATTTATGACGAAGACAAAGCACCTCATGATGTAACTATCAGCTTGAAACAAAACGCTCCGGCTGAACAACAAAGCCAGATTTGGTTCTTCACATTACCAAAAGCTTTATAATACCCTAACCTCAATCAACCTCAAAAGCTTTGGTACGTAGAATCTTTTCAATACCTACAATTTAAGCAAAAAGAGCAACAATTCCTCGTTGTTGCTCTTTTTGTTTGTCCCTGTTATTTTAACTGCGGGACTTAACTCAAGCCTTTACGGCAGGGCTTTCATTAACCTTGCCAGCATGACAAAACATCTGTATTTTTCAAAAAAATAGTAAATTTTAAATTTCCTACTTTACAAGTGTGATTTACTCATGCTATAATCAGCCTCAAGAAATTCAATAGCGATATTATCAAGAGTGATGGAGGGACTGGCCCTATGAAATCCGGCAACCATTCGATGGTGCTAAATCCTGCGGCATGTCCCGAGAGATAACAACAAAGTAACGATGACTTGGGAATACAAGGGCATCGTTTTTTTATTACCCATCGCTTACTATTTTGTATTTGGGGATACAGGATAACCATGAATTTCAATTATTGTTATATTATTTTTATTATAGTATTTGAGACAAAAGGAGAGTTTTAACATGAAGAAATTTTTATCCGTAGCTGCTACCTTCGTATTAGGCAGCGCCTTACTACTCGCGGGATGTGGCACTGATCAAGGCAATGCCGCGGCCGGTTCTGACAAAAAAGTAACCTTAACCGTAGGTGCTTCACCGGTTCCACACGCTGAAATTCTGGAACATGTAAAAGACAAATTGGCCAAAGAAGGGGTAGACCTTAAAATCATCGAATTTAGCGACTACATCAAACCTAACCTCGCCTTAAATGATAAAGAAATCGATGCGAACTTCTATCAACATATCCCGTTCATGAAGAAGTTTGAAGAAGAGCATAATATGAAATTTGTGTCTGCCGGTGCCGTGCATATCGAACCGATGGGCTTATACTCCAATAAAATCAAAGACAAAAACTTACAAGAAGCCGTGCCAAACGGTGGTAAAGTGGCGATTCCTAATGACCCGACCAACACAGGACGTGCTTTACAGTTATTACAACAAGCCGGTCTCATTACGTTAAAAGACCCTAATAACATTTATTCCACTAAATTGGATATTGTTGCCAATCCTAAGAACTTAGACATTATTGAAGTAGAAGCGGCTCAAACACCAAGAACCCTTGATGACGTAGATATTGCCGCTATTAATGCCAACTATGCCTTGGGTGCTAATTTAAATCCATTAGCCGATGCGTTGTTCTTAGATTCCAAAGATTCGCCATATGCTAATTTAATTGCCGTTCGTCCCGGTGATGAAAATCGCCCTGAAATTAAAAAATTGGTAGAAGCTCTTCATTCTCCTGACACCAAACAGTTTATTGAAGAAAAATACAAAGGCTCTATCTTACCGGCATTCTAATTTGTTCTTCTTTTCTCTTTACAATTTTGTCCCCTCATGGTATACTAACGAAAGAATTAAATACGGACTGTTATCGAGAGTGATGGAGGGACTGGCCCTGTGAAATCCGGCAACCATTCGATGGTGCTAAATCCTGCGGTATATACCGAGAGATACGAAGTAAATGTAGGCGACTCGGTTTTACCGAGCCGCCTTTTTTATTCCGATACATTTCGTGCAGTTTTTCTATTTTGAGGAGGTAGAGACATGAAAAAATTATTTTCGTTAGCAGCCGCTGCTATTTTGGGGAGTGCCTTACTATTGGCCGGTTGCGGCAGCGACAACAACACATCCGCCGGTACATCCGGTAAAACAGTGATTACGGTTGGTGCATCACCGGTTCCACATGGTGAAATTTTGGAACAAGCTAAACCGTTATTGGAAAAAGAAGGTATTGAACTTAAAGTTGTAGAATTCACCGATTATGTAAAACCTAATATGGCTCTTAACGACAAAGAGTTGGATGCCAACTTCTTCCAGCACGTGCCATATCTTGAAAAATTCATCAGCGAACATAAAATGGATTTAGTATCCGCCGGTAAAGTTCATGTTGAACCAATGGGCGTTTACTCCAAAACGATTACCGATAAAGACTTAAATGCAGCTTTACCTAACGGCTCTAAAGTAGCAATTCCGAATGACCCAAGTAATGGCGGCCGTGCCCTTATCTTATTACAAAAAGCCGGTCTCATCACTTTGAAAGATCCTAACAACATTTATGCTACCAAAGCTGATATCGCTTCCAACCCTAAGAATCTTGAATTCGTAGAACTCGAAGCCGCTCAATTGCCACGCAGCTTGGATGACGTAGCTATTGCCGTTATCAACACTAACTACGCTTTGGAAGCCGGTCTTGATCCTCTTAAAGGTGCTTTATACTTAGAAGATAAAGATTCCCCATATGCTAACATCGTAGCGGTACGTAAAGGCGACGAAAATCGTCCTGAAATCCAGAAATTAATGAAAGCCTTACAATCTCCTGAAGTTAAAAAATTCATCGAAGATAAATACAAAGGCGCTATCTTACCTGCTTTCTAAGTCGTAAGATAATTTAAAAACAACAACAAATACAACTAACAACTAAAAGCCCGCTGAAGTGCTTCTCATCTGAACACTTCAGCGGGCTTTTTTTAAGTAGTGAACCATGTTTAAAGGAGCGTAAGCGACGCATAAACATGTGTGAATCTCTTAGTTCGCGGCGTAAAATTTTACGAAGTAAAATTCACAGCCGCCGAACAGGACGCATTTACAAAGTACTTAGTGCTCACCACATCACTCCAAATCTTTCGGTCCGAAGCTATGTGGTAACATTTCGTCCATGGTATAGCTTATAATCTGTCCTGCTTCATCTTCCAGCAAAATCTGCGGAATATCGAACTCTAACATCACCTGACGACAGGCGCCGCAAGGCATGCACGGATTACTTTTCAGACCTACAATGGCAATAGCCTTAAATGTCGTATAGCCTTTGGCAATTGCCGTCTGAATGGCGCCTCGTTCAGCGCACATGGTAAGGCCGTACGACGCATTCTCTACATTACAGCCGCTTATAATGGTCCCGTCTTCACTGAGTAAAGCTGCCCCCACCGCAAAATTGGAATACGGACTATACGAATGGAGCGCCGCTTCTTTCGCCGCCTCAATTAATGTTTGTTGCCAAGTGGCCATGATTGCCTCCCCTATAATCAGACGATTATTATTTCACTCGCAAATTATGTCAAAACCAATAATTCACCGAATTAGCCAACTATACATACCGTTCCGTACCGTCCGCTGTAACTCTGGCAAATACCAACGGTCGTTTGGCCGGTGGTGCGGCTTTAATCGTCAAAGCGTTTAAATAGCCCGTTTCGCCTTCCACCAAGGTGTTTTCAGAACTGCTCTGTAAATACGCAATAGTATCACCCGCTTCAACCGCATCACCGGTCTTTTTAAGCATCCAAATGCCCGCCTTGTAATCGAGTGTATCCGTCTTCGTATAACGGCCGGCCCCCAAGGCTAAGGCCGCTCGACCGCAAGCTTCCGCATCCATGTGTGTAATATACCCCGATTTAGGCGCAATAACCGCTTTTTTATAAGCCGCTTCCGCAAACGTCGCATCCGTCAATACCGATGCATCACCACCCTGAGCTTTAACCATTTCGACGAATTTTTCAAAACCGCGACCACTCTTTAATGTGTCTTCCGCCAAAGTTACGCAGTCTTCATAGGTTCCTTTGCCCCCAAGATATAGCATATTGGCGGCGAGGGTTATGGACTCGTGAATTAAATCTTCAGGACCTTTACCGCGCAGAACTTCCACCACTTCCGCAATTTCGGTGGCGTTGCCGATGGCCTGACCCAAAGGCCTATCCATGTCGGTAATCAGCGCCACTGTTTGACGCCCGTTATGATTACCGATAGCCACCATCGTTTCCGCCAGTCGCACCGCATCACCCAGCGTTTTCATAAAAGCCCCACTGCCCACTTTAACATCCAAGAGAATCGCGTCGCTGCCGGCGGCTAGCTTCTTACTCATCACGGACGATGCAATGAGGGGTATGCTGTCCACCGTGCCCGTCACATCACGAAGGGCATACATGAGTTTATCGGCGGGCGCCAAATTACCGGATTGTCCCGTAACGGCTACGCCTACTTTTTTGACAATATTAAAGAAGTTTTCTTTATCTAGCGCCACATTCACGTGCGGAATAGATTCCAATTTATCGATGGTACCGCCTGTGTGACCGAGACCACGGCCCGACATTTTAGCGACGGGCACACCGCAAGCGGCCACGATTGAGGCAATAATAAACGTCGTTTTATCCCCCACACCGCCGGTGCTGTGCTTGTCCACCTTAATGCCCGGAATAGGACTCAAGTCAATCTGTTCCCCCGACTCAGCCATAATCATGGTCAAATCCGCCGTTTCCATATCGGTCATGCCTTGGAAATACACCGCCATGAGCCACGCACTCATCTGATAATCGGGAATATCGCCTTTTACATAATTATCGATAATATATTTCAACTCTGCCTTTGTATGAGCCAGGCCGTTACGTTTTTTGATAATCAATTCATTCATATGCATAGTATCACCTGTTTTCGTGAAAACCATAGTAGCTGTCTCATGTTATCAACTGTTATACATGGCAGCTACTAATGCCGAAATGCTGCATCTGCTTAAAATGTTTCGTCTAAACGATTGGCCAAAAGCCCTACGGCCGCACTGGCGCCAATACGGTCACAACCGGCCGCCAAATAGGCTATCATATCCTCGATGGAACGAATGCCGCCGGCTGCTTTTATCTTAACATTCGGTCCGATATGTTTTTTAAATAACAGCACGTCATCAAGCGTAGCCCCGGCTGTGCCAAAACCGGTGGAGGTTTTAATATAATCGGCACCGCCATCCGTTACCGCTTGGCAAAGAGCGATTTTCTCAGCCTCCGTCAAATAACAGGTTTCAATGATAACCTTAAGCACCTTGTCGCCGCAGGCCTCTTTAACGGTCTTAATTTCTTCCACTACATTGGCGTAATGACCGTTTTTAACCATGCCAAGGTTGATAACCATATCCACTTCGGACGCACCGTCTGCTATGGCCGCTTTTGCTTCAGCCACTTTGACAGCGGTTGTCATGTAACCGAGAGGAAACCCGATAACCGTGCAGATAGTCACTTCTTCGCCGTATTTTTCAAACACGGGCTTCACATAGGATGGAGGAATGCAAATGGAGGCAGTTTCAAACTCCACTGCCTCTTCCACTAACTGCTGAATGGATGCCCAATCGGCCGTCGCTTTCAATAAAGTATGGTCCACATGTTTTAAAATTTTTCGTCCCGTATATTTCATTACTGCCGCTTTGCCGCTCATACGCCACCCCGCATCATATTAACTTTATATTGTAAAAAATTGACTATTCTTAGAAGAACGACATCTGCTCGCCAGATGCTTCTTCTTTTACTTTTTCACGACGATCATCCGTAATAAAGGATTCCTTAGCGAGACCGATGTTCGCCAATAATTGGTCCATAGATTGAACCCCACGCTTTTTAGCGGCTGCAATGGCTACCTGCGCACAAATTTCCGCATCATCCAACGCATAGTGATGTTTGAATTCATAGCCTAAGTAAGCAGCTAGCGTATTCAATTTATGGTTCTGCAAATCAGGCCAAACCCGTTTGGAGATTTTTACCGTACAGGTGTAATCAAGTTCCGGCCATTCAATATTATAGTGATCGAGGGTAGCACGTAACACACCGATATCAAACTTCGCATTATGAGCGATAACTAATTTGCCTTTCAAGTGATTTTCGTAAATAGCAGGCCATAATTTATCAAACGTCGGTTTATCCATTACATCTTTTGGCAAAATCTCATGAATGGCAATACATTCTTCATCAAACTGCATGAACGGCGGCTTGATAAGACTGTAGCCGCGTTTAGTAATCTGACCATTTTCAACAGTCACTACAGCCAACGAACAGGCACTGTTGGCGTATTTATTGGCTGTTTCAAAGTCAATGGCAACAAAATTTAACATATATAAACTCCTTTTATTGTGAATCAAATAATCAATGTACTTTTATTTCCAGGCATTAATAAGACCGCTCGTCACAATATGGACGGATAAAAAAAGCCTTTTCTATGCCGCTACTATATCGAAACATCTACCTTTTATTATACTCCATATGATAGGTTTTATCATCTGTTTATACATAAAAAGTTTTTTTACAATCGAATAGACAGGGTCCGGCTTACTGCCGCCGGAATACAAAAACACCGCAAGTGACGCGCATGGCCTCTCACCCATACGCGCCGTCTTACGGTGTATTGTGCAATATTAAATCGTAAACAGATTTTGATGTATATAAACTTCCCTCTCAGGGAAGGTACCATATTATATTAACAGATTATCTATGTAAAAGCCGAAGGCTGTCTTTATTTTCAATGCAACGTTGTGCCTGTTTTGACAATAAATTATATTGTCTTATTTAATGAGTAAATGTGGGGTCTTCATTTCCATGAAGGCATAAGTCCCCGGAGCAATCATGAGCAAATCGCGATCTTGTTGATTCAAGGTGCGACGAATTTCGCTGTCACGGTTAGCCAAAATTTTGTGGAACCATTTAGGATCAATCAATACGCCGGTGCCGATGGCGGCAATGTCGGAGTATTTAAGGGCCGCTTCCACGTCTTCACGAGTGTGAATATCGCCTACGGAAATGAGCGGTAAACGACCGTTGATTTTTTCATACACATACTGCAACATAGATTTGTCGGCATATTTTGCTATATCAGTAGCACGATCATAGCGCGTTAAGGAAATGTGGAGATAATCCAGTTCTTTGTCGGCCAATTTATCAACGAGCCACAAGGTTTCTTCCAAGTTGAAGCCCGGATCGGTTTCTTCACGCGGGGAGAAACGATAGCCTACGATGAAGTCTTTATGACCCGATTCTTTTACCACTTGAAGGACACCGTCTACAACACGTTCAATGAAGGTGTAGCGTTTTTCCATGGAGCCGCCCCATTTATCGGTACGACGATTGGAATGTGGTGAAAAGAACTGATGCAACAAGTAATGGTTAGCCCCGTGAAGTTCAACGCCGTCAAAACCGGCTTTCATGGCACGAACCGTAGCGGCTTTGAAGTTTTCAATGATTTCTTCAATTTCATCGTTAGTAAGTTCACGAGGCACTTCGGAGCCTGCGCGGCCTGCCGCATAAGCACTCGGCGCTACCGGTTGTTCACCGCCCAATGTCTTATGATCAGACATACGGCCTGCATGGAAAATCTGAAGAATAGCTTTCGTTCCGTTTTCTTTCATGGTAGCCGCTAATTTCGAAAGCCCCGGAAGGAATTTATCATCATACACACCGAGTTCACCGGTCCAGCCGAGACCATTTTCTTGGATGTTCGCTACGCCCGTAATGAATAGGCCCGCACCACCGGTACGCATGCCGTAGTAGGCAATTTCATCACCCGTTACCGAGCCGTCGTAATAACTCATACGCGTCGTCATCGGTGGAATCGCCAAACGATTCTTTAATACGACACCATTTCTTAATTTTACTTGTTCCGTTAACTGTTTCATCGGTCAATCTCCTTTTTGCTGACTATGACGGCTTTTAAACGTCATTATCTCTTCTCTATCTGAACAATAGTGTTGCCTATTGGAATTTTCACCACAAGCATGCCTTTATCAATATGCATGCTCATGCATGTATCTATGTAAAAAAAATATATGTAAACAACCTAAGCAGTAATCACGTCTCATTACTGCTTAGATTGGAATTACTGACAGCTACTTAACTTCATAGCCCGCCGTTTATCGGTCGGTTGTACTCATACAGCCTTACTTATAATAACGCTGCAGTACTTCTTCTACCACTGTTTTCGCTTCTGTCAGTCTCTTCAAACCACAATCCGTAATGGCAATATAAACGCCTCGTTTATCACAATCGCAATCGACTCGTCGAATCGAGCCGCAATTGCTACCTTCCATGCGAACGATCATACGCGACATAGCACTTTGGCTAAGCCCCATATATTCTTGCAATATATTCAAACGCATTTTCTTTTCTTCGCTGTGCGCCAAAAAGTATAATACGTAATACCCGTTTAATGTTAATGATGTTCTCGCTTCCAACTCTTTGCTCAAAGCATCGGTTATATCTTTAACTCGTCTTATATCGGCTAACCATTGATCCATGAAAGCCATCGACTCACCTCCTCTAAATGCATGCACATGCATTTACTTTGTTTAGTATAAAGCATGTTCTGAAAAAATGCAACCCCTAAATTTAAATTTTTCTATCTTTTAAACTTAGGGGCGCTTCTCTTATTTATTCAGCTGTATTGAGTATTCAGTTTTCTTAAAAATCCGTATACTGCGTCGATTTTGCTTATTTTAAAATCGGCACGGTGTACGAGCCATGAGGCATAAGCAAGATTTCCGCATCGTTACCGAGCTTTGCCTCAGCGAGCTTCAAAGCTTCCTCTAAAGAGTGAACCGGTGTGAAAAAGGCTTTACGAGCATAATCGTCATCGAGGCTCGACATCAGGTAGAAGTCGGCTTTTTTCATTAAACGAGTAACGGCATAGGCTTTATGACGACCGATTTGGAAATCGTGACGCACCGAATCTTCGATGGCCTGAATAGAATGAAAATCATTCACGGTTTGGTCAAAAATCGGCGAACCGGAACCTTCGCGGCATTCAGCCAATAAGATTACCACACCGCCCGGTGCCACGGCACGAACCGCATTATCCATGGTCTTTTGGGACTGATAAATATTAATATCCTTCGGATAACCACCGGTTGAGGCAATAACAATCGGCGCCTGACGTTCAATGACAACGCCGTTTTGCGAATTCACAAAGTCACAGGCTGCTTTATGAGCGGAAATATAGTGCCCCGCAAATACACCGGTAAATTCTTTTTCACCATTCAATACTACGTTCAGTAAGAAGGTAGGTGGGCACATGGCCACGCCTTCCATTTGATCATCATAGATAGGGTTCCCTTCCAAATGACCAAGTGTTGCTTTATCATCGAGCATTAAGCTGTGGTTTTGACGAATCGTTTCATAAGAGGCTACGCCCGGCAAAATGGCTTTACGCCCGCCGCCGAAACCGGCAAAGAAGTGATGGACCACGGAACCGGTACAGATAATATGGTCTGCTTCGACTACATGACGATTGAGCCAAACGTCGGTACCAAAAGACGTCGTACCAACATGAACGAAATCTTCCTTTTTCTTAGCGCTGGAGTTGTACATAGCCACACGACCGGCTGCTTCCATCCCCACTTCACTAATCATTTCAGCCTCTGTCATATCACGATGTGTCCCTAAAGCGAAAACTATCTTAATATTTTCATCAGGAATCCCCACTTCGTTCAATTCATCCAGAATAATTGGCATGAAAACATGGGTATTGGCAATACGGGTCGTATCATTGGCGATGATAGCCACCGTTTCACCGGCTTTAAAAAGCTCTTTGAACGGTTTGGAATCAATGGGATGGGCCAAAGCCTCTTTGATGGCCGCTTCCGGATCTTCAATGACCGGCGTTTCCGCCATATGTAATTCCCCAATAATACGTTTTTCATCCAAACGGCAGTCAATCATTTGATCGCCATAGTGAAATGAGTAAGTTTTCATGCGTAAGCCCTCCATTTAACGCTTATAGTATTACACCAGTAATGTATATGTCTCCGTATCTTGATAACGGCCCTGTTTGATGCCTACTTCAGGCACGGTTCCGGAGAAAGTAAAGTTAAATTTATTATGTAATGATACACTCGCCTCATTGCCCGCCGTAATTACGGATACAACGAGATGTATGGATTCATCGTCTTTGGCCATTTGCAAAATATCCCCCATCAAGCGACTTGCTACCCCTTTACCGCGGTAATTCGGGTCGATGTAGATAGATAATTCGACCGTGCTGGCATAAGCTTCTTTGCTGCGATATTCGGACAGTGTTGCATAGCCGCAAACCTTACCGTCAATTTCAGCCACCAAAAGCGGATGGTTTTTAATGTTATGGTTTTCAAACCAAGTAGTCCATTCATCAATGGTACGAGGCTCAAGGTCTAAGGTTGCTACGCCGTGTACCACTTCATAGTTATAAATGTCTAATAATTCCGGAATGTCTTTACGTTCGCCACGGCGAACTGTAATCTCTGCTTTCATGTAAAACACCTCTTCTTCTCAAATTTGTTATAAACAATTATAGCACATGGGGAGATAATTGGGGTAAAAAGGTATAACTCTATAAATATAAAAAGGACACGGCCAAGATTCGGTCGTGTCCTAAATTATATAACTGTTATATATTCAATTATTCTTAAGCTTATTTAGCAATAGCTGCTTCCAATTTAGCCAAACGTGCTTTCAATTCGTCGTTGTCGGCTTGTAAAGAAGCAATATTCTTATCTTGCGCTTCTAATTTATTAGCCATTTCAGTTTTGCTCATATTGTTATATGGGGAAGATTCACCGAATTTGAAGGAAACACCGGCATTATACATGTTGTCGTTGTTACCTACAGTGGTAGCAAAGTTAAACATGATGTCGTTGTTCGGACGATAGAACGCACCGATAGCCGCAGCTGTTTCACTCTTATAGGCACCCATACCAACGGCAAAGGTTAATTTTTCATTAGAATCAAAGTCTAATGGATGTAAAGCGGCTAACGCAGCAGCACCGGCAGCGACTTTATTGACTTCCGTTCCCAAACGGGAAATCTGTTGGCTGTTATTCATGGTTTCAGAAGCCACGTTATCGATAGATTTTTGTAATTCATCACGAACTGTAACAACCTGATTAACGGTGGCTGCATTATGAGAACCGGAAACTAAATCAGATTCGCCAACGTTTTGAATAACTTGATTATTGGCATTGATGCCTTCGTTGGTAATGTAAGTGTTGCCACCAACGGAAATGCTGTTTTCTACTTTAAGCTCTTTGTTCAAAGAAAGGCTGAAATCATTTTTACCGTTTTCTTTAACTTGAATGTTGCCATCGCCGGTGATTTTAGTTGGAGTAACTAAACCGTTAACTTGTCCTAAAGCGTCTTTCAATTGACCTTCGGTAGCAGCACGGTCGGCTTGAACTTTAGTAGGATCCCAAGTTGTATTAGTAAGACCGGTAATAGTGCTGGCACCGTCTTTAGTACCAATGGAAACATCACCAGCCTTAATGGTGTCACCGAGGCTTACTTTAAGACCTTTGCTTGCATCTTTAGGGTCCACTTGTTCTACTACTACACCAGTGGTATCATCTCCGACAATATTTAAAGTGCCATTACCGTTAACAATGTTATCTACACGAGTATTAAGATTATTAATCTTAGTTGTGTTTTCAGCAATATTTTTAGTATTATTATCGATTTGAACAATTGTATCTTTATTTAAATCTACAACTACAGCATTTTTATCTGCATTGTAGGTAACAGCAGTTTTAGTACCATCGGCAAAGTTTACAATACCATTTTTACCGATAACGTTTGCTTTATTGCCATTAACTTTTAGTTCCCAAGCACCGGCTTTGCTTAAATCTTCATCGGTAATACCTAATACTGTTTTCCATTTGTTAATATTAGTGTCACCTGTCAAGTTGCTGGCATCGACTTTTACAAAGGTATCACCTAATGTATTAGTAATGCCGTCTTTGTTGAGAGAGTACGTGATTGTATTACCGTCAATAGTTGCATTAACATTGGCATCACCGGCAAACGTAATGGTTGGTGCGGTATCACCACCAAGTGCAATCTTAGTAGTCTTATCGCCTACAGCCACATTAAAACCGGCTTGTAATTTAGTGATATTGTCACCATTAGTTGTAGTTGCGGTGTCAATCGTGCTTACTTTATTGGCAACAGTTTTTAACTGTGCTACGTTAACAGCATCTGTGTCTTCTGTTCCGGCAGCAACATTAATAATTTGACGAGTGTTGCCATTTGAACCTACACTAACAGCACTATAGGTGGATTTATAGGTGGATAAGAGAGAATCCTTGACGGTTACATCAGATTCTGAAATGTTATTTGCCTTTTCATAAGCTCGTAAATCTGTAATAGCTGTGTCTTTAGCACTTTCTAATTTTTTAAGGGTATTAAAATCCTCTTGACGATCAGCTTCAGTCGCATAGGTTTTTGCTGTCATTGTAGCTACTTGATCATCATAAGCCTTTAATTTTGTAACATAATCCTGACGTAAATTTTGCCAATCAGTATATGTATCCTTGTATTTATCATAAAATGCAATTACACCATCAATAACAGTCTGATTACCGGTTGCGTTTGCCAAGGCTATATCAGAAGCCATAGAATTAGGATTTGTAGATAATTTTGTGTTCAATTCATCATTTAATGGAACATAGCCATAAGAGCTATTCCCACGATTTGCATTCGAAAATTGTCCTAACGCCACACCGCCACCACGAATGGGATCATAGGCTGCACTACCCGTAGTAGCACCGCTACCTAAAGCCGTACCACCATACAATGCATTAGAAAAATCACCTACAGCCGTACCAATTCGATAAGACTGAGCATTGTACCCCATCGCTATACCATCAATAGCCGAAGCTCCATTCCCGATGGCCATGGCAAACTCCGTCTGAGTAACATCAGCAAATTTATTACTTACATTCCAACGGGAAGAGCTGGCATTATTACCGATAGCAATACCACCTACTGCACGCGAATCAATACCTACTACGGTAGATTTTGAATTACTATAGTTATTATAACCGACGGCAACGCCACCCACTAAAGCTTGGTTTAGTTTACCAACAGCCGTACCACCAACAACTATGGCAACATTATTTTCTGAATCCCATACTGAGGAAGTTGTTGCTCTGTTACCTGTGCCTATTACAGTTGCGTCATTACTAGCATAGTTATCAAACCCAATCGTGGTGGTAAGTTTACCATCTGATGTAGCAAATTTATTAGGGTGAGTTGTGCCCGATGTTAAATCAAGACTTTCTGCTGATGCCAAGGAATAACTACTGATTAACGCTAAAACGGCAGCTGCAATCCTAGGCGTAATTTTTTTTGCTTTTTTGGATATACATAATTTTTGATGTAACATAAATACCACTCCTAATAAACTTACTATTGTACTACTTAGTCAAAGCAAATTCTAAAATCAATTTTTAATGATTAATTCATTAATCCTTAATTCTTAACTATAATAGTCCTATTTAGATTAAATTTCAAGACTTTAATTTTTTAATGAAGACCTATCATCTCTGATATACACGTATTGAAAAAGTAGGATATATTAGATAACTTTTATGGAAATTAGATGAATTTTTGTAATAATTTATATTTTATGCGGTTTAGTTACTACTTGATAAGAATAATATTTTTCAATTATGAAAAATAATTACATTTAACAAGTTCATATTATTATGTGTTTTGTAAATGTTTTATAAAATAAATTTATAAGATTTTACATTTCTTTTACATTTAAATTTTAACAAATTGCAAGTAGTTGTTAGTCCCATAAAATAAGGGGATATTAACGAACTGGTAAAAATGATTGAACTCACATCTGTATATTGATATCTATTTTTATTTTCGGAAGTTTCAGATGTATTTATTAGGTGAAATGGCATACTATAAATCAATGAGTGGAAATAAAAAACACACCGGAGGGTGTGTTGAAGGGATTGTATATGATTTAGGATGTTGGCGTATAGCAGCGATAGAGGCTGTTATAGGCTATCATGTGGTGCTAAGGGCGGAAGTGGCTTAATGCTCTATTGATTTAGTGCGTGGCCGCATTGCTTGATTTTAGTGACTTTTTAGTGCTAAGAAGGCTAGAGGAAGAAAGCTCTATTGATTTAGGGCGTGACCGCATTGCTTCGCTCGCTGCGGTAGTAGGAATACTATCATTTGATGCTAGGGGGCTAGGGGCTAGTGGCTTAATGCTCTATTGATTTAGTGGCATACCGCATTGCTTCGCTCGCTGTGGTGGAGGGAGTTCGTAACCCTGAGTACGTCCAGCTCTAATCAGCGACTACCTATCATTCGTACACAGTCACGCTATATATGCTTCCCGTTCGGATGCTGTGGATTTTGCTACGCAAAATCTTACGCCCCGAACTACGCGATTCGCTATAATTTATGCGTCGTTTCACTCCTTTAAATTATGCTCTCTGCGTACGAAAGAAAGTGATGCAATACGATTTGTGCGTCGCTTTGCTCCTTCAAATCGTTTGCCCTACTTTTCCCAAGGCCAAGGCCTGGTCGGATAGGTAGTCAATACAACAAAAAAAGACACACCTTTCGATGTGTCCTTTTAGTCAATCAGCGACTACCTATCCTCCCAGGCCGCTTCCAGCCAAGTACTTTCGGCGTATACGAGCTTAACTACTGTGTTCGAGATGGGAACAGGTGGATCCTCGTAGCTATCGCCACTGAATTTGTCAGAGCTTGTACTCTGAAAACCACATAGAAGTGTAGATGTTTTATATGTTTTCGCGCATTAGGCTAATTCTTTGTTATAAATTAGACTACAGTATTTTAGTAAGTAAAGCCCTCGATCTATTAGTACCAGTCAGCTCCAAGCCTCACAGCTCTTCCACACCTGGCCTATCAACCATGTCGTCTACATGGGATCTTACTAACTTATGTTATGAGAAACCTCATCTCAA
>ENA-OQJP01000193-OQJP01000193.1-human-gut-metagenome-genome-assembly--contig:-NODE-193-length-22640-cov-2.603163_pt1 | contig 22640 bp, 28 predicted proteins | sample MGYA00242611_ERZ504778 | MGnify/ENA primary metagenome ERZ504778 (study PRJEB26092, sample SAMD00036349) | human gut metagenome | host: Homo sapiens | study: EMG produced TPA metagenomics assembly of...
AACAGACACCGGCTGAATAAGATAACTCAAGTTTCGGAAGTGAGTTTACGCCGTCTGAACCGGTATCTTCATCCTTATACCTTTCTTCAATTAACATTGTTAACGCCTTTTGCAGGTTGTCAGGTTCTTGTGCGCAAATAACAAGTCTTTTGCATTTAAAGAACTTCTTATTCACATCCAAAGAACAAGTTTTAACTCTGTGTTAAAACAAAGCTTTTGAGGAGAGAAATCTTACTTTTTAAGACATTGATTTTCAGATGATTTAGTCTAAGATTAGCTTCCTCACCTCACGGATGGACTCTTCGGGTGAAAGCCGGGATACTTCCTTTTTTGTCAACTATAAAAGAGGGCTTACACGTCCGAAAACTGAATTAGATTCTATGAGTAAAAGAAAACTTACCACCAAATTCGAAGAAGAACCCCAAAAAATCATTTCGATCTTCCATCTTACACCCTCTGTTTTTCAGGCAATACTTCGGATACCCTACTGATAGCCAATAGTATATCATTAGTTCTTTATTTAAATTTGCCTATTATACCATTTTATTTTCCTTAATACCTTTTTCTATTTACGCTTCTTTCTTTATCTCGGCCCGGGTACGGAGGCCCATAAGCCCGCATGACTGTGTCCATGAGCCCGAGTATGCGGGCTTATGAGCACAGGCATGCGAACCCCGGGATAAAGGGGTGTACGTTCTTTTTTCATAAAAGACTTAATCATAACACATTGCACACAAAGCGATGTAATGCTACTCAACAAGTCTTGACCAAAAGATAAAACGATATCCCCTCCTTCGGTGAAACAAATAAACCTTATTTAAATACCTTGACCCCGGGTATCCAAATCTTTAAAATCTTTATCGCCAGGTCCCCTGTACCGGAAGTCCAAACGGCATTTCGGCAATCAGATGCCACTCTTCAGGCAAATGCCAGGTATGGCGTACTTCTTCATCGATCAGCGGATTGTAATGTTGCAAAGAAGCTCCGAAGCCGACATCTTCCAACATCGTCCATACAGCCAGCTGATGCATCGCAGAAGTCTGCAGCGACCACCCGGGGAAGTTATCCTTATAACTGCTGAATGCTTCCTGCAATCCCTTAACGACCGACTGATCTTCGAAGAATAAAACAGTTCCGTATCCGCTTGCAAAAGAGTTGTCGATTTTGGCTTCCGTCGTTTTAAAAACTTCCGGTGGGACGATCTTTCGCAATGTTTCTTTTACGATATGCCATAATTTCTTATGATTCTCACCCAGCAATAGCACTACACGAGTCGATTGAGAGTTGAAAGCAGAAGGCACATGAGTGACAGCTAAATTGACAATCCGCTCTATTTCCTCATCAGAAACCGGAGACTGGTTTGTATCGAATAATAGGTCCTTCTGTGTTTGAGGGCCTCTTCGAAGGATTTTTTCATAAAAATACTCCTTTCTTTATTAGATTGATTCTTTTAAATTAAACAACTGACAAACGAAAGTTGTTCGGTAATGGAATATATTCGTACCTTTACCACCCGATAAGTTTGAAACATCAAATATGGGCAAACAAAAATTTTACGTTGTATGGGATGGAGTCACTCCTGGTATTTATACCTCCTGGACCGAATGTCAGCTTCAGGTGAAGGGATATGACAGTGCCAAATATAAATCTTTTGATAACCGGGAAGAAGCAGAACGAGCTTTCGCTGCATCACCTTATGCTTATATTGGTAAAAATGCAAAGAAAAAACAACCGGACCTTCCACTGAGATGCTACCGGTAGCAGTCATAGAAAACAGCCTCGCTGTGGACGCTGCATGCAGTGGCAATCCAGGCCCGATGGAGTATCGTGGTGTCCACGTGGCAAGCCGGCAAGAAATTTTTCATTTCGGCCCGATGAAAGGTACCAACAATATCGGCGAGTTTCTGGCACTCGTACACGGTCTTGCTTTGCTGAAGCAGAAAGGGTTCGACATGCCAATCTATAGCGACAGTGCAAACGCAATCAGTTGGGTGAAACAAAAAAAATGCAAGACGAAACTCTCCCGTACGGCAGAAACTGAAGCCCTGTTTGTATTGATAGAACGCGCAGAAAAATGGCTTAAAGAAAATAAGTATACCACTCCCATATTGAAATGGGAAACCAGAGAATGGGGAGAAATCCCGGCAGACTTCGGAAGAAAATAGACTCTAAAACTTCTTCAATAAAAATGATGGATTAATCCGGAAATAGACTCCGACAGAAAAACTGGTAGTGCTACCGGGAGAAGTTAATTCTCCATTGGCACTCCGCATTGTCCCCGGGAAAAACTGATATGCATCGGCCTTCAATCCCAGTGCATAATGCTTCCCGAACATGCGGGAATACTCTATCGAACAGAACAGAGTTTGCGGTTTATCATAAGTTATACCCTCTTTCTTGGTAGATACTGTTCCGAAATAGGGAATTCCAAACATCGTAATGAAATCGTTGCAGATCCAATGCCCCATCTTTACGCGGAAGTTGCCCAAATCAACAAAAGCACTACTATAGACTCCAATGCCCTTACGATAAGGCCATAACTCACCTTTCTGTTGATAATAACCGGCAGCATCAAGTTCTACATTAACACGCTTCAAAATCCGGCGATCGATGTTCCACGTCACTCCTGCCCCTACGGCACCGTTCATCAACGTTTGTACTGAACTCTCGCGAATCGTATCGATCTCGCCTCCGCGATGTTGCGCCAATATTTGCAAAGGAATATAGCAATGGAAAGTCGAAGAAGGGGCATTCAACTTGAACCGTGTAGATAATCCGACAGTAAAAGCTTCCTGATGAGTATCATCCCGAAAGATAAAACTCTGCCAATCAATCCAAGCATCCAGATCGATCCAGGGAGCACCTGCCAATACCTGAAAACCCGTCTCCGGATCGGCAGTCAAATTCAACTCCGGATTATACAAAGGTGCAATCAGTCCATGATTGGAGCCTCCATATATATTCCCTAAAATCAAGTCTACTGATTTCATCGATATTTGTGCCCGGAAAAAAGGCAAAAGATGAGCACCTTTCTGATATTGTTCACCTTTCCACAGTGCTATGTCTTGATAAGAAACACTCGGATATCGATAAGCCCCACTAAACCATAACATATGGACTCCTCCTTCCAACTTGATATTCTTCAAAGGATAATATACAAATTTGGGTTGTATCCAGAGTCCCGGCAATGAATAGCCTTTTATCACTGTACCGGCAAATTCATTGTCTTTGAAAAAGCTGATATTGTCCAACTCCAGAAGAAGTTCTCCTTTTCGTTCGGGGCTTATTTTATAATCGGTACGGCAAACTCGCTCTACCAGTTGTGCCTTTGCGGGGATAACTCCTCCTATAAAAACCAATACTAAAAGGCATCTACATAAATATTGCCATTTTTTTGTCATGTCTATAGTGACTGCATATCATTCAGTCGTTTATAATATCCGTTTTTAGCCAATAATTCTTCGTGTTTTCCGCGTTCTACAATTTCCCCTTCGTACAGCACACAAATTTCATCTGCATTTTTGATGGTAGAGAGGCGGTGGGCAATAGCAATCGTCGTACGTGTTTTCATCAAACGCTCCAGCGCTTCCTGTACCAAACGCTCTGACTCAGTATCCAAAGCGGAAGTAGCCTCGTCAAGAATCAAAATGGGAGGATTCTTCAAGATGGCACGGGCTATGCTGATGCGCTGGCGTTGGCCCCCGGAGAGCTTGCTGCCCCGGTCACCGATATTAGTATGGTAACCGTCTTCTTTCTCCATGATAAAATCGTGTGCATTGGCTATTTTGGCGGCCTCAATCACCTGCTCCATAGTCGCGTTCTCAACGCCGAAAGCAATATTATTGAAGAATGTATCATTGAACAAAATAGCTTCCTGATTGACATTTCCTATCAGGCTGCGCAAATCAGAAATACGAACATCCTTGATACTGACTCCGTCTATAGTAATCGTCCCTTCCTGCACATCGTGATAGCGTGGCAATAAATCTACCAACGTAGACTTTCCTGAGCCGGACTGCCCAACCAAAGCAACGGTTTTACCCTTGGGTACAGTCAGGTTAATATGTTGAAGTACTTCTTTCTTACCATCATAACTGAAAGAAATATCTTTGAACTCGACTTGTTCTTCCAACCCATTCAACGGTTTCGGGTTCGGAATCTCCACAATCTTATTTTCTGCTTTCAGTATCTTATCGACACGCTCCATAGAAGCCAGTCCCTTAGGGATATTATATCCGGCTTTCGAGAATTCCTTCAAGGGATTGATAACGCTATAAAGAATTACCATATAAAAGATAAATGTAGGAGCATCAATGGAAGAGTGATTTCCTAATATCAGTGATCCGCCAAACCACAATACAACCACAATAAGCAATGTGCCCAAGAATTCACTCATCGGATGTGCTAATGCCTGACGCATGGCAACCCTATTGGTAGCGTCACGAAACTCATTACTGCATTCCGTAAAACGATTTATCATTTTTTGCTCGGCGATAAAAGCCTTAATAATACGGAGTCCCCCCAAAGTTTCTTCAAGTTGAGACATCGTATCACTCCATTTAGCCTGCGCCTCAAGTGATTGCCTCTTTAATTTTTTACCTACTTTACCCATGATCCATCCCATACCCGGAACCACTAACAATGTAAACAAAGTCAGTTGCCAACTGGTGATAATCAACGTTCCAAAATACATGACAATCAGAATCGGATTCTTGATCAACATATCCAATGAACTTGTAATCGAGTTTTCAACCTCACCCACATCACCACTCATACGGGCAATGATGTCTCCCTTGCGCTCTTCTGAAAAGAAACCCAATGGTAAACTCATCACTTTAGAATAAACCATGATGCGGATATCACGAACGACTCCCGTACGCAAAGGAATCATCACTGCGGAAGAAGCAAAATAGCACGATGTTTTCAATAAAGTCATGAATGCCAGGAACAAACCCAAAAACAGCAATGTAAGAGAAGGACCGTTTATTTCAATCATCCGAGTCACATAATAATAGAAATTATTCACAGCGATGTCCTTCAAGCCCTCTCCCGCAGCATCCCAAGGAATAAACTCATAGACTTTATTGTCCATCTTGAAAAGAATCTGAAGAATCGGAATCAATAAAGTAAACGAAAATATATTAAAAACAGCCGACAGCAAGTTTAAGAATACAGCCCATCCCAGAAATTTCTTGTAAGGCGACACAAACCGCCGCATGAGTTGAAAGAATTCCTTCATTATATCTTATTTATGTTTAGGGCACAAAGATAACAGAAAATCTTTAGTGAATTTATAAATCATCGCATAAACCTACACTATATTTCTTACTTCAAGCCCAATAACTAACATTTGTTATCGAAATAATAACCAATATATTAAAACAGATCATTCCATTTTCAATCACTCTCCACCACAAAAGCTATCCCCCTATTAATTCCGATCAAAGTCACATATAGCAAAAATTATAACTCGCCGACAAAAACAAACAGTGCTGTTACACTTACATTTAGACCCCAATTTAGTTTTAGAACCTCTAAATATTATAAAAGTATCCCACTTTTCTCCATTTTTTAGTAACATTCTAATATAAACGTTCTATCTTTGCACAAACTATATAAAATATAGAATATAGCAATTACCTAAACCTGCTTAAAAGAATGGAAGTAAATAAACCTCTGCCGCTTATTAGCATCATTGTGCCTATATACAATATAGCAGAATATGCTTCTGAATGCATACAATCCTTAATCAACCAGACCTACAAAAATATTGAAATCATCTTGGTAGATGACGGCTCAACCGATCATTCGCCTGCTATCTGCGATGAATTTGCCGAACAAGACGAACGGATTAAAGTTATCCATAAAAGAAACGGAGGACTCAGCGATGCACGTAATGCAGGGTTAGACGTGGCTACGGGAGAATACATCGGTTTTGTTGATGGCGACGACTGGGTTGATGAGGATATGTACGAGACTCTATATCACTTGATATACGAACATCAAGCTGATATTTCAATTTGTACACACTATACAGAACTGCCCAACAGAACAAAAGTAAAATATAAATCAAAAAAGACAAAGATTTTTAGTTCTCAAAAAGCAATAGCGACTTTAATTGAAGACAAAATAATCCAAAATTATATCTGGGAGAAACTATTCAAACGTGAATTGTTTACAGAACTCCGTTTTCCGGTAGGATGGAGTTTTGAAGACATAGCTTTATGTTATAAAATATTTCATAAAGCCCGGAAAATCGTTTTATTACAGACTCCTAAATACCATTATCGGACCCGACCGGGCAGCATTACAAACAGCACACGTAATCCGCTCAAAGAGTTTCAATATTTGCAAGCGTTACATGGGCAATTTCAGTTTGCTGCCGAAAATAACATAAAAGTAAGGAAGCCCAAAAAAGTTGGTTCAAAAAACGTTTCATTTTATTAATCACATTATTATTTTGCCGCCTTCTTCGTTAAAGAATAAGTATATCAATGATGCTTTCGAAATAGCACATACTTATGATTATTTAAGGAATTGGGAAATAGGAGTTGCAGCCACCCTAAGACGCTTTTTCGTATATAATTATTTTAATGCGTATGCCTCAGTAATTATCACCTACAGAAAATATATTCCGGCAAGAACGGTAAAATCGACAACAGAATTCTTCTTTGTAAGACGAGTGGCAACCTCTTTGGCTACGGCTATGAGATCAATTCTTTATATCTAAACAATAAGAGCAATATAAAAGTCCTTTATTTCAAAATAAGTATTACATTTGTACCATCCTCACCTTGGAAGAAGCTGTAACATAAAGCTTTTCCGGTTTTAAATAATAACTGAACTAAGATGAAAACAACTCTTATTATCTCTACTTACAATCGACCGGAGGCTTTGTCCGTATGCCTGGACAGTGTTCGTTTCCAAACCGTTATGCCCGACGAGGTCATTGTTGGCGATGATGGCTCCACTTCAGAAACCAAAGATTTAATAGAGTCTTTCAAAAAGGATTTTCCGGTGCCTCTTATACACTTATGGCAAGAAGACAAAGGTTTTCGCTTGGCTATGATGCGCAACAAGTCTGTTGCGGCAGCAACAGGAGATTATATCATTGAAATAGATGGAGATATCTTCCTCCACAACAAATTTGTAGAAGACCACAAACGATTAGCGAAACCAGGACATTATTTGAGGGGAACCAGAGTGAATCTGGGGCAGAAACTAACAGAAGAAATCTGTAAATCAAGAGTAAATCGAAGAATTTATCCTTGGACAATCGGTATACAAAACAGGGCTGAGACAGCAATTCACTCTACACCGGTTTCTAATTTCTTTGCTGACAGATACAAAAAGAACGTATCTTCCGGACTGGGATGCAACATGTCTTTCTGGAGATCCGATTTTCTGGCAATCAACGGATATGATGAATTTTTTGAAGGCTGGGGAAAAGAAGATGATGACCTGACTCACCGTTTACAACGGAAAGGCTGCAAAAAACGTTCTTTAAGGTTCGCCGGCATCGTATATCATTTGTGGCATGGACACGAAAGCATGGAAAGTGACCAGAAGAATGCAGAATATTTCCGGAAAAACAATGAAAAGAATATAGTGTACTGCGAAAACGGAGTAAGTAAATACTTAAAACAAGAATAAAAATGGGTGACAGTCTGGTATATAAATTGCGTAGTGGGAAACCGCCTAAATTCATCTACTTCGCTTATGATATGTTGAAGATGGCTATTCCCTCCTATTTTTATAGAATGCAGCTGAAGAGAACAATCGCCCAACTATCAAAACGTCCGGACAGGGCCTATATTGAAGAGCGTGTTAGTTATTATAACAGGTTATCCGGAAATAATCATCCCATCCCGCAGGGAACGCATGTAGAAAATAAATCAGGTATCTGATATACAGAGGAAAGTTAGGCAACTACAAAATGTCATACTTTCACAAGGCCTACTTTTTTGATGCCAGAGAATATACACGTTGGTTCAGTCCTGATTTAAGATGGCAATATTGTCCGGGAGATGTTTATTTCACACCGGATTCACCCACCATTGTAAAAAGCAGATTGTTGGCCGGTGATAACCAAAACTCCGTTATCCTAAAATTAGATGCACTTCGCCATTTTATGTTTGTAAATGATAAAAGATCTTTCACAACCAAAAAGGACTGTGCCATTTTTCGTGGTAAGATCCGTGACAGTCGTATCCGGACTCAATTTATAAAAATGTATATAAATCATCCTCTATGCGACTGCGGAGTAGTAGGTCACGAAGCAGGCATACCTCAGGAATGGATGGTTGCCAAGAAGACGATCCGGGAACATCTGGAATACAAATTTATTCTGTCACTTGAAGGGAACGATGTTGCATCTAACCTGAAATGGGTCATGTCTTCCAACTCTATTGCGGTGATGACCCGCCCTACTTGCGAAACCTGGTTTATGGAAGGAAAACTAATTCCCGACTACCATTACATCGAAATCAAGAATGATTTCTCTGATTTTGAAGAGAAACTCACTTATTACATAAACCATCCGGAAAAGGCTCAACAAATAATCGATCATGCCCACGAATATATAAAACAGTTCCAGAACAAGAAACGGGAAAGACTCATTTCACTTCTTGTTTTAGACAAATATTTCAAAGCGACTGGACAAAGCGGAGAAATGTAATAACTACAAACCATAAACTCAATCACCATGATACACATTGCATGTAACATCGACTCTAACTTTACGATTCACTGTGCTGTAACCCTGACTTCATTGTTCGCCAACAATCGTAATTCTGAATTTTGTGTTCATATCATAGCCAGTACTTTGCCGGAGGCCGATCAAAAAGCACTTTCCAGCATTGCAGAGTCATACGGAAACAAAATCTGTTTTTATTTCCCGGAAAAAGATCTTTTAAACAATTTTTCCATCAAGAAAAGTGGAAACAGAATTTCGATTGCAACATACTATCGTTGTCTCTTATCCCGGATACTGCCTGTAAATATTGACAAAATCCTATATATAGACTGTGACATTGTGGTCCTGAATGATATAAGTGAATTCTGGAATACAGATATTACGCAATATGCAATAGGATGTATAGAAGATATCGGTAGTGACGAAGAGGAATACTATTCCCGTTTGCAATACGACAAGAAGTACTCTTATTTTAATGCCGGAGTATTATTGATCAACCTGAAGTATTGGAGGGAACACAAAATAGACGAAATGTGCGAACAGTATTTTCTGGCACATTCCGATCGTATCCGGTTCAATGATCAAGATCTTCTCAATGCACTGTTGTATAAGGACAAATTATTCGTACCTTTCCGCTGGAATGTGCAAGACACGTTCTACCGCCGAACTTACAGCCACAAGGTGAAAGAGCATAGCGGCTTAAAAGAAGCCTTACTGCACCCGGCAATTCTTCATTATACCAATAAAAAGCCATGGAATTATGACAGTATGCACCCTTTGAAACAAGAATATTTTAAATACCTCGACATGACACCATGGAAAGGAACACGTCCTATTATTGACTTTCAGACACGTATCATCACCGGATTCAAAAGACTCCTCTACATAACAGGAATAAAAAATCAAAATATATTAATCTGAAAGACTATGAGCTTGCTCAATAAGTTTCAAACAAGTTTGTACGTCAAAGCCACGGGCTTTGGCGTACTCTTCGGCTAATATGGCAAACATCCCATGAGTACCGGGAAGACGCTCAAAATTTTTACATCCCGCTTCTATATCCACATTTCCAAAACGCATACGGTTTAAATCGATGATCTCCACTTCTACTTTTTCATCAATTGTTCGAAAAAGAATGTTACCGGCAGAGTAATCCTTGTGCAACAGTCCATTCTCATGCAACATGGCCGTAGTCCGGGCTATGGCACGTAAGATCTGCTCCTGATTCGGAAACACCGTTTTTTCAAAGTCACGATATGTATAAGGACAATCTGACTTCAAACACACAAAATAACTTCTACCGAACAAAAGCCATGAACCTGTAGAATAATATCCCACAGGCGCCGGTGATCCGATACCCAATTTACGGAGCATCAAAGCATAGGAATACGAACGTTTGGCCTTTGAGGCACGAAAAAATTATAGATAATACGATTCAACAGATGAGGTAATTGGTAGGACTTTACAATCAGCTTCTTACCCTCTACATCAAACTCTTTAAGCTCGTTACGTCCTTTGTAAATCACTTTCCCCCCTGTTTCGAATACAGTAGGGAGCTCATGTACAAACGAAGATAATTCCTGAAAATCAGGGTTTACGCCAATTTTCGTCAGCCTCTTTGTCATACCATCAAATTTTATCTAATCCTTTAGTAAATTTCAACCAGTAATATTTAAGCGGATTAGTATATTTCAACTGTTTCCACGGACGGCTACTATGCGGACGGTGCCAAACAGTCAAGGTAGTAAACAGATAGTTAACAAAACCCTTTTCAAGAGCCTGATGAGAAATGGTCACATCAAACCAGTTCTTCTCCGGGTTCAGAGAATGGAAATCAAAAGCACGTAAAAAGTCAGTCGTCAGCAAAGAGCAGCAGAAGCTAAGATGCTTCTTCTCCGGGAAGACTTGATTCTCTTTGCCTTTTGCATATAAATAGGGATAATTGATCGCCTCATGTTCATCTACTGTCACCGCAGCAGCTATACCGCAATCTTTGCGAGCCTGCGCACCATCAAAAAGAGACTGTAAAGTATGTTTCTTCACAATCACGTCAGATTCCACGATCAACAATCCCGCTTCGGCGGCAATGGCCTTCTCTTGTGCCATCTGGAGCACCAGCAAATAATTGGGAGAAGGATGAGAAGTGATCTCGGACAGATTGACCAACTCAAATCCCATCTTAAGGGACGCCTCCTTCAATTGTTTCGTATTTTCATCGGTGCTGAAGTCATTGTAAATAGTGTAATGAAAAGGAACGGTGAAATCTGATTTTAAAATAGCTTCAGCCGTTTGCAACGTCAACTCGATAGAATCTTTTACCGGAGTAATAATGTGGATACACTTCATTATGAATATAAATTGTCTAAGTTCAAACTTATCGTAATGCGCATTACCGGGCAAATCTATGCAATATTTTCCATATAGCCAATCTTTCCTGCTTTTTATTTCCTACCTTTGCATGCAAACCCCTGACCAATCATGAAAGTAATTGTAGATAACAAAATACCTTACATCAGAGAAGCTATCGAACAAATAGCGGACAAAGTAATATACGCCCCCGGAAAAGATTTTACGCCTGAACTAGTGCAAGATGCCGATGCGTTAATCATCCGTACACGAACCCGTTGTGATCGTTCACTGCTTGCCGGAAGCAAAGTAAAGTTCATCGCAACTGCCACGATCGGATTCGACCACATCGATACGGCTTATTGCCGTGAAGCCGGCATCACATGGACTAATGCTCCGGGATGTAATTCGGCTTCCGTAGCACAGTATATCCAATCCGCACTATTTATCTTACAGCAGACCCGTGGTATGAAATTGAATCAAATGACCATCGGTATTGTAGGTGTGGGAAATGTAGGAAGCAAAGTAGCTGATGTAGCCCGAAAATTAGGAATACAAGTGATGCTGAATGACCTTCCGAGAGAAGAGAGAGAAGAAAGTACAATGTTCGCTTCTTTAAAAAGTATAGCCGAAAAATGCGATATTATCACTTTCCATGTACCTTTATATAAGGAGGGGAAATATAAAACGTATCATTTGGCGGACAAGCATTTCTTCCATTCACTGAAAAAAGGAGCGGTAATCATGAACACTTCACGCGGTGAAGTCATCGAAACAGAAGCGCTGCTTGAAGCTCTCCGGTCCGGCATTCTGTCTGATGCTGTCATTGACGTATGGGAACATGAACCGGACATCGACCTTGAACTGCTGGAGAAAGTAATTATAGGTACTCCCCACATCGCCGGATATTCAGCGGACGGGAAAGCAAATGCAACCCGAATGTCACTCGAAGCCTTATGCCGGTTCTTCCGGATAGAAACCGACTATCGGATTACTCCTCCGGAACCGAAGAATAAAGTGATTTCTACTGCAACTTATGAAGAGGCATCCCTTATGATTTACGATCCTCGCAGAGACAGTGATGCCCTGAAATCTCACCCGGGGCTCTTCGAACAACTTCGGGGAGACTATCCTTTAAGAAGAGAGGAAGGTGCGTATCGGATCGTAATAACTAAATAATCATGGACATAATCTGTGGAGAATGTCCCGATCATTTTATAAGCTGTTTACAACGCGCTCTATGATCTTGGGGAACCATTCATATTCCAATGCATGAACTTTTTTAGCCACATCCGCAGGGGTATCTCCGGGAAGTACCGGGCATTTTGCCTGAAAAACAGTACTTCCCTCATCGTAATGCTCATCTATATAATGTATAGTAATCCCACTTTCGGACTCACCTGCCATTACCACCGCCTCATGTACCCGGTCGCCATACATCCCTTTTCCGCCAAATTTAGGTAAAAGTGCAGGGTGAATATTTATAATTTTATCAGGATAAGCATGCAAAAGTGCATCTGGAATACGTAACAGAAAACCGGCCAGCACAATAAAGTCTATCTGATATTTACGCAGCAAATCCAAGATGGACTCCGCAGCTTCCCAATCAGACTTCAGAAAAGCCCTATAAGGCACTCCTAAACGACATGCACGCTCCAAAACATACGCATCTTTCCTGTTAGAAAGAACCAATCTCACTCTGACAGAAGCATTTTTTTCGAAATACCGGATAATGTTTTCAGCATTTGTACCGGAGCCGGAAGCAAAAATAGCGATGTTTTTTCCCATAATCAGACCTTTTAGTGCACAAAACAGTGAAAAATGTGCAAAAGATTGCATTTATTTAATCAAAAATTTGCGCAGGACGATAAATATTTATTCCTTTGCACCGCAAATTTAAAGAAATAAAACTAATTATTAATTAAAAACTTAAAGTTATGTCTGAAATTGCATCAAGAGTGAAAGCGATTATCGTCGATAAATTGGGCGTAGAAGAATCAGAAGTTACAGAAACAGCAAGCTTCACTAACGACCTGGGAGCTGATTCTCTTGACACTGTAGAACTTATCATGGAATTCGAAAAAGAATTCGGTATCTCTATTCCTGATGACCAAGCTGAAAAGATTGGCACAGTACAGGATGCTGTAGCTTACATCGAAGAACACGCTAAGTAATTCGATTTCATCAGTATGGAATTAAAGAGAGTTGTAGTAACAGGTCTGGGCGCCATTACTCCTGTTGGCAATAATGTCCCGGAATTCTGGGAGAACCTCGTGAACGGGGTTAGTGGAGCAGGACCTATTACTCATTTCGATGCATCGCAATTCAAGACTCAATTTGCATGTGAAGTCAAAGGCTTCGATGCAACTCAATATATCGACCGCAAAGAGGCTCGTAAAATGGACCTGTACACACAGTATGCCGTTGCCGTTGCCAAAGAAGCAGTTGCAGACTCGGGTCTTGATATCGAAAATGAGGATTTAAACAGAATCGGCGTTATTTTGGTGCCGGTATCGGTGGTATACGTACATTTGAGGAGGAAACGAGTAATTACGCCCTTCACAAAGAAAACGGTCCTAAGTACAATCCGTTCTTCATCCCTAAGATGATTTCAGATATTGCTGCCGGACAGATTTCTATTATGTATGGCTTCCACGGCCCGAACTACGCAACTTGTTCTGCATGTGCAACTTCTACTAACGCCATCGCCGATGCATTCAACCTGATCCGTCTGGGTAAGGCAAACGTGATTGTATCCGGTGGTTCGGAAGCCGCTATCGCAGCTGCCGGTGTAGGAGGTTTCAATGCTATGCATGCATTGTCAACTCGTAACGACGAACCACAATCTGCATCTCGTCCGTTCAGTGCAAGCCGTGACGGCTTTGTAATGGGTGAAGGTGGTGGATGTTTGATTCTTGAAGAACTGGAACATGCAAAAGCCCGTGGCGCAAAAATCTATGCAGAAGTTGCCGGCGTAGGTATGTCTGCTGATGCTCACCACCTGACAGCATCTCATCCGGAAGGACTCGGTGCAAAATTGGTGATGAAGAATGCCCTGGAAGACGCAGAGATGAGTCCTGAAGAAGTGGATTACATCAATGTTCATGGAACATCTACTCCGGTCGGAGATATATCGGAAGCCAAAGCAATCAAAGAAGTATTTGGTGAACATGCTTTTGAGTTGAATATCAGTTCAACCAAATCAATGACAGGTCACTTGTTGGGCGCTGCCGGTGCGGTAGAATCAATTGCAAGTATCCTGGCTATTAAGAACGGCATCGTTCCTCCGACTATCAATCATGCCGAAGGTGACAATGACGAGAACATTGACTATAATCTTAATTTCACGTTCAACAAAGCACAGAAACGCGAAATTAATGTTGCCCTTTCGAATACATTCGGATTCGGCGGTCACAATGCTTGTGTAATCTTCAAGAAATACGCTGAATAAAGTCGTGTTACGTAATAAAATAGATAAGATAAGACTCCTGTTCCGCAAGGATAGAGAGTCTTATTCTTGTTTTTACCGTATACTCGGGTTCTATCCCCGCAACATCAGGCTGTACGAGCAGGCTCTACTGCATAAATCAACGGCAGTACGTTCGGAAAAAGGACGTCCGTTGAACAATGAACGCCTGGAATTCCTCGGTGACGCCATCCTTGACGCCATCGTAGGAGATATTGTCTATCAACACTTCGAAGGTAAAAGGGAAGGATTCCTGACCAATACACGTTCTAAAATCGTTCAACGTGAGACTTTGAACAAACTGGCTGTCGAAATAGGCTTGGATAAACTCATCAAATATTCGACACGCTCTTCCTCCCACAACAGCTACATGTATGGCAATGCATTTGAGGCCTTCATCGGTGCAATTTATCTTGACCGCGGATATGAATGCTGCAAGCAGTTCATGGAAAGAAGAATCATCGAACCTTATATCGATTTGGATAAGCTTTCACGTAAGGAGGTCAACTTCAAGTCAAAATTGATTGAATGGAGTCAAAAAACAAGATGGAAGTTTCTTTCGAATTGATTGAGCAGTCCCTCGACAAAGAAAATAATCCTGTATTCCAGACAGAAGTGCGAATCGAAGGCATACTCGGTGGATCAGGAACAGGATACTCTAAAAAAGAATCCCAACAGAATGCAGCACAGATGACCCTCAAAAAGATTAAAGGAGATCCTGAGTTTATGGCAAGTGTACAAGAAGCCAAAACACAGAATAATGTACCTGCAGAAGATACGACTCCCGAATCAGAAACGTCTCTGACCGCAGAAAATCAACAGATCGACGAAATTATATCAACCGAAGAGATCAGTGTGTAATCCAAATACAGACACTGTTTATCCAAAGCAGATTCCCATCCGGCGTCCCTGCACCACAAGATCGTGTTCCTCGGTCACCAACTTCAACTTTCCGGCTACCTCCTCTAATGCAACAGAAGATATCTCATCCCCTTTCAAAGCAATCATACGACCGAACTGTCCATTAGCGATCAGTTCTGTTGCATGTCCTCCCATACGGGTAGACAAGTTACGGTCGAAAGGTGTAGGCGACCCACCACGCTGAATATAACCTAATACAGTTTCACGTGTCTCAATACCCGTTTCATATTCAATCTCCTGAGCAATATATTCGGCAGCACGTTTACGTCCATCGGTCTGGATGCCCTCGGCAACCACCACAATCGAATAGGGTTTTCCTTTCTTCAAGCGATTTAAAATCGTATCTCCTATATTTTTAATATTGTAAGGTATCTCCGGTACCAGAATAACATCGCCTCCACCTGCCATGCCCGAATATAAAGCAATCCAACCGGCTTTATGTCCCATCACCTCGATCACCATCACCCTTTTGTGCGAACTCGCCGTGGAATGAAGCCGGTCAATAGCATCCGTAGCAATACTCACTGCCGAGTCGAATCCGAAAGAGATATCAGTACCCCAGATATCGTTATCGATCGTTTTGGGCACAGAAACAATATTGATTCCCATCGCAGCAAACTTTGCAGCGGTTTTCTGTGTACCATTCCCCCCGATACACACTACACAATCAAGACCCAATTCTGCAATATTACGTTGTATTAACGCAGGTTTATCTACATCCGAGATAATGCCTTGCTTACGAAACGGTTTCTCCCGCGAAGTTCCCAGCATGGTACCGCCTAAATTCAACAATCCGGACAAAGATTTTTCAGTAAACGATTCTACTTCTTTCGTCAACAGTCCCTGAAAACCACTGTGAATCCCTACAACTTCCATCCCGTAATGATTAATAGCTGTTTTGCATACCCCACGAATTGTAGCGTTTATACCGGGGCAATCGCCGCCTGATGTAAGAATTCCGATCTTCATTGCTGCTCTTTTTTTATTGAATATTACGTATTTAAAAGAAAAAAGCTACTCTATTACATACAAAAGCATGACATATCCTCACTTTTAACTATTATTTCCGTCGTAAAGATAGAAAAAAAAGATAATTAAGGCTATTTTTGCACGACTAAACATTATATGTTAAAGAGCAATGAATATTACAAAGATTATAAGCAAAGTTTTTGATTCCCGTTTAAAAGCAATAGATCTTTACGATACACAAGCCGGAGAAATACAACACCGGGTATTGACTCGTCTGGTGAAACAAGCAGAAAATACCGAATGGGGAAAGAAGTACGATTATAAATCTATCCGCAATTACGAAGACTTTAAAAATCGCCTCCCCATACAAACCTACGAAGAAGTTAAACCTTATGTAGAGCGTCTCCGCGCGGGCGAACAAAACTTGTTGTGGCCTTCGGAGATACGCTGGTTTGCCAAATCTTCGGGTACAACAAACGATAAGAGTAAATTCCTCCCGGTCAGCAAGGAAGCCTTGGAGGATATTCATTACCGGGGCGGAAAAGATGCAGCTGCAATCTACTTTCGCATGAACCCCGAAAGTCGTTTCTTTTCCGGTAAAGGATTAATTCTGGGAGGTAGCCACAGCCCGAACCTCAACTCCAACCACAGCCTGGTGGGCGACCTTTCGGCCATATTGATTCAAAATGTCAGTCCACTGATCAACCTGATACGCGTGCCAAGCAAACAAATCGCGTTAATGGACGAATGGGAGGCTAAGATTGAAGCTATCGCCAACAGTACCATACCGGTGGATGTGACCAACCTTTCCGGTGTTCCTTCCTGGATGCTGGTACTCATCAAACGTATCCTTGAGAAAACAGGCAAACAAACCTTAGAAGAGGTATGGCCCAATCTGGAAGTATTTTTCCACGGCGGTGTGGCTTTTACCCCCTACCGCGAACAATACAGACAAGTCATTCATTCTTCTAAAATGCATTATGTCGAAACTTATAATGCATCGGAAGGCTATTTCGGCACACAGAATGACCTTTCCGACCCGTCTATGCTATTGATGATCGACTATGGTGTTTTCTACGAGTTTTATTCCTTTGGAGGATGTAGAAAAAGAAAATCCCCGTACTTATTGCCTGGAAGAAGTAGAATTAAATAAGAACTATGCAATGGTGATTTCCACCTCTTGTGGATTATGGCGCTATATGATTGGGGATACAGTAAAATTCACCCGAAAGAATCCGTATAAATTCGTCATTACCGGACGTACCAAGCACTTCATCAACGCATTCGGCGAAGAGCTAATCGTAGATAATGCCGAGAAAGGACTTGCCAAAGCCTGCGCCGAAACAGGAGCTCAGGTCAGCGAATATTCTGCTGCTCCCGTATTTATGGATGCAAATGCCAAATGCCGTCATCAATGGCTTATTGAATTTGCCAAAATGCCCGATTCCATCGAGAAATTCGCAATGATACTGGATGCTACCCTGAAAGAGGTCAATTCGGATTATGAAGCAAAACGATGGAAAGATATTGCTCTCCAACCATTAGAGGTAATTGTAGCACGCAAGGGCCTCTTTCATGACTGGCTTGCGAAGAAAGGAAAATTAGGCGGTCAGCATAAAGTTCCAAGACTAAGCAATACAAGAGATTATATTGAAGAAATGATTGCTTTGAATGAACGGTGATGAACGACCGGTGGTTTTGAACGATCAACGATGAATATAATGTAAATAGCGCAGCCCACTCATCGTTGATCGCTCATCGTTATGATCCCTCCTCCCCAACAACAAACCGTCTTTGTAAAAAGCGGCAGCTTGTCCTTCTGCAATAGCAGATAAAAGGTTCGTGCAATCGTATGTGTAGCAACCCTTCAGGAGTGATTGTAACCGAACAATGGTTTTCTTGTTTCCGATACCGTATTTTTCACTATGACATCATCACAGCCCAACAGACGAGATTCATCCACTATGTTCCAATCTTTCAGCCACATTTCTGATTTCTCAAGTGATTTCAAGGATGCCAATACCACTTCATTCGTTTCCGGATGGATTTCTTTTACGAAAACAGCACGATTCAACTGAATGCCCAATCCTCTACGTTGGCCAATCGTATAAAAAGGATATCCCTCGTGCCAAGCTATAAAATTGCCGCTTTCATCGAGGAATCGTCCTCTCTCTACTTTTCTGTATATGTTACGGTTCTTATCTCCGGACTCATCACAAAGACATTTCTTCAGAAAGCTACGATAATCGAGCGGACAAAAACAAACACCGATACTATCTTTCTTTTTCGAGACCTTTTCAAATCCCCTCCCGGCGGCATAAGCACGTGCTTCAGACTTAGTCATTCCACCCATCGGGAGTAACATACGTTGCAGAATCTCTTGCTTTAACCCCCACAGGAAAAAGGACTGATCCTTATTCACATCTTCAGCAGGTGCAATATAATAATTCCCATCTATCCACTGTTTTCTCACGTAATGTCCCGTAGCCAAATAAAAATGCCCATTTCATCGGCGATTTTTGCCAACAAGGGCCATTTCAACTGATTATTGCAAAGAGTACAGGGTACCGGAGTATGACCGGACATATATTCATCAATGAAGTAATCTATAATCTGTTCTTGAAAAACTTTGCGAGCGTCATACGTAATATGACCGATACCCAAACGAGCAGCTAACGCACGGGCATCCTCCAAATATTCAGTAGAACCGTTGAACTCATAAAAACGAAAAGTAACCCCTGTTACTTCATAACCGGCTTCAAGCAATAACATAGCAGCCACAGAACTGTCTGTACCGCCACTCATTCCCAACAAGACTCGTTTGTTTTTTCCATCATACCGCAAAATTACATAAAATCCCGTATCTTTGATCCTCCAAAACCCGATAGAATGAAAGAAGCACTTACCACGAACCAAGTTGTCATTGTACTCGTAGAGCACCCTGTTTTGGGACTATTGCTCGTACCGTACACCGTCGGCCGGGCCTTGGACAATACGTTGGAAGTGATCGAACAGGCTTTTCATGCTTCTCCCGATGACCCTGAAAAAAATGAATGAAGCGGAACAAAAAGCTATCGACATAGCTTCACACTATACTGAGAAATATTTGATGGGAGTCTATTCACGTGAGAAGACAGTTCCCAAAATTCCTCCGTAAACTAACCGAGGACAGCAATAAACTAAAGCAACAAATCCGCCCTTTCATCGAGAAAAAAGCTCTTGGAAATGCTAGAACTGATATGTAACAGACAGCTTCCGTTCTATCAAAAGCCAAGTGGCAGCAAACAACTTTATGAACACCACGCGTACCGCGTCCATCCTCACAACCTAAAACTCATTTTTCATTCAAAGTAACCGAAGAACACTTCAGTTATCAGTTGCAGTGCTACGATGATGATACTCCGGTTTCATTAATGGAGCAGAAACCTGTCGTCGTCCTTACCTCAAATCCTGCCACTCTGCTGCTGGGTATGGATTTATATACTTTTAGCCACATCGAAGCCTCACGTTTGTTACCCTTCACTAAAAAGAACGTATCAGCGCAGATGCTTCACTAACCGAAAAATATATAGATAATATCATAATTCCTCTCGCACGTTATCACGACATCAGTATACAAGGATTAAAAGTCGTCAGAGAGAAACGTCCGTGTAATGCTTATCTCTATCTTGAAGATACGATTTATAACGATACATTGTTACGGCTTGATTTTCGTTACGGCGAACAGTCCTTTTCACCGCAGCCCTCCGATGAAACCAGGAAATTTGTCTTTCGTGAGCAAGAAGAGGAGGAAATCGTCATACACTATTTCCAGCGTAATTCAACCGCTGAAAGAAAAGCTGTACATCTGCTTCAGAAAGCCGGCTTGCAATGCATCAGTGACTCCCATTTCAAGCTATCATCCGCGGCTCCCGAAAAGAACATTACCGAATGGATCAGCCACCATCGCCAAATGTTGCTCGAAGAGTTTGTCTTGTCCAGTGATACACAAAACAAACCGTACTATCTTCCCGAAATCCGGATAGAACAGAGTTGTGAAGACGGTCCCGATTGGTTTGACCTACACATCACTGTTGTCATCGGCAATCAGAGAATTCCTTTCAGCCGCTTCCGAAAAAACATACTGGAAGGCAATAGAGAATATATCCTCCCCGACGGACGCATTGTCCTTCTACCCGAAGAATGGTTCAGCAAGTATGCCAACCTTCTTGAAGCAGGCAAAGAATCAGACAAAACGATCCGTCTGAAACGCCCCTTTATCGGTGTAATAGAATCTATTTTAGAAAAAGACCGACAAAGCACAAGCATCAAAACGCTGCTGAGCAAAGAAATTCCCGTACCCATCGGGCTTAAGGCTAATCTTCGCTCTTATCAACAGAAAGGCTTTTCATGGTTGGCAAACCTCTATCTTGAAGGATTTGGCGGATGCCTGGCCGATGATATGGGATTGGGCAAGACTTTACAGACACTCGCTCTCCTGCAATATGTCTACAAACCGGGAAATACAACCGAAGCAATTCGGGAAACAATCGATTTGAAAAAAGCGGAAAGCACTTCGGATTGCCTCCCTCAAAAACAAGTATTCTTCGATGAAAAGGGACAATTTTCACTCTTTCCCATGCAAAGCAAAGAGGAAGAAAACTCCCGGATCGCCCCCCAAGTTCCACAAATTCCGGAACCGGTTCAAAAGCAAAACCGGATATCCCCCTTACACGGTACCCTGATAGTCGTACCTACCTCCCTTTTACATAATTGGAAACGTGAGGCATCTCGTTTCACCAATCTGTCAATGATGGAATACAATGGAAGTTCACCCAACGAAATTACCCGATTGAAAAAATATTTCGACCGTTATCATTTGATTTTCACTACTTATGGTACGATGCGCAACAACATAGCAACCTTAAGCCAATATACATTCGAATGCATTGTCCTTGACGAGAGTCAAAACATTAAAAACAGCGAATCCCTCACGTTTCGTTCGGCCATACAGCTACGCAGCAAACACAGGCTGATCCTGACAGGAACTCCCATCGAAAATTCACTGAAAGACCTTTGGGCACAATTTCATTTTCTTCAACCCGAACTTTTAGGAAATGAAACCACTTTCAGCAAGCATTTTATCAATGCCATCCGGCAAGGAGACGAACGAATGAAGGATCGCTTACGTCAGCTCATCACACCATTCATCCTACGCAGAAGTAAGCAGGAGGTAACCCCGGAACTGCCATCATTAACCGAAGAAGTAGTTTATTGCGATATGACAGAAAGACAAAACGAACTCTATCAACATGAAAAGAACAGCCTTCGGAACATCTTACTGGAACAGACTGCAGAGAAGGGACAACAATCTTTCACGGTACTCAATGGAATCCTCCGTCTAAGACAACTCTCCTGTCATCCGCAATTGGTTTTACCCGATTTCATCGGTGATTCGGGTAAATTATATCAGATTATAGAAACCTTCGAAACGCTCCGCAGCGAAGGACACAAAGTTCTGATCTTCTCTTCTTTCGTTAAACACCTGGAATTAGTTGCCGGTGAATTTCGTAAACGCAAATGGGATTACGCCTTCCTGACAGGCTCTTCAACCAATCGTCCGGAAGAAATAGCACGCTTTAACCGTGACCTCAAGATACAGGCTTTTCTTATCTCACTCAAAGCCGGAGGTGTAGGCCTCAACCTGACACAGGCAGACTATGTATTCATTATCGATCCTTGGTGGAACCCGGCAGCCGAATCACAGGCCATCGCCCGCGCCCACCGTATCGGACAAAACAATCAGGTGATTGCTTACCGTTTTATCACTCAAGGCAGCATAGAGGAGAAAATTATACAACTGCAAGAAGAAAAGCGCAAACTGGCCGAAACCTTTATTACAGATACCGAGCAGCTTCCGGCACTAACCAACCGAGAGTGGGCCCGACTTTTAGGATCATAGCCTTCTTCCCGCTACTTATCAGGCCGGTTCTCTCATACATTCAAGATCAGAAAACCGCACTGACAACCTGCATGGTGTATACACTTTCCACTTCGGGATAGTCATCTGTAAACTGATCCAGGAGATCCTCATAAAAGCCATAAGGCACCATAGCCACACTTCGTGTCTTCGACGGATAATATCTCTGAACAATATATGTCCTTTCCATACCATCCAACTTTATTCATATTTCCGATATGAACTATTCCCAACCGCAAGAGAACTACGGGTGAAAGTCCCTTCTTTATATTTCTCACCGTATT
>ENA-OQJP01000194-OQJP01000194.1-human-gut-metagenome-genome-assembly--contig:-NODE-194-length-22429-cov-3.739530_pt1 | contig 22429 bp, 25 predicted proteins | sample MGYA00242611_ERZ504778 | MGnify/ENA primary metagenome ERZ504778 (study PRJEB26092, sample SAMD00036349) | human gut metagenome | host: Homo sapiens | study: EMG produced TPA metagenomics assembly of...
TGAAAGCACGGCTTTCAAGCTGTCAGCCCGCCGTCAGGTATGACGGCTATTCCTGCCTTAACCGAGAACCGCAGGGCGTGCCTGCGGATTCCGGTTGCGGGGCGCCCCCGCAGGGGGGGCGGGCAGGTACAGATGAAAAGAAAAGTGCGGGCTGTCACAGTTCAAAGTCATCTTCCAGATCTTCTTGGGCGGGCGCCCACTCGGTAAAAATCTCCGCCATGATTTCGTCCTTTGTTCCTCGGACAGAGCAGCCCTCATTGGCGTAGTCCTCCAGATTGGAGAGCCGTTCAGGGATACGGTAGAACGCAAACTGCCGTCCCGGTGTCTGAATGAACAGCCGCATTTCATACCCGTCCTTCGGGTTCATTGCGTCCATCAGTTCATCCAGGGTTCCAACCCGTTCACAGGCTTCGCGCAGGATGGAGTGCAGCATATCTTTGGGGATCTCCGCAGACCAGAGAGAGTAATCGTCTTTCCCGTGACAGGTGATGGTCTGGACTTTTGCAAAGGCAATCCGGTCGATCTTCTCCAGCGCAGAGTTCAAAATGGCCTCTGCCTCCGGCGGATGGTGGCCGCAGAGTTCCATATCCACCACAGTTCCCACGGCCTCTGCTTCTTGCTCGGTCAGAACGATGTCCACTTTTTTCTGTTCATAGGTATTTCCACGGCCATTGAGCATCAGGGAACATTCGGCAGCGATGCGGAACATCCTGTAATAGTCGTCCGCAGTTTCTCCCAATGTCTTGCCGGTAGCAAAGTTCTGAAAATAGCGCTTGCCATCTTTGTCGCGGCAGGCCAGGGAAATGTCCAGATAGATACCTTCGCTGGCCCCAAAATTGGGAATACAGAGCGCCTGGTCAAATTCAGGCAGCTCGCCGTCAGTTCATCGGAGAACAGGAAATACTCATCCGGGAGCAGACCTTTCAGTTCCAGGTGCGTTTGCAGTCTGTCAAAGGTTTCTTTTGCGTCGGCCATGCCGATGTGCCGGACACGCCGCTTTTCATCCGGCTCACTCCAGCGATCCAATTCAAAGGTTTTGATTTTTGCCAATTTTACACCTCCATACCTTGTTCCGGTTCTTCCTCGGCGCTCTGTTCAAATGCGGTTTCCAGCTCCGCCATACGCTGACGGTCTAAATCCTCCACAGAACGCCCCTTCCGCATTTCCACCAGGTCGGTGTTAAAGTCGTTCAAATGCGGCACATGAACCGCGCAGGCATATCCCTTTTCGGTGTATGCCTTCATCCATTTTGCCGCTGTAAGCTGCCCCCAATTTCGCAGTTGCCCATTCTTGTCACGGGCCAGATAGTCATTGTCCACCGCAAACACCAGCCGCTTGATCTGCGGATGGCTTTCCAGATAGCGGTCAATGGCTCCATTCCAAAGGCAACCGGTAGAGATACGGTGATCTTGCATCCAGTCACGCCCATAAAAGTCAGCGGCAATAGAAGCATGGCTCATCAGGTCGATGGGCGCCTCGGTGACAATCAGCAGATCGGTTTTGCCCTCGTGGAAGAAGGGGTAGCTTTTATCAGAGCCGGTCGCATCCATTTTGAAGGAGCTGTTATCTCTGGCCGCCCGCATGGAGCAGTACCGGGCGGTTCCTTCCGCATCGTAGCCTACAAACACGCAGTTGCCATACTTCTTTTCCTGATAAATCATCTTCCGATTCATAAAGTGGCTTACGATTTTAGGGCTGATACCTCGGACAGAAACCAGATACCAATAGGCCCGCTTCATGTTGTCTGCCTTTTCGGGCAGCACCAGCGGCTCCCGTTCTTTTTTCTCATAGGGAACCACCTGCTTTACGGATGGAGAGAACTCCTTGCCGATCAGCTTGCCCACCGCTTCGGGGAAGGACAGGTTTTCTTCCCGCATGACAAAATCAATGGCGCCGCCTTTGACTCCATCATCAGGACCCGTCCATTGGAAAAAGCGATTGTTTTCGGGGAAGATGTAAAGCCCGCCGCTGTGCTTCATGTGGACAGCTTTGCGGCCTGCCTTTTCCGGCTCATATCCATAGCCACGGGCCAGGGACAGAATATCCACGCTGTTTGCCTGTCGAATCTCATCCTCGGTAAATTTCTGATACGCAGCGGCGCTTCTTCTCATATCAAATCACCTCACAGTTCCAGATCAGGCTCCTGTTCTTCGCTGCTCTCAATCACAGGCTCCTGAGTCATATCCTGATGAAAATGGTCAACGCCCGGAATAAGCGCCAGCGAAGAACCATTCTCCCAATGACAATGAATTTGCCCCAGATCGTCAACGGAATCCACGATGCCGGTCAGTCCCGCAGGCATGTCACAGTAGGGATCTTCCATATTCTCATCCAGCACAACCTTTGATCCGGGCTGGTAGTGCTGCCGAATGAGCTTTGCCTGCTCGTACTGATACTCCGGCGATCTGGTGGGCGCTTTCTTTTCTCCCGGTTGGATCGGGATGCCCTCTGCATCATAACAGGCGGGATCGGCGGCAGGAACATTCCAGCCAAACATGGACCCGGCCAGCATAGCCGCTGCCTGTGCCTTTGAAATGCCCTCATGGGTATTGAACTGATTTGCCAGAACCTTGTTATACTCACGGTCGCCGGTGGAATAGGCGCAGGGATAGTAACCCTTTTCGCCGCGCCTGACCTCTATGAGCTGCCCGGAGCTGGGAAGAACCGCATAGCAATGTTCCGGCAGAGCAGCAGGATTAAAGTTCTTCGCCATAGTCAGCCTCCACTTCATACTCCGCAGAGTCCGCCGCTTCGTCCTCATAGAACTCATCCAGGTCAAATCCGGCTTTTCCGATTTCCTCGTTGCTCATGCCGAGTTCATCTCTCAAATGGCGGTATAAGTCCCATCCGGCATAGTTCTGTGCCGCCCATGACAGCGCCTTATCCAGAATCAAACGGGTGCGATCTTCGCCCAGGCTCTCCAGAGAACCATTGCGGATGGCATTGAACTCATGGTCGGACAGGTTCAGCAGCCGATATGCTTTCTCAAACTGCGGCTCCTTTGCACAGTCCGGGAGCATCAGATTTTCCGCCTGTTCCACAAAGCCATAGTCCAGATTGCTATACTGAACATCACCGGCACGACAGGCCGCCCGGAACTGTTCAAAGCCCTTCATGTTGCTGAAGCCCCGGTAGTCCATTGTGCCGCCGAGGATTTGGGCGCCGATGATGGTATGCAGCATTTCTTCATCCGTAGTGGCGGCCACGATTCGCATGGAACTTCGCTCCTTACTCAAGGAGCAACCATACAGAATGAAAACATTTGCCGCGTTATCCAGGCTCACAGTCTAATCCCTCCGTTTCTTCCTGCAATCGCTCCAAATACTCGTCGATGTCCGGTTCCTCATACTGAAATTGGAGCGATTCAACGATTGCCGGGTTGCAGTCCTCCGGCAGATACTCCTTTACAGCATCCTGAACATCCCGGATTTCCCCCAGGAATCCCCAGCAGCTATCCACCTCCACATCTTCCTTGAAAAGCTGGAATCCATAGCACTGGTTGGTCAGGTAGTAGTCATACTCCTTGACTTCGGCTTCCAGCGTTTGACGAACCTTCTCCAATATTTCAGGAGTGATTTTCCCGTGTTCCTGCTCGATCATCGCTTTATCCGCGTAGATCCAGCCAACCTGACCGGAATCCCACGGGCAAGAAAAGCCGCAGGTGTTCATGGTGATCCCGCTGTGATCGTACAGGTAAAGAGGAAGAATCACCATGCCATCCATTTGTTCTACCAGCGAAAACAGTTCGCCGGTGGAGAGGGCAGAAAGGCAATCATCCAAAAACCAGTCCGGGACTTCATCTTTCAACGAGGCGGCATAGCTGGAGGACACATACCAATCGCTGTCTGAACTCCAGTGCTGATTCTCCCGCAATTCCCACTCCCGCGTGGAGCGGTTGTATTCCAATCGGGCATCTTTGGCCTTGCCAGATTTGAGAAATGCAAAAACCGGATTGTTCCGGTCATGGCCGCTGGAGTATTCAGAAAACAGCAGGCTTCGCAGGAAATCGCTTGGCTCGTCATAATCATGTTTCTCGCCCAGGCTGTATCTGCTGTGCCAGCAGACCATTTTCCCCAGGCAGTCGTGATCCTCACGAGGGTTCATAGGGGTATCATCATCCAGGATGAAAAGAGTGTAGGGCGCCATTGTCGCTGTCATCGGCATATCGTTTCACCTCCTTCCAGACAGGTCGGTTTGCTTAGTTGGCGCCGTGGCGGTTGCGATACCAGCCAAAATAGAAAAGGCCGCCAATCATGGCGGCGGCAGCGGATACGCTCAAGATTGCTTTTTTCATATTGGCTCCTTTCAAAAACCAGATTTACAGTTCCATCTCCTGTTCTTCCTCACAGTCCAGCACAGGGGTGTCCGGCGGGGATGCCCCGTGTTCTTCAAACTGCTGTCGGGTCTGAATCGCAGCGGACAGTTTGGAAAGCAGATCAAACATTTTGGTGCTGTCCCGGCTGCCTTTGAAGTAACGATAGTGCCATTCTCCGTTTTGGGGTTCATACCGGATGCTGTGAAGCGAATTGATGATCCAGCCCTGTGTTTTGAGAGGAACAGGAATTTCATGCTCTCGAAAGAGCTGCATAATGAGAGATTTACCGTTGATCTCCCGGTTTATCACCTCCTTTCCCGCCATAATATCTCCTTCGGCCTCACGAATGGCGGAATCGTAACGGGCCTGTCGTTCTTGTGCCAACTGTTGTTCACGGACTTCTTGCTGCGCCCGCCTTTCATCAGCTTGCCGCTGCCGCTCCGCAGCAATGGGGGCATTGTGGGCTTTTGCTTCTTCATACCGTCCAAGCAGATTTGCAAATCCCAGATCAGCCCACCGGTCCGGGACTTCCATACTCTGATTGAAAACCCTCTCGATCTCACCCCGGACTGCCATGCTCCAGCGTGGGCAGCCATTTCAGAACTTCTTCAAGTCGGTGCCGCTGGTCAATGCCCACCATAAACCCGTCACATGGAATATAAAACCGTTTGGAAGAACTCCCGTTTCTTCTCCATTGTGTAGAGTTCAATGCCATTTTCGTTGTAGAAGCGGTAGTAGTAGTGCTTGTTGCCCATCAGGTCTTTGGCAAAAACCCGGTTCTCGTCTTTTTCCTTTGGCGGAAAGATGTCCTTTTTCTTTTCATCCGGTCGGGTATAGCGGGGAGAAAGACCGGTGCGCTCCAAACTGTCTGCAATCAGCTTTTGGACTTTTTCAATACCGCCATGCTTCTCAACGAAACCGGCCAAGTCCTCCGCCTGCTGGAGAGAACAGAATTGCAGTCCGGTTTTTCCTTCATAAACGGAGCCTCTATGCTGAAACAGGTCCAGGCCAAATTCATTGCGGACCGGCTTTGTTTCTTGGGCTGGCAAAAAAGCACCTTCTCGAAAGAGATAGCCGACAGCCGAATGTTTCTCGCCCATATATCACCACCTCACATCACTGCTCCAGCTCATGCTCGTTGTCATCGTCCAGGCGCAGAGCAAGGAACTCTTTGATACAGTGTTCCGCCGCCTCGTCAGTGGGGTACAGCAGTTCCACCGTCAGGTCGTCCAGGTTCTGATCTTCCAGACGGGGGTAGCCCGACAGTGTGTTTTTAATATACGCCGTGAGAAGATCATGGGGGCTGAATGCCTCCAGCAGCATGATCTTATACTTCGGCAGAAGCGCAGGAAGGAACTCTTTCAGAATCCCAATCTTCCTCGCCATCAGATCGTTGTCCGTTTTCATCCAAAATCACCTCGCTTTCCTGTAATGACTCAAACTCCAACTTGGTATTGATTTCTGTGAGTTGGGCAACCTTTTCCGACAACTCATCCTCATAAATAAACGGCTGTCCAACCTGTTGTTGGGCAACCGCCAGTTGTTTTTGCACTTCCTCTAACTCACGCTGGGCCTCTTTAAGATAGCCGGGAATCCGTTCGGCAAGGTGTTCAATGCGGGTGATAGCACCTAAAGCGGAAGTTCCAACCTCCGTTGTGTAGTGGTGGTTATATCTCAAAACCAATCGTGAAACATACCCAACCGACAGATACAACGGGAAACTGCGATAAGCACCAATCTCAAATTCTTCCGAATCGTCCTTTGCGCCTTCCTTTATCATACGATAGAGCAGCCCGAAGGCTTCTCCGGCCTCTGACCGTTCTGTATAGCGTTTGCCATCCAGGACAATCGAAAAGTCGCTGCCGGCCGATTGGTTCAGCAGTTTAATATCCTCACCGATCTGGTCGATTTCTTTTTCATACCGCTTTATCTGCCCAGGATAAATAGTGCTGATTTTGCGCTCCAAAGAAAGCTGCTCGTTACTCCACGCACCCCGCAGGATTTTCAATTCCGTGACCCGGTTTTCCAGTTCCATCTTCTGTGCAACCATCGGATTATCGGTAGCCGCCGCCTTGAACTGGGCGGCAGACAGAACGGTTTCATCCACATCCTCACAAGAGCGGGCGGTGTGTTTCCCGGTAAGAATCTGCGTGATATACCGCAATTTCTGCTCCTGAATCTGCCAGAGATACGCATCAAATGTCCCTTTGGCCACGAATTGCTTTATCATAATTTCCGGGTTTTCGTTGCCCTGCCGTACCCCACGCCCATTTCGCTGTGTAATGTCAGAGGGTTTCCACGGACAGTCCAGATGGTCAATGGAGATTACCTTATTCTGAACATTCACGCCGGTTCCCAGCTTGCTGGTGCTGCCGATCAGGATACGGACTTTTCCTTGACGGGTACGCTCAAACAGCTCCTGCCGCTGTGCTTCAGAAGTGGCGTCGTGAACAAAGGCTATCTCCGATTCCGGCACACCCTTTGCCAGCAGCACATTTCTTATTTCATTATATACATTGAATTTCCCGGCTTTGGGAGTGCCAACATCACAAAAGACAAGCTGCGTGGAAGCAGAGGCGGCGGTGTCCTTCCAAACCTGATAAACATCCTCAATGCAGACACTCAACTTGCTTCCTGTACCATCCGCATCCGGTCGAATCAGGCGCGGGTCAATCGCCATCAGGCGAGCCTCACCGGTCAGCTTCAGCATATTATCTTCTTCCGGCTTCACTCGGCCAGTTCGGATTGCTTCTGCCCGCATGATAAAATCGGCCATAATTGCCTGCTGTGCGGGGGTCGCTTCCACCGAAACAATCTCCGCTTTACCAGTGCGAACAGCCGGGAGTCCGGGAATATCCAACATATCCGCTGTTTTGATGTCAGCGACCTCACGAAAGACCGCCATCAGTTCAGGGAGATTGTAGAAGCGGACGAAGCGATCACGCATCCGATAGCCGCCGCCCTCCGGCTTCAATTCCAGCACAGAGGTTCGTTTGGCAAAATGAGCGATCCAGGTGTCGAAGTAGGACCAGCCAAAGCGTTCCAACTCCTGCGGCTGCAAATACCGCTGCATGACGAACAGTTCGGAAATCGAGTTGCTGATTGGCGTTCCAGTCGCAAATACTACGCCGCGCCCCTGATTTGTTTCCTGCAAATACTGACATTTGAGCAGCATATCAAAGGCGCGTTGACTGCTTGAGGTTGTAATACCAGCCACATTTCGCAGCTTTGTAAAGACAAAGCAGTTTTTGAAAAAGTGCGCCTCGTCCACCATCATCATATCTACGCCCAGCTGCTCAAAGGTCAGCAGATCGTCTTTCTTTTCCTCGGCAGACAGCTTTTTCAGCCGTTCATCCAGATTCTTGCGGAAAATGACCATCTGCTTGACGGACCAATTTTCGCCGTTTTCGCTTTTGATCTCATAGATAGCATTTTCAATATCGTTGATCTGCCGTTCCAACATAGCGATTTGCCGCTCTGTGGAGATTGGGATTTTCTCAAACTGGCTATGTGCCAAAATTACGGCGTCATATTCTCCGGTGGCGATTTTGGAAATGTAGCGGTTGCGGTTTTTAGGGGTAAAATCCTCTGCGGTGGATACCAAAAGGTTTGCGTTGGGGAAAAAGCGGTAGAACTCTGTTGCCCACTGGCCTACCAGGGGATTGGGAACTACAAACACAGCCTTGTGGATCGCTCCCAGGTTCTTGAGGTACATCCCGGCGGCAATTAAAGCAGCGGTCTTTCCGGCGCCTACCTCATGTGCAGCAAGCCCCGTCCCGGTATAGATGACACGGGCAGCAAAATCAAGCTGATGCTTCCGCAGCTTCATCTCCGTGTTCATGCCGGGGAATACCAGATGGCTCCCGTCAAACTCACGGGGACGAACCGTGTTGAAAGTGTCATTGTAGATTCGCAGAAGCGTATCCCGGCGCTCCGGTTCTTTCCAAACCCAGGATGCAAACGCCTCCTGAATCTGTTGCTGTTTGGCACGGGCAATCATGGTTTCCTGTGCGTTGATTACATATTTAACCGACTTGTTGCCCTTTTCATTGATGTATTCCTGCCGGTCACGGACAGTCGTGGACTGCATATTAAGGCAATCCTCAAAAATCTCATAAGCATTTTTCCGCTTGGTTCCAAAAGTCTGGTTGACCATTACGGAATCCGGTTCTGCGCTTTTATTGGTGACACGCCAGGTCGTGGTATAGGAAAAATACTCAATGTCAATGCGGTTCCGGTTGTCGCCGCCCTCGATGACCTTTTCATATCCGCTGGTCTGGAAGGTTTCATACATGAATTGGCGATAATACTCAATGGGAACCCAGATGGCGCCCATATTCACTTCGATGTCGGCAGGAGTCAGCGGCTCCGGCTGTACTTCTTCCAGGGCCTCTACATTCCGGGTAAAGAGTTCCGGTTCTTCCGCTGCCTTCTGACGTGCGTAAAGCAGCTTAGCCATTTTTCCTTGTTCATGTGATAGGCCAGAAAATAGCCTTTCTGCCCGCGAAGAGAGCCAATCAGTAGCAGATCGCTTTTCACATTAAGGACATCAACGATGCCTGCCTCCGGCAGTCCCAACTTATCAGCTGATACTTCCAGAACTACACCATACCATTTATTATTGTCGTTGTGCCGCAACACAGCATTCCAGTCATGCCTGGGATATTCCGGCTCTGTGCCGTACTGCTGGTGTATCCATGTAAATAATTCTTGTCGCGTCATTCCACATTGCAAGTGAAGTCAATCTATGTTGTACTTCCCACTGCATCCTCCATTTCCACAGAATTCGCAGCCATAAAAGCACGGTACGACGAGCAACAGGCAAAACATAATGCACATGAGTATATGTACCCTGTGCGAAAAATCATCTGTAAGGGCTGCGGAAAAACGTTTTATACAATTGTCAAATCGAAAAAATATTGTGACTACTACACGTGCGGAAAACTTGGCAACTGGAAACGCCAGCGACAGAAGCGGCTTGCACAGCGCACCGGCCTTGTTTGCAGGTGTTGTGGCAAAACATTTACGCCTAAACGCAAAGATTCTGTCTATTGTAGTAATGCCTGCCGTCAGAAATCCTACCGCCAGAGCGTTACGGATAAATCATGCGATCAAAAAAGACACATGGTAGAGCCGTAACGAAATTTCAAAACGATTCTGCTTAGCAGCAAACGGACATTCTGTCCATTTACCACAACCGTAACGATAGCACCACGACTGCCGATGTTATCATTTTGGAGACATCGTATCTTGAAGCTGCCAAGCCTAAGCTTGAAAAATACGATGTTTTGACAAAGCAAATCAAGGCTGCTATCAAAACGCGGAAAGAGTTACAGGCCGAGAAAAAGGCAACGCCAATTCTTAATGTTTTGAAGCATCGTGAGCTGACCAGCCGCATCGAGGATTTGACGGAACAGCTCGAAGATTTGCGCTCGGAGCGGGCAATAATCCTCATGTATCTTGACTGTGAAGAAAGTAGGGATACCGCCGAAGTCAAGAAAAGGTGTACTGCCGCAGAGACGATGCTTGAAAAGCTCGAAGTCAGCGAGGCAAAGTATTCTTATGCGCTGGATGATGCAAAAAACGCTTTTGCCGACTTACAGGAACAGGCAAAAGATTTGGACGCAGGAGAGTTATATGAAGCAAGGCTGGCTATTCGCAACGAGAAAGAATAGAACGCTGTTCAGCAACTGCAAAAGGCGTATGGAGAACAGTTTACTCCTGCTACAATGCTTCATGGCAGGCGTGATGTTGAAAAAGTTCTCAATGAAAGAGCCGAACCGCCGCAGTCTGTTCAGGAAGAAAAACGCAATCGTCAAGCAATGGCTGAAGATCCGCCGAGGCAAATCCCCAAACGCAATGAAATAGAGTTATGAACCACAAACAGGCCGAGTATACGTTGATTTCGTTCTCGGCCGGCTTTCTTTTATATTTGATGTTTACAAGTGCAAACATCGCAAACAGACAAAAGATTTTGAATCCCCCAAGACTATAGCATAGCGAAAAGAACATACAAAAAATTGAAGCATATTAATAACAATTCTTACAACATTGATAAAACAATTTGATGCGGAAAAGTTAAAGTTTTCTGAAATTTGTATTTGCTGCAACACAGCAAGTTATTAAAACGCACAAAACCCCCGCTCCACAAAAAACGAGACGGTATTCAAGTGCTTGAGTGCCGACTACATTAATAATAAGTCCAAGATTTGATTGCAACAGCTTCGGTAAAACAATGTCAACAAGCGGGCCTACGACAACGTATGACAAAGGAACAAAACACCTTGCAATCATGGAACGCGATGCAAACACACGCCCCTGAAGAATCCGTGGTGTTTCCTGCATCCACAATGTGCCGGCAACCGTATTCAAAATTGGCGTAACAAATGAAAAGGAAAATCTTCCGATTGCAACAATGCAAGTAATATGTGTGAACCCCATAAGTTGCAAAGCTATGCCAGCAACCAAGCCACCAATAACGATCGTTTTATAAGTAAAATGTATTTTCTTTGAAAATGTAACAACCAAACTTCCGCATAAAATCCCGAATCCACCACAAGCCTTAATAATGCCTAGGTCAAATGTATTCCCAAGTGTCAAGCCGAAAGGCTCTATTAATGAGGTTGCGAGATTAAACGTAAAGTTTAAAATAGTAAAGTAAATCAAAAGTACACGTAAACTTCCTTGAGAAAAATAAATTTGAATCCAAGCAAAATTTCTCTTTTTGTATTTCGTTTCTTCTGATTTTCGTTGTCCATTGAAAACTTGCTTGAATCTATCGTAACAAGAATTACTAAAGAAACAAGATAGCTTATTAAATCAATTATTATAATCCCATTTAGTCCAATTAATGGATAGAGCATTCCGGCAACAATCGGGGAAGCAATACTATCCAATGAATCAATAATCTGACTCATGCCGTTAGCAGTTTTTACTTCATCAGGAGAAACCAAAGTTGTAATTGATGCTTGATATGCATTATTATCAAAGAAATTTGCACAAGAATCAAGAAAGGTAAAAACACAAAGAACAAAATAATTGAATTCATAATAACTGACGCAAATATAGATAAACACACTTATCAAAGCGGCAATGGAGTCGGCGCAAATAATGATAGCCTTACGATTGTATTTGTCACATAAATAACCACTGAAAGGTGCTAAAAATATCGCTGGTAATATAGAGAAAAGGAGAATCAAAACCATTGGGGTCGCTTTTCCTGTGACCGTGTAAACCCAGACACTTACCCCAAATGACGTTAATCCTGTCCCCAAAATGGAAATCAATCTTGCAAACCAAACTTTCCTATAAGACGAATTGATATTCATAACTATTATGCCCTTCCGCCATCAAATGGGATGTGCTTCATCACAATCTCAAATATAAAATCACAAATGCATTTAATACATTCGGAATCAATTGAACCAGTTTCATTACGAAAGGAATGATCAATGCTAAAGACTTCCTTATGAATTATATCACTTTCAGTAGAACTAATTGAATCGAAAAAAAACAGATGTTGTTTAAAGTCGATTGCGCAATCTCGACTTCCTATAAGCAAAAGTAATGGCAAAGAGATGCTTTTGCATCCACTTAAGAAATCAATTTCAGACAGCTCATGGTAATAATTTGTATCATGCCCTGCAAATAGTCCATGTTCAACATATGTACTATACTGAGGATTTTGCTTCACGATATCATTAATGGAGTGCTTTCCATCAAGAACAATTTCAATAAAGGAATCAAATGTCCGCGCATTATACATTATTTTGTCTTTTGGTATTCCCCTTAATATATCTTGCCGAATTTTATTTTTGACAAAGTAATCCTTCGGGCCAAAAATCATTGTATCAAAAATAATTGCAGCCAATACGCTCTCTCTATTTCGATTAACTAAAGACGGAACCATTAGAGCACCAATGCTGTATCCAAAAAGAATCAGTTTTTTCCCAGAGGCAACAACATGATGCATGGCAGCGTCGTATAAGTCAATTATGTCGTTGAAACCATATTTACCACATTTATATCCGTCACTATCACCGTTCCCAAATAGTTCGACCCTTACCGTAGGAATCCCAAAATTGCTCAAGCTATACATTAAATCTCGATACGTGTTTTTACTCAATAATGGAGTATCAATTGTTGAGCAATCAATGCCTTGCAATAAAAAAGGACAAAATCATTATCGTTAGGTTTTGTAATCAGAAGTTCTATAAACAAAGTATGAACCCATCTCCCATAAAATGTTTCTTGGTTCACAAAAGGCGAACCTTATTGCATTCCGAGGTTTTGCCATCAGAAAATACTCTGTAAATCTTATCAAACCGTCCCATCATGGAGTTAGAAACATCGTGGGTGATAACAATTGCCATGCAGGGCAGGCTGAGCAGATTTTGCATCACCTGCTGCGCGGTGTCGGGGTCGAGGCTGGCGGTTATTTCGTCGGCAATTACCAAATCGTATTGCCGCAGTGCCAGGCGTGCGATGCCGATGCGCTGGCATTGACCGCCGGAAAGGTTCTTGCCGCCCTCGCTGATGACGGTGTCAAGACCGTCGGGCAGCGACTTGACCCACGTGGTCAGCCCGGCGTTCTCGACAGCGCGGGCGAGCTGCTCGTCCGAAAAATCCTCCCGCAGGCAGATGTTATTGCGCAGGGTGTCGTTAAAAAGCACAGTCTTTTGCGCGATATAGCCGACACGCCGATAGAGGGCGGTGCGGTCGATATCCCGCACCTCCTGCCCGTTGAAGCGGATGTGCCCGGTGTAGCCGGGGTAATACTGGAACAGTAGCTTCGCCAGCGTCGATTTACCGCAGCCGCTTTCGCCGATCAAGGCAATTTTTTGCCTGTCCTCCGCGCACAGCGAAGCGTCTGTCAGAACGGCATCCGCCGCCGCGGGATAAGTAAAGCCCACATGTTCACATTCCACTTGCGCGATGCGGGCAAGCTCCATGCCGTTTGTCTCGTCGCCACTGTCGGACATAGCGGTTTCCAACCGCTCGCGGATGCCCCTGGAGGATTTGAGCTTTGCGTAATTTTGCGCGATTTGGTTGCACGGCGTGACAACGAAGTTTGCCATGCTGGCAGCGGTAGACATTGTGCCCAGCGTGATCTTACCGTCAAACACCAGCAGCAGACCGATAAGCAAAATCACCGGGAAAATCAGGTTGCTGATCAGGGAGGTGTTCACGATGACCGCGTTCAGGCTCTGTTGGTAAGTACACTCGTTTTCCTCCGCCTGATGTGCCGCCGCCCGATGCCAGGAATCGTAAGCGTCCTCACGTAAAAAGGCACGTATCAACTCGAAACCGCCCAGCAGTTCTTTGAGTTGCTGGGTATAGGCCGCCATTTGTCTGGAAAAATCGTCGCGCGCCTGCTTGAGCTTGGCGTTCATCCGCCGCGGAAGCACGAGCGGCGGAATCGTCACAAGGAAAACCGCCACCAGCAGCACCGGGCTGATATACAGGTAAAGCACCAGCGCGCAGACCATGATGCCGCCCCAAAACACGAGGTTGAACAGCGACATATAGTAGTCGTCGTATAGGGTGCGCAAATCGGTGGTGAGCAGGGATAAATAGGATGCGTCGCCCTCCTGATTATACTGCGCAACCGAGCGGCGGAGCACGCCGCCCATGATACGCCCGCGTATTTGCTCGACCGCCTCGCAGGCTAATTTTGTAAAGGTGCGGCGGCTGAGCGTCTCAAAGAACCAGCTCAAAAAGGTGATGAGGAACACAAGGCCAAGGTAGGCGAACGCCTCCTGCTTTGATTTCGAGTCGATGAGCCATTTGAGCTGGAAGCTCTTGAGCGGCGCGAAAAACGACACGCAAACCGTAAACACGCCAAACAGCGCGACACGCCCGATGTTCTGCTTGAAATAATCATTTACCTGATGATGCATTTTCATCTCCACTTTACCTTGTCCGTAATTATTTTGAAACAAAGCCTCTTGCTGTGTATTGAAATCTCTACCTTTCTTAGCTAGGTCAAGTGTATCGCAAATGATTCTACAATTCAACTTTTTTTGTGCTGTATGTCAACATTATAGTAACACTAAGGATATACTATATTGTGGGTTTGTCAATGATGTGTTACACAGAAGACAGATTCCTGTATTTGGCAAGATATTCGTTCGGAGAGAGCCAACCTAAAGGACGAATCGGGAAACGATTGTACTTGTATCGATGAATTTTTAATTGCGCTTTGAAGTCCTCTAGATGAGTAGAATTTGTGGTCAGCATAGAAGTATTCGTTATCCTTGCGGTGGGAACGCTCGACCTTTGCCATTGTGCCTTGGCGTGTAGGGACGAATGAGCTTATGGCGGATGCCAGCCTGTTCGAGACGCGTCTCGAACAGGCTGGGACCGTTGTCGCCGGGGAGCAGACGTTTGGTGAACTCAGTGCCATTGTCCGTCTGAACGCAAAGAATCTTGAACGGCGCAGCCTTGATCAGGTGTTCCAGAAACTGGGCGGAGGAATAGGTGCTATGCTCCTGAAAGGCTTCCAGATACCGCCAACGGGAGAATTCGTCAATGGCAGTATACTGGTAAAACTTCTCACCTGCGGCGTTTCCGACGATGCAGGACTCTGGAACAAATTTCACATCGATTTGAACACGCTCGCCCGGAAAGTGCATCTTTTCGTAAGGTTTTGGGATGTACTTGGGGTTTGGAAGCTTAACAGTCAGTTGTCCCTGACGGCGCAAAACTCGATACAGCCCTGTAATGGAACGTTTATAGCCTTTCTGACGCAGTTTTACCCAGAGTACGACCAGACCGGTATTGGGATTTCGTCTGCGGAAGTTGGTGATCTGTTGAAGTTCTGCTTCAGTGTGTTGGTTCGGATGGTGGTGCGGTCGGTGTGATCTATTGGCAAGAGATTGAATATCGCCGTTGTATCTGCGTTTCCAGCGATAGATATACTGACGATTCACGTTGTACTTGATTGCTGCCTGTGTGACCCCGTGCTTCTCTGCATAGCTTAAAAGGGATTGACGGAACTTCATGGTTTGTGTTACAGTATTCATGGCGAATGCGTTGTCCTTTCTGTGCGTGTTTTGTGTAGCAACTTAACTATAACACAGGACGACCCATTCGTCTTTCTTTTTATTCGACTTTGTAACACATCTATTGTAATCCTACAAATTTCTGTCTGCATTCGAAATTTTAACTGTTGACTTTTCTCCTCAATTTCGATATGCTGTTCTTGCTTTATCCGTTTCATTTTGCACTGTTAACGTTAAAGCAAAAGACCAGAGTTGTAAAGTCTTTTGGCTAAATAACTCTGGTCTTTTTGTTGGGCTTGTGCAACAGCCCCTTTGCACTATTCTATTTCTTCTGCATCATCCAGCTCATCACAAATGTGCGTGTACCCAAAGCACTTCATATTGCTGCTGGGCAAGTGCTTTGACCTCAGTGCGGCGATCATGCGTCCTGCGCTTTAACCAATCTTTTGTTCTTTGGAAAGCTGCCACGGAAGATTCAGCAGCCGGTTGACCGCCAGCATCTCAGCTTTCTTTCCGGTGGCAGAGCAGAACAGGTTTGCAGATGTGGGCGGCATGACCTTTGCCAGAGAATTTCTCATTTGACTTATACTCGCTGCAGATTTTGCAGTAATGTCTGTGCTTTTTCATACTGGCCTCAGTCCCTTTCAGCTCCGGGCTTATTCTGCCTATCGCTGCATTTCCAGAGTGCCATCGGATGCTGGCCGATGCGCGAGAGAATATCTGCGTCTTGGAAAAGCAGCTCCGGGCGGTATTCCTGCTGGCCAAACGAAGTCCAGAAGGAAAGCTCCCGTTCGTCCGGTATCAGCAGTTTTTCCAGATAGGCGATGACCTGTTCATGCGCTTGCTGCGCATCGAACCAAGTGCCACGACGCAATACCGGGATAAGGTCGGTTTTGACACGCTGCTGGGACACCGAGGCGATCTGCTCAAAATGGAATCGGTCTGGAACGTTGTCCGAGCCAATGGTGCTATAAAACATGACACACTTTTTCAGCATGGGTTCCTGCGATTCGTCAAACAATCCATACTCCATCATTGTATGTATATCATAGAGGTCACGGGGAGCTGCACGGTTAAGAAGTGCAACGATCTTTGAACCGTAGATTTCCAGCGGATCGACGCTCAAAGCAGTAAGCTCCTGCTCCAGCCAAGGCAGATTGACCGTCCTGCGCACCGGCGCTAACACATGGCAGCGAAGCATATAATTGATCTCGATTTTGAGGTTGTCTTTCATCCCACCAGCATTTTGGTACTCATAAACAAAGGAGTCCAGCGCATGATACGTTTTGGATTTCTGGCTCAGATGATACCCTGCGGCGGCCATGTATTTACTGATCCGTTCCGTGATCTGCTTCCTTATTGCGAGCATTTCCTCACGGGGAACATTTTCAGAAAAGTCCATGTCGATGTCAACGGACAGCCGTGGCAAATTGAAGATAGTCAGGTTAATGGCCGTTCCGCCTTTCAGCGCCAGCGCGTTGGAAAGTAGCACATCCTTTTGAATAAAATCCAGCACATCGGCCAGACGGCAGACCTTTTCAAAGGTATCGCGGACAAAGCCCAATTCACGGGCTTTCTTGCCCAAAGTCATTCTGTCAAATTGCATCATAGTCTGTTACCCCTTTATCTATCGTGTGCATCAGATTTTTCGGTGCATACAGCTTCCATTCCTCGTGCCAGATGAAGCCTTGGCTCTCGCTTGATAAATAGGATTTTCCTTTCGGGAGGTGCGATTTGCACATGGCGAAAAAACTATCCGAGAGGCCGAGACCGCCTGCAAAGGTGGACAGGATATAGCCCGTTTTTTGATAGAGGAAGCCGCTTTCATACTCCGCAAGGCAGGCCAAAAGCGTTGCTTCATCCAGCGTGGGGATTAGCGCAAGGCAGCGCAAAAGTTCTTCCAGCCCACCGATTTTCTCAAACAGATTGACAGAATCAATCACCGTCCGCTCCAGCGTTGTGACACGGGTGCCGTTTATTTCGGTGATACCGCCAGTAATGCGAGGAGCAATCCGCCGGTATGTCACGCCGTCGTATTCAAAATCCCGGAACCGGCTCTCGCTGGTCACTTGCGTTTCGTAAAAGACCTGATTGCTGTAACCGTAAAACTCGAACGCGCTGTGATACGACACAGCGGCATCGTTACTGATGTGAGAGGCGATTACATAGCGGTTGGCAATGGGCTGTTGGTTTTCCAGACTGATGGCAACATACAAATCCCGCTTTACGCGCTCGATGTATCCTTTCTTTTGATACTCACGGCAAAGCCATTTGGCCGCAGCTTCGCTGCCGGTGATCTGCTCCAGATCGTTTTTGCTGAAGCAGCCTAATTCCAGCAGCTTCTCATAGTGCTTCATAATGCTCACCTCTCTAATATTCGTAGACATTATAGCACGGAGAGATAGTTTTTGCAACCTCTTTGAGTAAAAGCAAAAACGAAATTTATAAAAAAGCAAGCCGAGGCGTTCGCCCCGGCTTGCGCTTTAGCTATGGATGAAGTTTTTCATGGCTGCGTTTGCGCCTTGCAGCTTGCCAAGCCCCTGCACAGCTGATATGCTCCCCATAGAGTAGACACTCGAAATAACAAAAATTCGAGACTACACTATGGGGAGCATTATTATGTCAAAACGGACACCAGAAGAGATCATCCATTCAGTGAAGCGATATCAACAGGGAGAAACAAGTCAGGGAGCAGAAGCGAAACGGTTAGGAGTAAGCAAACAGGCATTTCAGGATTGGGTTAGAATATATGAAACCTATGGGGAAAGCGGGTTTTTGCGTACAGAGAACCGACGATATTCAAAGGAACTAAAACTATCTGCTGTACAAGCCTACCTTAACGGAGAAGGAAGTCACGCAGCAATCTGTAAAAAGTACGGAATTTCATCAAGAACACAGTTGCAAAACTGGATTAAGATGTATAATGGTCATAAGGAATTACGGCCCAGCAGAGACCGAGGGAGTGATATCTATATGACCAAAGGACGGACTACGACATACGAAGAACGGATTGGAAATTGTCAGCTACTGCATCGAGCATGGAAATGACTACCATGCCACGATTGAGAAGTACGGAGTGAGTTACCAGCAAACCTGTTGGTTACACCAACATACACAATCGAAAGAGATAAACCATTCCGTTAAAGATTGAACCAACGAAAAAAGAATTAGCCGGGTAGCCGACCTCTTGCGGTCAACTCCCGGCAACTTTGTCTTATCGAGCCTGCTCGTCTCCTGTGCTGGCTTTTCCTCCGCAAAAAATCGTTCTACGTTTTTCTGTTGCCCGAACCAGTTCCTGCATCTCATTCCGTGCCTTGCGGTAGTCCGGTAGGCTGCTTTCTTTTGGTCAGCAGTTCTGTAAACTCCGCATCCAACGCCTTGACCTTCGGCAGCTTTTGAAGCCCTGCCTCGTCAAAGGCAGCTTTCGCCGCCTTGTGCAGGGTGATTTCCTCCCGGTGAGCTTCCAGAATAGTGTTACCTCCTGTCTTTGCATCCACTTGAATATGTAACTTCTGCCGCTGACACCATCAGTGTACCCAACGGCAGGAGAGAATGCAAGGATGTCACGCCCGGACAGCATGACCGGGTGCGAATCCGATGAGATAGGTCAAAAGATGTGCCTTGGGGATGCGGTAGGAGCGTCCGACCTTCAATGCTGGACGCTCCCTTTTTTCAAAAGCGCATACCCGGTTTTTGTGCTGACACTCAAGATCTCGCACATCTGGTCGATGTTCAGCACGTCCGGGTAATCCCGGAGCATCACACGGTACGCATCACGGGGATTCAGATTTTCCTCACCCAAACAGATTCCCCCCTTTCTATAATGGAGTGTAGAATATATCTTTATGATGTGATTTTCAGCGAGAGCAAGACTTGAAACAACGCCTTTCTCGATCTCCTGCATTTCATCCTGCGTAAGCCGCCCTAGGAAGCGCTGTATGCGGCTTTTGCTATCGTGAATATCTGTTCCAGTTGAACCACAGACGGCTTCTCAAAAGCTGTATTGTGGGCTATCAGAACGTGTGTGGGCTGGTATCTCTTTTTCTCGGTGCGGGAAGTCACCGTTGCCACGATAAGGGTAGGCGCATAGCGGTTTCCCACATCATTTTGAAGAACGACTACCGGGCGTGTACCGCCCTGTTCTGAGCCGATGTGCGGCTCCATGTCCGCATAGTAAATGTCCCCTCTGAGGTATTTCCAGTCTTTTGGTATGATAGCTATCAGACCTCCTATCCTTCTATATGTAGCAAGAGCCGCCCGGTTTTGACAGGCGGCTCTTGCAGGAAAAAAGGAGTATGCCGATAAAGGCGAGAGCATCAACGTTTTACAGGAAGGCTCAGAGAACGGCTGGAGCCATTGTAGATTTCCAGAATCTGCTTCATATGGCGGTCGGCGGTGTTGCCCGTGTCCTTCCGTGCATTTTTGGTGATGGTTTTGGGGGTGCACCGTGGAGAGCCGTGCAATCAGACGCTCCCGGCTGTACTCATCCCGGTACATTGCCACAAAGCGGGTAACGCCATGGAGGATGCCGGACAGGAAGGAATCGGAATCGCCCCACCATGCCTCCACGATGATCTTCAGGGCTTCCTGATAGATGTCAGAGCCATAGTTCTTGTAAATATAATAGGCGGAGCGGATACAGTAGATCTTCCACTCGGCTCGGATGCCATCCAGTGCAAAAGTAGCACCGGTTGCTTCGGTGGCTGCAACAAATGCACAGGCATCCTCATCTTCTGCCACGATGTCAGCACGAAGCCGCTCACCTGCGGTCAGATCGGTGGAAATGCCCGTCTGAACAGCAAACAAAAGGGCTTCATCCTTTTTGGAAAGGCCGTGAAAGACTTTGCAGAGGATCGGGAGGTCATGACCTCCGTTGCAGGCGATACGCGCTTCGATGGTGTTCTGACCATCAAAAACATGGTAGCGACCATCACGGTAGCTGACTCTCGGTTCGTTGGCAACATACTCCGAAAAGGTGGCAGAAATCTCCTCCACCTTTCTGGTGCGCAAAACACGCTGGTATTCAGCACACGGAGTCAAGAGTGCGCTGTCGATGTAGCGCATCTCGCAAACACATTCGGGCAGCTTGGCAAGGTTCAGATTAGAAATCATCATAGCACTCTCTCCTTTATCGTCTGAAGATAGGCAGAAGTGTCATCAATCAGAAAAAGAATGGCACTTCGGCAGTCGTTGTCCTCAAAAACATCGGGATAGTCTTTGAATACGAGATTCCAGCGGCGGATAAAATCCTCCTTTGCGCCCTGAACTTCGCACATCATAATTGAGCCGTTCGCAACGGTCGTTTTATGGTGGCGGTTGTCAATGGATTGCCGAAGTCGTTTTCGATCTTCGTCTGTAAGACAGCGTTTGTGACCTTGGATACTCCTTTTGAAATCCGGGGGCGAATTGCTTACCGGCACAATTTCATCCTCGGTATGGACTTCATTGGAATCAGAAGCATCGTCGGCAGCAACATCGGATTTTTCCGGGCTTGTCGGCTTCTTTGCTTTCCGGTCCTTCTTGGGTTTGCGCAGCTCCTTGATGATTGCCGGGATTTCTTCTTTTGGGGTTTGCGCCAAAGCGGTGATCTCGGCATCGGTAGCCTTGATATGCCCGGTCAGGATTTCCTCCATTGCACCGGGGACTGCAGCTTCCGCCGCATCAACGCCTTTGGCATATTTTTCTGCTCGCTGCACAAATTTGGAGTTCACGCTATTTCGTTCGGCAATCCGTTCGCAAGTTCGTTTGTGTAAATCAATGTGGACATTTTGTCCACATTGATTTACTTTGTTCTGATTTCCAACGGGTGCGCCAACCGAGAGCTTTTCATTCTCGTAGGCTTTTCCCATCAAAAACTTTCGGCGTTCGGGGTCAAGATTTCTGCAGCCTAGCTGGTTCTGGCAGATCCACGCCAGTGCAGCATAACGGTCAGGTAACTGGATTTCCTTCACTTCAAAGGCGATTTCTGGGTGATGTTTGAGGATGCGATACCGTGAATGTCCATCCAGTATATAACCGTTCCAGATGATGATTGGGTTCAGAAGCCGTCGTTCCTGAATCATGTTCTGCTCTAAGATGTGCTCCTCCTCGGCGTTCAGCGGTGGGATCTTACCCTGAAACTCCGGGTCGATTTTAAGCGCATTCAGATTCATCATCAAACCGGCCTTTCTTAAAGTAGGTGGATTTCGGGCTGGTAGGCTGGATGTAGTAATCGTAGCCGAAGTTGGTCTGGCAGTAGGTGCAAGGCTCCTTGGTGAGCTGATAGGGGTCTGCACGGCGGACACGGATGCCGCGTGCATTGCGGAACGCATTCAGGCAGCGGGGGCAGAGGGTGGTCAGGGTCGATTCGTCAGTCTTGTGGGTAAAAGTACGGCTCATAATCATTACCTCCGTGTCATCAGAATGAATATTTGCTATGGAAAAAGCCCACTGCCTAGATTCAGAGGAATCCCGGTGGTGGGCTTTGAAGTTTTGTTTTAAGTTTCCCACTCTATTTGTCCTCGACGCCCGGTGGGTTTGGAATGCACCTCGGTAAGTGGGGACTTGCACCCACACTCCACATTGGCTTCTTCAGCCACCCCGTCTTCGTTATGACCGGGCCGCGAGTTACGGAAGTTTCATTATTTTGTCCGAGGGAATGATATTCAGTTTTCAAGGTACGTCTACCAGCTTTGGGCTTCTCTCCGTCTGGGGTGTTGCCCTTGCTGTGACCATAGTGCACCTGAAAACGGAATGCTTTTTTAGGAGGTCGTACCTCCGGTTTTTTGGCTTGAAAAACCGGAAGTGATACTTCGGTTTGATATAAAACAACGCCGAACCGATATTTCGCTTCTGCAAAAAATACGATAAAATCGAAGCTTTTCAAAAAAGTATTTTGTACAAAAACAAAAAGCACCCCTCTGAACAAGCAGCGCAATGCTGCCTGCCCGGAGGGGCGCAACTTTATATAGAGTTAAAGTTCTTCAGCGATTGCAGACAGTTTCTGCATAATACGCTGCAATTTCAAACGGAGCTTTTTGATTTGTCAAACGCTTTTGCTGCAACTTGTTTCGTAAGCTTTCTTCTTGGTCAGATAACGACTTTCCCATAATCAAATGATCCAGTGTTACAT
>ENA-OQJP01000195-OQJP01000195.1-human-gut-metagenome-genome-assembly--contig:-NODE-195-length-22367-cov-2.312455_pt1 | contig 22367 bp, 24 predicted proteins | sample MGYA00242611_ERZ504778 | MGnify/ENA primary metagenome ERZ504778 (study PRJEB26092, sample SAMD00036349) | human gut metagenome | host: Homo sapiens | study: EMG produced TPA metagenomics assembly of...
GTGTGCCTTCTGTCGTCCTATAAGCTGATGATTTAGCATCAGTTGCTGATAGCACAATACATACAAGTTGTTTTTGTAAAAGTAGGGGCGTCGGCGAATCACGTCTTCACGGCTGAAATAATCATCCAATCTTTGCAAATATTGGTTGGATACCTCTATCAGGCGTTTGCTGTCTTTCAAGCTGCGATAGCTGACACTGAGCATGATGTACAGATTACCCGTGAAGTTTTTTCGGGCGGCCGGAGGGAAACTTCCGGCTAATTCCCACCCCTCTTCCCAGTAGGGAAGGGCATTCTTATAATCTATATTTTCAGTCATGGCCGTCAGCAGATAGTGAATCACTCCGGTCAAGAAAAGACGTTCGGCTTTTTCATAAGGAGTTTCCGATTCTTTGCGGTCGTTCAGTTCCTGTTGTATCCGGTTACAGATCTTCACCCTTTCTTCTCTTGGAGCGAGCTGCAAAAGACGTGCCTTATGAGTCATTTTATAGTAGGTGGCAAGCCCGTCTTCGGTTGAATTTTTCAAAAGTCGTTCCGCTTCGTTCAGCAGGAGAGAAAGCGAATCTTGTTTCTCTGTATTCTGCATATAGTGAATTGTGAGCGTACTGAGAGATGCTCCTATGGCCATTTTATCGTCTGTCTTTTTCCCTTCCGTATAGAGTTCGCGTGCTATTTCCGGTTCATCGGGTGAAGAGTCTGACAAGTCTAATATATTGATTAATAAGTCGACACGCTTGATGGGAGCTTTCGTCTCTTGTAGTAGCTTCTGTAAGCTGTCTTTAAGCGAAGGGGTAGCTTGAGTTACGGTTGCGCTCAATAGCAGGATAAGCCAGGTGTAGTATTTCCTTTTCATTTATTAGTTTCCTCCATTGGTAGGGTAAATATAAAGCGAGATCCTTTCGTGTACGTTTCGTCAATGTAAATATCTCCTTGCATGTGCTTGATAATCAACTTGCAAAGATATAGTCCCAATCCGCTCCCTTGTTTAAAGATATCGAGTTTGGTGAAACGCCTGAAGACGTATTCATGTTTCTCTGCCGGAATCCCGCATCCTGTGTCCGTAATGCTGACCAACAACATTTTTCGTTTGTTGTCTTTTCGGCAGCTGAGGTTGATAAATCCTTGGGTTGTAAACTTATTGGCATTGTTCAATAAAGCGCGGAGCAACAGGCTGAAGTATTGCGGATGTGAGTAGACTTTGTAATCATTCTCCGGCAGGTCGAGTTGATAGTCTATTTCCTGTTTCCCCTCTGCCTCTTTCAGGTATTGCATTTCGGCACGGCAATAACTGCCTATTTCTATTGGAGTGAGTGTGAAGTTTTCTGTCAGGCTGTCCAGATTTGCCACCTCAACCAGGCTGCCGAGCAGTGAAGTCAGCAGTCGGGTGTTTTCAAGGATGATGGCTTGGTAGTCTTCCTGTTCTTCGGGAGTGGAAATATCATTGCTTAGTATTTCAGAAAAGCCGTTGATCGAGTTGAGTGGTGTACGTATTTCGTGACAGATTGATTTAATAAAAGAGGCTTTCATTTCTTCACTTTCCTGTGCTTTGATGCTCTGCAGCAGCACTTCTTTCTGTAATTTTTGTGTTTTAGCCAGGGTCTGGTAATAATAGAGGCTGATGCAGATTGCTATAAACAAGATGCATAAAGCGAAAATAAAGCTACCTGACGTTTCTCTGACTGCAAATTTATCTTTTCAAGTAATAACGTGTCTACATCATGTTTCTGACGAAGAGAATCGACTTGTGCGCTATACTCTTTTTTATAAGCGAGTCGGAGATAACCATGGATCGGTCATAAGCCGCGCAAGCTTCTTTGTATCGGTGGAGGCAGCGCAACAGATGTCCCCGGTTTTGGTATACCTCGACGATATTTAGATCTTCGGTCGCTTCTCCGGTTTTCTATACGGTGGATAAGTGAGTCATGAAAGGCGAGCGCTCTTTCCTTTTGTGCTTGGGTGAGTGAAAGATAACAACTGTCATGTAGCGAAACGGTTAAATGCTCTGTCCCGTCCGGTCCGGTAGCTTTTACGGTGATCGAGAGGCCCGTCAGACTTGCGAATAATAGAAATAGTATATAGTAGCGTATCTGTTTCATTTCAGGTTTTAAAACTTGTTATATTTGTCTTTTGCTTGTATAAAATAGTCTGCTAAAGTACGTAAAAACTTAATTTAATGCAATGATTTTGAAGGGGAAATGCGCTTTATTTATATCTCGGTGCGGTAATCTGAAAATAATCATGTAAATTTGCGTCAATTTAATAATCTGATTCTTATGTCGTGTATCCTACATATTGAGACTTCTACCGCCGTTTGTTCGGTAGCAGTAAGTGAAGACGGGCAGAATATTTTTGTGAAAGAAGACCTTAAGGGGCCTTCACATGCCGTTTCGTTGGGAGTATTTGTGGATGAAGCGTTGTCTTTCATCGATAGTCATGCCATTCCTTTGGATGCGGTAGCCGTCAGTTGTGGTCCCGGATCGTATACCGGGCTTCGCATTGGCGTTTCGATGGCAAAGGGTATTTGTTACGGACGTAATGTCCCGTTGATCGGTATCCCGACATTGGAAGTGTTGAGTGTACCTGTGCTGCTTTATCATGAATTGCTGGAAGATGCATTGCTATGCCCGATGATTGATGCACGGCGGATGGAGGTATATGCGGCTATCTATGACCGTGCGTTGAATGTGAAGCGTGAGATTTCCGCCGATATCGTGGACGAGAATTCTTATCTTGAATATCTGGAACAGCATCCTGTCTATTTCTTTGGAAATGGAGCCGCAAAGTGCCGTGAAAAGATTACGCACCCCAATGCGCATTTTATAGATGATCTTCATCCGTTGGCAAAGATGATGTTCCCGCTTGCAGAAAAGGCCGTTGCAATCAACGACTATAAAGATGTGGCCTATTTTGAGCCTTTCTATCTGAAAGAGTTTGTGGCTTCGCAACCCAAGAAGTTACTTTAATGCTTTTCACTCCTTATTTGATTTACTATTTTTAAAATATAATTTAACTACATGCAGTATAATACTCAACAGAAAAGAATGCCGCTGCCGGAATATGGTCGCAGTATCCAGAATATGGTTGACTTTTGCGTTGACTATCCAGGATCGTTCCGAACGTCAGCGTTGTGCCAATACCATTATCAATATCATGGGTAATATGTTTCCCCATTTGAGAGATGTACCCGATTTCAAGCATAAATTATGGGATCATCTGGCTATTATGGCCGACTTTAAACTTGATATCGATTATCCTTACGAGATTATCCGTAAAGACAATCTGGTAACGAAACCGGATCCGATTCCTTATCCAAGTACTAAGATCCGCTACCGCCACTATGGTCGTACGTTGGAAATATTAATCAAAAAAGCGTGTGAATTTCAGGAAGGGGATGAAAAGAAGAATCTGGTAGCCCTTATCTGCAATCACATGAAGAAAGACTATATGGCATGGAATAAAGATACGGTAGACGACCGGAAAATCGCCGAAGACCTGGCCGAATTCTCGGGAGGCAAATTGCAGATGGATGACGAGATTCTGCGTCTGATGTCTGAACGTATTGCTCAGAACTACCGTCCACGTACGAATAACAACAATAACCAGAGAAATAATAATCAGAGAAGAAAATTCTGATCAAAGTGATTATTAGCATTATCATTAACCACTAATCACCTCGAAACATGGCTTCATTTGTAATCGAAGGAGGGCACAGACTTAGTGGGGAAATTCATCCCCAAGGTGCCAAAAACGAAGTGTTGCAGATTATCTGCGCTACATTGCTTACTGCCGAAGAAGTAACAGTGAATAACATTCCGGACATCCTGGACGTCAATAACCTGATTCAGTTAATGCGGGATATGGGCGTGACGGTTGCAAAAACAGGTGTCGATTCGTATAGTTTTAAGGCCGCGAATGTCGATCTGGCCTATCTGGAAAGTGACAACTTCCTGAAGAAGTGTTCCAGCCTGCGGGGATCTGTGATGCTGATCGGTCCTATGGTCGCCCGTTTCGGTAAAGCCATGATTTCAAAGCCGGGAGGAGACAAGATCGGGCGTCGGCGTCTGGATACGCATTTTATAGGAATCCAGAATCTGGGAGCCGATTTTACTTATAATGAAGAGCGGGAGATATACGAAATTTCGGCCGAAGAATTGAAAGGTACATCTATGTTGCTCGATGAAGCTTCTGTGACCGGAACTGCCAATATCGTGATGGCTGCTGTACTAGCCAAAGGTAAAACGACGATTTATAATGCGGCCTGTGAGCCCTATCTGCAGCAGCTTTGTAAGATGCTGAACCGGATGGGAGCGAAGATCAGTGGAATTGCTTCGAACTTATTGACTATCGAAGGAGTGGAGGAACTTCACGGTACCGATCACACTGTGTTGCCGGATATGATCGAGGTGGGTAGCTTCATTGGTATGGCTGCCATGACCCGTAGCGAAATCACAATCAAAAATGTGTCATACGAAAATCTGGGTATTATTCCCGAAAGTTTCCGCCGTCTGGGTATTAAACTCGAACAGAGAGGAGATGATATTTTTGTTCCGGCACAGGATTGCTATCAGATCGAGTCGTTTATCGACGGTTCCATCATGACCATTGCCGATGCTCCCTGGCCGGGACTGACTCCGGACTTGTTGAGCGTCATGCTGGTAGTGGCTACCCAGGCAAAAGGTAGTGTACTGATTCATCAGAAGATGTTCGAGAGCCGTCTTTTCTTTGTCGATAAACTGATCGACATGGGCGCACAGATTATTCTTTGCGATCCGCACCGTGCGGTTGTTATCGGACATAATCATGGATTTACTTTGCGGGGAGGCAATATGACCTCTCCGGATATCCGTGCCGGTATCGCTTTGCTTATTGCGGCTATGAGCGCCGAAGGTATCAGCCGGATTCATAACATCGAGCAGATAGACCGCGGATATCAAAATATCGAAGGTCGACTCAACGCTATCGGTGCAAGAATTACACGAATATGATAAAAAGAGAAGATGTATACAAGATAGGCTTGTTCAATAAGCCACACGGCATACACGGTGAATTGTCGTTCACCTTTACCGACGATATTTTCGATCGGGCGGATTGTGATTATCTGATTTGCCGGTTAGATGATATTTTTGTTCCTTTCTTTATAGAAGAGTATCGTTTCCGGTCCGATTCCACAGCTTTGGTGAAACTCGAAGGTGTAGACACTGCCGAACGTGCCCGTATGTTCACCAACGTGGAAGTTTATTTCCGGTGAAACATGCCGAAGAAGCTGGTCTCGGGGAGTTGTCCTGGGATTTCTTTGTCGGATTCCGGGTGGAAGATGTCCGTCACGGTGCTTTGGGAGAGGTGACGGATGTGGATACGTCTACCGTTAATACACTGTTTGTTGTGGACCGTGATGGCGATGAATTGCTGATTCCTGCACAAGAGGAATTAATTGCCGGTATCGATCAGAAGCACAAAATCATTACAGTCGATTTGCCCGAAGGCCTGCTGTCTTTGGACGAGTGCGATGATGAAGAAAGTTAAATAGCATAAAGAAACAGACGGCAAGTAAAGCGAAATGCTTACATTTGTCGTGATATTCTATAATAATGCCGAAAAAGAAACGTAGTAAAGCCTTTTGGAACAATATCAAGTTCAAGTATAAACTCACTATCATCAACGAGAATACACTCGAAGAGGTGGTGGGACTTCATGTATCCAAGCTGAATGGTCTTTCCGTGTTACTTTCGGTTCTGACCGTGCTTTTCCTGTTTGCCGCTGCCATTATCACTTTTACTCCTTTACGCAACTATTTGCCGGGATATATGAATAGTGATATTCGTGCTCAGGTTGTGGAAAATGCCTTGCGGGTAGATTCTTTGCAACAGTTGGTAGACCGTCAGAATATGTATATCATGAATATACAGGATATCTTCAGCGGCACCGTGCGGGTGGATACTGTACAGTCAATGGATTCATTGACCACCATGCGTGAAGATTCGCTGATTGCCCGTTCCGAACGTGAAGAAGCTTTCCGTCGTCAATATGAAGAGACCGAAAAATATAATCTGACCTCTATTACCGCACAGCCCGATGTCAACGGACTGATTTTTTATCGTCCGACCCGTGGCATGATTTCCGATCATTTTGATGCCGAAAAGAAACATTTTGGAACCGATATTGCCGCCAATCCCAACGAAAGTGTATTGGCCACTTTGGACGGTACAGTCATATTGAGTACCTATACGGCCGAAACCGGTTACCTGATCGAGGTACAGCATAACCAGGATTTTGTATCAGTCTATAAACATTGCGGTTCGTTGCTGAAGCGTGAAGGCGATACTGTGAAGGGAGGTGAAGCTATTGCCTTGGTTGGGAATAGCGGAACGCTCACTACCGGTCCGCATCTTCATTTTGAACTTTGGCACAGAGGACGGCCGGTTAATCCTGAAAAATACATTGTATTCTAATAATGAACGAGATAAAGAAGAAACAAATAGCTAATCTTAGGCTCTACGGGTTCTATTGGTACCCAGGCCTTGCAGGTTATCGAAGAGCATCCCGAACTGTACGAGGTGTATGCACTGACTGCCAATAATAAGGTAGATCTCCTGATAGCCCAGGCACGTAAGTTTATGCCTGAGGCTGTAGTTATAGCCAATGAAGAGAAATATGCCCAACTGAAAGAGGCTCTCAGCGACCTGCCTGTTAAGGTGTATGCAGGTGCTGCCGCGTTATGCCAGATTGTAGAGTCGGCCCTATCGATGTAGTCCTGACCGCTATGGTGGGGTATGCGGGATTGAAGCCGACCATGAATGCCATTCGTGCCGGAAAAGCCATTGCCCTTGCCAATAAAGAGACACTGGTAGTTGCCGGAGAGTTGATTAATCAGTTAGCCCGGCAATACCGTACACCGATTCTTCCTGTCGATTCCGAACATTCGGCAGTATTCCAGTGTTTGGCCGGAGAGGTAGGCAATCCGATAGAGAAAGTTATCCTGACTGCTTCCGGAGGTCCTTTCCGTACATGTACTATGGAACAGTTGAAGACTGTGACAAAAGTACAGGCTCTCAAACATCCGAATTGGGAAATGGGAGCTAAGATCACTATTGATTCTGCCTCGATGATGAACAAGGGGTTCGAAGTGATCGAAGCCAAATGGTTGTTTGGCGTACAGCCCGGCCAGATTGAGGTGGTGGTACATCCGCAGTCGGTTATTCATTCGATGGTGCAGTTTGAGGATGGAGCAATAAAGGCCCAGTTGGGAATGCCCGATATGCGTCTGCCCATTCAGTATGCTTTCTCTTATCCCGATCGCATCAATTCGTCTTTCGACCGGCTTGATTTTTCGAAATGTACGAACCTTACTTTTTGAGCAACCCGATACCAAGCGGTTCCGTAATCTGGCATTGGCCTATGAATCGATGTATAGGGGAGGAATATGCCTTGCATCGTAAATGCGGCCAACGAGGTGGTTGTGGCGGCTTTTCTTCGTGATGAAATCAGCTTTCTCGGCATGAGTGATGTGATAGAACATACCATGGGGCAGGTGTCTTTCGTACAGACTCCTACTTACGACGACTATGTGGCAACCGATGCGGAAGCACGCCGGATTGCCCGTGAATTAATATGTAAATAAATAAATTGTAAATAATCTGATGGAAACATTTTTAATCCGTGCCCTGCAATTGATTATGAGCTTATCTTTGCTCGTCATCATTCACGAAGGAGGGCACTTTCTCTTTGCCCGCCTGTTCAAAGTACGGGTAGAAAAGTTTTGTTTATTCTTTGATCCTTGGTTCACACTATTTAAATTTAAGCCAAAGAAAAGTGAGACAGAATATGCTGTCGGTTGGTTACCTTTGGGGGGATATGTCAAAATAGCCGGAATGATTGACGAATCGATGGATACCGAGCAAATGAAGCAACCGGAACAGCCGTGGGAATTTCGTTCTAAACCTGCGTGGCAGCGCCTGTTGATTATGGTGGGAGGTGTGTTGTTCAACTTCCTTTTGGCTCTGTTCATCTATTCAATGATTCTGTTTAAGTGGGGTGATCAATACATTCCCGTACAGAAGGCCCCATTGGGTATGGACTTTAATGAAACGGCTAAATCAATCGGTTTCCGTGACGGCGATATATTGGTATCCGCCGACGGCGACCTTTTGAACGCTATGGTGGAGACATGCTGACAAGCATCGTCGATGCACGTCAGGTCAGCGTATTGCGTAACGGGCAGGAAGTATCCGTGTACATCCCCGAAGATATGATGGAACGCCTGCTTGCCGACAGTGTCCGTTTCGCTTCATTCCGCTATCCGTTTGTCATCGACAGCATTATGCCGGGACAACCTGCCGCACTTGCCGGATTACAACCGGGTGACAGCATCACTCAATTGGATGGACGTAACATCGCTTACTTCGACTTTAAGGAAGAAATGCTGAATCGCCAAAAAGCAGCTAACGACAGTACCAGCCGCCTTCTCACCCTGACTTACGTCAGAGCGGGGGTAGCGGATACCGTAAAGCTGACTACAGATTCTTTATATCAAATCGGTGTCGCTGCATCCCTGCAGACAAACAAGCTGTTGCCCGTTGTCAAGAAAGAATATAGTTTCTTCGCATCTATCCCGGCCGGGGTTACCCTGGGAGTAAATACGCTGAAAGGTTATGTCAGCCAGATGAAGTATCTTTTCTCTAAAGAGGGTGCCAAACAGCTTGGCGGTTTCGGAACAATCGGCAGCATCTTCCCTGCAACATGGGACTGGTATCAGTTCTGGTACATGACGGCATTCCTTTCAATCATTCTTGCTTTCATGAACATTCTGCCTATTCCGGCATTGGACGGCGGACATGTCCTGTTCCTCATCTACGAGATTGTAGCACGTCGCAAACCCAGCGATAAGTTTATGGAGCGTGCTCAAATGGTAGGTATGTTCCTATTGTTCGGCTTGCTGATTTGGGCTAACTTCAATGATGTGCTCAGATTCTTCTTCTGATGGTTAGGATATAAAAAACACATCGTCTGTTTGACTATAACAGACGATGCGTTCAGTAGTAACAGATGGTGCATTCCATATAAACGCACCATCTGTTTTTTTATATTTTTATACCAGGTGTGCAATCCACTCTTCACGGTCGCCCGGCAGAAGGTCGATAACCGGAATCTCAACCATTGTATAGCAACCCGGTTGCTGACGCATTGCAGCACGTGCCACACATACCAGCACTTGCGCAGTAAGCGCCGGGTTATTGATGCGCATGTTGAATTCGAACAGTTGGTTCTGTGTTTTTCCGGAAACGCCCTTACGGGTCAGGTTTACACCGTGTCCCATATCAAGCAGTGCATCTACGCTCGGAACAAGCTTCACATGCGTTTCGTCATTTACGAAATACGGATCGGCTTTGATGGCGGCAGCTACTTTGTCAAATTCGTAACCATCGTTCAGTTCGATGTATACCATACGGCGATGTATGCCCGTACCGGTAGGAATCGTCATTGAAAGGGCGGCTTTTACACCCTCGATAGCCTTTACTGCCACCGTATGTCCCATACTCATACCCGGACCGAAGTTGGTATAGGTAATTCCCTTCGGCGCAATAGCCTCCAGCAAGGTACGCACAACAGAATCGCTTCCCGGATCCCAACCGGCAGAAATAATAGAAACAGTGTTATGTGCTTTTGCCTCAGCATCCAGTGTACGGCGCAATGCCGGAATGCCGGTATGAATATCGAAGCTGTCCACTGTATGGATGCCAAGTGCCAATATCTCTTTAGCATATTTCTCAACGCTACGCGTAGGAGTACAAAGGATGGCCACATCCACATCCTTCAACTCTTTGATATCTTTCACTACGGAATATTCACTCAATTCTGCAGGACGGTTCTCTGCCCCTGCACGACGTACTACTCCTGCGATTTCAAAATCGGGAGCTGCCTGTAATGCCTCAAGTACAAAATGTCCGATATTGCCATAACCCACGATGGCTGCTCTTACTTTTTTCATCTTTTTATCGGTTTTAGTTATCAACTTTCTATTTTATGAGCGCAAAAGTAAGCATTTTAATTTATAACTTAACTATAGAAGCCCTCAAGTTTCACAGAGTTTTTCTTTTTTTAGAGACTAAAAGTCAATAATAATTCCTACATTCGCAGAATTAGGAATAATAATCATATGATAGAATACATTAAAGGTGAAATTGCCGAGCTGAGTCCGGCAAGCGCAACTATAGACTGTAACGGTTTGGGATATGCCGTAAATATTTCCCTGAACACATATGCTGCCATACAAGGAAAAAAAAGCTGCAAGCTATATATCTATGAAGCTATCCGCGAAGACGCCTATATCCTTTATGGTTTTTGCAGACAAGCAAGAGCGTGAGCTGTTCCTTCTGCTGATTTCCGTATCAGGCATCGGCGGCAATACGGCCCGCATGATTCTTTCGGCTTTATCGCCTTCCGAATTGATAAATGTTATCAGCACGGAGAATGCCAACTTACTGAAAACGGTGAAAGGAATCGGTTTAAAAACAGCCCAGCGTGTGATAGTCGATTTAAAAGACAAAATAAAAACCTGTGGAATGGCTTCCGGAGCGGTTGACATAACCGGTCCTGCCTTTACCGCCGCCAATGCACAAGTACAAGAAGAAGCCGTAGCCGCCCTTACAATGCTGGGATTTGCACAAGCTCCTTCACAAAAAGTAGTAACGGCTATTTTGAAGGAAGATGCCAATGCACCGGTAGAACAGGTTATCAAACTGGCTCTGAAAAGATTATAGTCCATACATATTATTCATACATTAAAAGTAAACAAGCAATGAAGCCAGTTCCTATTCCCATGAAACAATGGTTGGCTGCCAACGAACGTACACGTGTACTACCCGGCGACCAATGGTATCTCAATTTTTCAACAAGTATCCTATCGTTAGTAAAGCAATCTCCTCTATTCAAGGAAGATGACTATGCGCAGAAAGATGCCACAGTATCACTCACTATGTATTTTCAGGATGTAATTGCCCAGACCGGCGGTTGGAAGACATTCACCGAATTATACTACAAACAGTATAATACCTACCTTCCCTTCTATCCGCTATCCGACAGCTACATCCCCGATGAAATCAATCCGGAAGATATAGCATTTGTACTGTGGACATTAAAATCACACTTTGCACTCTATGGACCGGATGAATATACGTTACAAAATCCGTATGATAAGGACTTGTTGGCTTTAGCTCAGGAAGCTTATAAAATGATGGACGAAAAATTTGAAGAAGCGCCTATCAATGAAAAAACTTCTCTTTTTATGGGTAATGGGACCGGATTTGTTAGATATGCCCTTTGTTCCTCTTCCCGAAATCACTCCTGAAACAAAACTGAGCAAGGATGTGGAGCATTGTCTGGAATACAGCGGTGGCAAACCTTTATTATATTTTGCTACCTATAAAGAACTCTGCAAATTCTTTGTTGAAGTTCTAAAATGGGAAAATACCCGTTCTGCTTTACTTCCTGACTTACAGTACAAGAAAGAATTCGTAATATACGCCAATGCCAAAGGTATGCTAATAGCCCACGACGTAGCTGCCTATTTTTGTGAAGAGCACAACCCGATGTACAATGCCAAACGCGCTGCTGCCGAAGGCTACAAACTCTTTTGCCGTCCGGGAGCCTGCCCGTTCGACTTAATAAAGTACGGTATGCTCAAAGGAATATTACCTGATGTGCAATTTCCATTTGACAACGGCAAAGAAATACTACAGCAAAATTGGGACTTTATCGCCCGTTATTATCTATGTGAATATTATGAAGGGGAATAAAAACGCACAATCGCACCCTAACCGGAACAAAAAAGCCAAACCGACAGGAAAAAGAATCGGAAAATCAAAACCGTCCAAGGCTAATAACCAATTAAACAGAAGGGTGAAGTAAGCGGTTAGTGATTAGTGATTAGCGGTTAACGATTAGCAACTGTCATGCGACGTAATTACCAACCTAATCACTAACCACTAATCGCTAATTATCCATCATAATTCTATGATTTCTTCTTTGCACAAAGTCAGTTTCTCAAGGCCGTCGGTGGTTACTGCCCATGAGTTTTCAATTCCGACAGGACCTATACCGGGTAAAACAATCTTGGGTTCCAAAGCAAAAACCATACCCGGTTCCAATTCCTGCTTCATACGAGGAGCCAATACAGGCATTTCATTTATTTCCAAACCAATGCCATGCCCTATGAATTTTGCCTTTTGGTCTACTCCCATAAAATAATCCGCAAAACCGGCTTTCGTTACTATTTCAATAGCCTTGTTATACATATCTTCACAAACAGTTCCCGGTTTTGCCATTGCCACAATCTCCTCTTGTATTTCTAAACACGTCTGATGTGCAGCATAGGCCTGTTCCGGCAACTTGCCAATGGAGAACACACGGCTCATATCGCCCATGTAACCATAGAAGTTTCCACCCATATCCACCATGAAACATTGCCCCGCTTGCAGGAGAGTGCCGCTCACGCCACCGGGCAATGAAGGATCAAGCCCTTTGCCGCCCAATGCAAAATCATACGGAGAAGGAACCGCTGCATTGTCACCGGCCAAAAGACTTCCCATGAAGATTTCCATACTCTGTCCGAATACGCGGAAAATACCCAGACAACCTTCCAGACGCATCAACCGTTCTATTTCAACAGATAATTGACGGTCGGTCATTCCCGGCTGATAAACCGAGGGAATCTGTTCGTATGCCTTTGTATGGGCAGCTCCGGAACGACGGAACATTTCGATTTCCATCGGAGTTTTTACGCTTCGTGCCTGACGAATCAACGCAGTGCCGCAAGGCACGACCTCTGTTTCGGGAAAGCAGGCAGCCAAACGATTATATTCCGTAAAGGGTAGTTCGTCACCCTCCAGCATCAACTTGACCGGCAAAGGAAGACCGCATTCTTTCAATAATCCGGTTATTTGCTCCGGCTTACGGATAGGATGAATATGCTCGCCCTCAATATCGTTAGGGCGCTTTATGAACAAACGCGCAGGAGCATTCAACGGCAGGTATAAATAGCCGCTTACTACGCAACCATACGTATAGATTAAGTTTACATTGCAGGTAATAAGTGCCGCATCGATACCTTGTTGGGCCATGAGGGCACGTATCTTATCACGTCTTAATTTCAATTCCGGTTGTAACATCTCTTAGTTATTTATAAATTTCGAGCAGCAAAGGTAATAATTTTAGGTGCAATGGAATTACTCTTCGGGCACATAAATAATCTCGCCGTTATCCAACTCATAAGCAATCCCTACCTTTTTGCCTTTTTTACCGCTTTTGGCATCCTGATTCTCCGACGGAGTATATTTATTGATTTTCTGACCTTCTTTCGTAATAATCTCCATGTTCTCTTTTCCAGGATTCTTTACCATAGTGAAGTCTTCCTGACTGAACATCTCGGTCATATTGTAACGGCTCACCAATGCAACCATAAGTGCTACGGCAAATACCATTGCAACATCGAAAAGATTGCTTACCACACTCATCGGGTCGCTATCTTCTTCTTTTCTCAGCAAACGTCTTTTCATTATTCTTTTTGATTTTGGTTTAACAATTCAGAGAGAAATTCGAGATTAGTCATATCCTGCAAATACCAACGCTGCTTGACTTGCTGTGTTATAAACCCGATAGCACTGGAGAACAGCCCGACAACCGTAGTGGCAAATGCCACCTGCATATTGTAGGCCATCGAGGCAATGTCGCCGGTGGAAAGCCCTACAAGTGCCGGACCCATTGGAATCAGCGTTCCCATTAATCCCAACATCGGTCCCATTTTGGTTAGAGTCTTGGATATTGCCAAATCTTTATCCGCCGCTATCTCAAAATCGGCAAGCAGGCGCTGCACGTGCGCCGGACTATCTTTCATCTCGATAATACGGTGAATGTAAGTAACCACCAAAGAGTTGTTCTTCTTGGAGAGGTGTCCGCCCAGCTCCGAAACAGTTTCAGGAGTCAATGCATCCAACTCCTTGCGCAACAGAGCATCGGTCTTACGGATAGCCAGATATTGCCCGAAAAAGTTTCCGAGGAGCAAGACCGAACGTCCGAAAAGAATAATCAACAATACGATAACAGGAACCAGAAGCCCTGTAGATATCCAATAGAGAATGTCTGAAATGTAATTCATAATTTTATTTAATTAGTTAGTTTGTCTTTTCAATTTTCACTTTTCTTAAAATCATTCCGACCAATGCACCGGCAACAAACAGGATTGTCAAGCCTGCCAACGCTCCCCAGTCTACCTCGTCTATTCCTTTCACTGCCGTACGGCCGTTGACAGTAGCGATAATTCCCAAAATAGCAATCAGGGCATTGGCGAGGAAAAGCAATTCCAGCCGAAGTTCTTTTTCGGGCAGTAACCAGCGCAAAAGGAAGCTCCCGGCAGGTATCAATATGAATACCGCCGCTGCCATGCTCCAGGCAATCAGGGAAAAGATACCCCGGGAAAGGAGAATATCAATGCAACCAAGCCGCAGAACAGTACCGGAAAAACTAAAATACCCGGAAACCAGCGCAGTGCCTTATAAGCCCATAGCACGCGCTTCTTCACAGGTCCGGCACTTTGGATATGTGCAGCCAGCATGCAGAAGGTCATCTGCAGAACCACTTCCACGCTCAGTACAACGGAGGTATCGAGCATCAGTGCAGGATTAGCCAGCCAGTCGGCAATCTGGGTTTTGGACTGCTCGATAGCATAAGGCCACATCAGCCCTACAAACAAGGCACAGATGACGGATATTACCAGCACCGACCTTAATTTACGATAAGTTTGCTTCAACATGAAGTTGAAGCAAACCAATATCATAAGTACAAAACAACCGTTTCCATTATTCCTGTAGTTTTTTACGACGATGACGGACGAGCAACAGCAGTACGACGATAGCAAGCACTACTACCAAACCGACTATCGTATTGCTCAGTACATTGGTCTGTTCTTCTGCGGTAGAAGCCATCTCCTCTTTTTTCATCACCATCCCTTTCTTGTCATCGGATGCGGCAGCTTCACGTATCTGAACAATGTTTTTCTTATATTCCGCCGCTGCCTGCGCATCGGTTTTCGAAGCAATGAACTGCCTTAACTTGGCATTGTCGCAAACAAAGCCGGAACAGGAGGGTTTGTACTTGTTTACCAAATCGGTATGCAACTTGGCTATATCGGCCACTTGCTGCTCGCTGGCTTTCCACATTCCCTTGCGCACCGTCTCCAGCATAACAGCAGTCATCTCCTCCAAAGCTGCCGGATTCTGTTGCTCGAAATATTCATGCAAGCCCAGGCCGAACTTATCCTTTACGTACACATTATATATCTCATCCCACATTTCCTTATCGATAGCTTTGGGCTTCATCACATTCCAGCCATATGTGTTTTGTACAATCTCGGCAAATGTATTCGCATCACCTGCTTCTCCTTTCATTTTCTCCTTGATATAGGTAGGGTTGAAGATAGTCGTACGGCTCTCCACTCCGATAGCCTCCTTGACCTCCTGCATGCGGAAGTTGTTGCGATTGCGGTAATCGCTCAGGTAAGCATCCGGGTCTTTTCCCGTCACATTACGAACAGCCAGGTTGAGCCCGCCCATAAACTCGTACACGTGGTCGAGGCTCAATGCTCCCCACGTATTGCTCTGGCGAGGCTGTATAACCGCATCCGTACGTGTCAGCGCAGCTTCGAAAGCGAATTGACGGAAGGCTTCCCAATTCTTTTCACTACCATAGTAAGCACCCATATTGTTCAAATAGGTATCTGCTATTTCTTTCTCGCTTTCCCAACGGTCACCGCTCATCACCATACCCTGGATACCGGTTCCATAACCGCCGTTAGCTCCTCCGAACACGCGGAACGTAGAAATCTCCCTGGCGTCTTTAGGAGTCAGACCTTTTTCTATCAATACCCGTTCTGCTTCGACCACTCCGGCAGCAACCTGATTTTCGTACTGGTCGTCTTTTGCATGGGCAGCCATTTCAACCGCTCGGTTAATAAGGAACAGGCGGGAAGCTGCAATGTCCCTCAACTGCCCGCTCGTCTGTACTACCACATCGATACGCGGGCGTCCCAGTTCTTTCGAGGGGATGAGTTTCAAATCCGTAACACGGCCGAAAGCATCCCGCAGAGGTTCCACACCCAGCATATAGAGTATCTGGGCGATAGTGGCTCCTTCCGTCTCGATGAACTCGCCGCTCCACAGCGTATAGCTTACTTTACGGGGAATGCTATCATTGTGCCGGCGTTTATACATTTCGATTGTATTATTTGCCAACTGTATGCCTTTCTCCCATGCCGCCTCGCTCGGGGTAGCCTCTGCATTGATTCCATAGAGGTTGCGTCCGGTAGGCAAGGTATTGGGATTTTACTATCGGGTCGCCCCCCGGTGAAGGCTGGGTATATCCACCGTTCAATGCATTCGTCATGCTGAGCAGTTCTTTTTCCGGACTTTCTATAAGTGCCTTTTTATATTCTCCGACATTTTTAATTGTGCGCTCGACTTCCATGACTGCCAAAGCAAAAGTGATTTCTTCTTTGGTATATTCTACGGAAGAAGGCATTTTCTTCATTGGGGCTTTCTCTCCGTCTCCCATAGCCATCATCATCGCCATCATGCCCTGCGGCGCATTACGCGATTTTTCCATCTTCCGGGCTTTGGCAAGTTCGTCGGGCGTGATATCCGCCACACGGCAGATGAGCTCATCCGTTCCCAAAGCCGGATTAGCCAGCAACCGGGTTATTAAAGTACGGGCAGGATTCAGATAATGCTGTGTGAACAAAGCGCGGTGTTTCACCGTTTTTTCGTCGGCGCGTTTGCGGAGTTTGTCCAGGGCAAGCAGGCTGTATGCAATCGGTTCGGTAGCCATGGCGTACACGCTGCTCTTAATGCGCGCATCTTCATAAGGAACGCCCATTGTATAAAGCTGTCCCGTTATTTTCTCCGTAGCCAGTTCCTCGGCAAAATTCTCGATACGCAAAATCTCGTCTTCCGTATAAGGAACGGTGAGTACGCTGTCCAGTTCCAGCTCGCGGTGAATACCCAGCTTCACCGCCACTGCCTTCACAGCCAAAGAAGCACGGCGCAAATCGACTTCGCTACGCATATCTTTCCGGGATTCCTGTTCGTGCGCACCGTTAGAACAAGCACTGACAGCATTATTGTATATCTTAATTTTCTCCACAAGTTCACGATAGATACCACGGACACTGCTCTCGAGGAACGGAGGGGTGAGGTAACACTGCAAGCCTGCATATGCCCTGCGTTTGGCTATCATACCTTCTCCCACATTTCCTATCGAATAAATATAGAAATGAGGCAAAGCGCCTACCAGCCGGTCGGGCCAGTCGTTACTACTCAAAGCAACCTGCTTTTTCGGTGTAAATTCCAGACTGCCATGAGTACCGAAGTGAATCAACGCATCGGCCTTAAAACCGAACTGCGTCCACAAATAAGATGCAATATAAGTGTGAGGAGGTGCGGCATCCGTACCATGAACAATCTTAAACGCAATTGTCTCCCTTTTCCGGCGGCATTTTGCGGCAGCAACACCACATTCCCGAACTGTAAGCGGGCAACTCCCAGACGTCCGTCGCCGGTAGCCATATACTCACCGGGAAATTCTCCGAAGGAAGATACGACTTCCGCATATTTTTCCGGCCTGAGTACTTTCCTTACCCAACTTTCGTACTGTTCTTTGGCAATCAGTTCGGGATGCCCGTTCTTCATGAAGTTGTCGAAAGCTCCTTCCGCATACGTTCCGAACACAGCTCCCTGTGCTTGTATCATACGTTCCAGTTCTTTGGAGGATGCCGGCAAGCCGTCTACCTTATACCCTTCTTTCTTCAAATGCAGCAATAGGTTGTAAAGCGAAGGGGCAACTTCCATACCGGCAGCAGCCATTGCGTTCTGTCCCGGGCCTTTATAATAATAAATCGCCACGCGCTTTTCATTGTTGGGCTTGTTCTGCAACTTGATATAGTTATTCACCGTCTCTACAAAAGTTTCCAAACGCTCGGGAATGGCAAAAGCATGCTGTAATCCTTCTTCATCCCTATAATGTCCGAACAAAGCGAAAGGACGGATAGCCCCGTCTATTTCGGGGGTTACGACACTTTGCGAGAGAAATCCGCCACTCATTCCCATTTTGTCGTTCTCCCACTCTTCTACGAGCCGGTTTACATTCAGCGGAGTAAACAACGGGATATTCTGTTGTGTCAGGTAATCCACGATATAGTCTCCCATGCGCCCGTGCGCCATATTGATGACTGCCGAGGGGGATACCGAATCAATTTGGTGCCTGCCAATGAAGCCTTTCATACTCCGTACCGGATAAACGACATTACCCGTCTCCTCCAGTTTCCGGATAAGGTCTGCCGGTTCGCCCATCATACCAGTGATTATGATACGGGGAGCTCCCTCTTGCAACAGCCCGTTTTCCTGCAGGAAAGCATTGTATCCGGCTATCGTATTGAAACCGAGTTCTTCATCATCCGGCTTCTTCGGGTCGGCATGATATATCATATCATTGGAGCGTTCTGTTACAGCTTCAGGTTCGTCTACCGAAATAAGCTTACCGTCGATATGCTTACGTACATAATTCAGCATGCTACGGTAGTTACGGCGCCCGCCATTCTCCAGGTAACTTCTCAAAGTGTCAGCCTGGATAGAGTCCAGCGAAATTATCTCATTGGCAGGATTGGTGGCGGAAGTGGTCAGAATGGGCAAGCCGCCATCGGCAGCCTTCTGTATCTGCGCACGCTGTTCTTCCGTTACTCTCATCCCCATGGCATTGATAAATACCATGTCGTAGGAAGTCAGTTTATCCAGTTCGTCGGTACTGACTTCTGCTATCTTTATAAATGAATTATCATTAGCCTTGGATATTTGTCCGAGACTGATAACTTGATAATTGACAAATGCTACTCTTGTAGAACTGAACCATAAATTCCAGATACCTATAAGCAGCAACACGAGGACGGCCGCACAGCCGCTCCCCAATAGTTGTTTTTCTTCATATCGATATTTTAATATTTATAACCCGAACATATCTGCAATATTAAGATTTACGGTTCCTATTACACTGATTCCTTTTGCGGAACCTGCAGGGAACTATCGGCAGCCTTGTCTTTATAATTGAACAGGTTATCGATACCCAGATTGAGGGATATGCCTTTCGGAAGGGTAACTCCGGTATTCAACGAACACATCGTACGTGCATCGTAAGTGGTTATTTCATACGCATAAGTACCGTCATCATTTTGGTTTCTTGTATAAGTATCGAACTTTGCCCCCCACTGCCCGTTCAGCGAACAGTTAAAACCTATCTTTCCGAACTTATGCGAATACATAGCATTGAAAGTTGCCGTATGCGGGCGCACCAAAGAAGTATTCCGTCCGTCAACCTCTTCATAATCGTTCGTATAAGCATAAGAACCTGTCAATATCAGCCCAAAACCAAAACGGTAGCGCAAAATTGTCTCCAAGGCCGTAGTTTTGGCGTTATCGGCATTTACATACTGCATGTCGCTCGAACCGTCGCCCAATGACATATAGGCTATCTTGTTCCTGAAACGGTTGTGGACAAAAGAAACCGACATGTTCAGCCCTCCCTTGGTAAACTCACCGGACAGAGAGACTTGATTGCTGGTTTCCGGTTTCAAATCCGGATTACCATACAGCATGAACCAACCCATACCGCCCATATCGTATGCCTGGTAGAGTTCTTTCAGAGAAGGCGAACGGAATCCTTGTGCATAACCGGCACGGAAAGAGACATGGTCGCAAAAATGCCACAGTAAAGAAACCTTCGGAGTGACATGCCAATGATATTTCTCATGATAGTCGGCACGTACTCCCGCCACGATATTCAGCTCATCGAGGATATCCCAGTCTTCCTGCACATAGAAAGCGTACAACTGGTTGTTAACATGGGAGCTGTCTTCCAGCATATAATGTTTCAGGTACTCAAAGTCACCTTCGAACCCGACACTGACAGTATGCTTGCCGAATGTTCCGGTATAATCGATACGCGGTGTCTGCTTGATATTACGGTAATCCGTAGTTTTCTTTCCGGATAAGAAATAGTCCTGGTTCTTCTGATAATTATCATAAATATATCCTATTACAAGTTGCTGTTTTTCTCCGGGAAGATATGTTACCTTACCGTTCAAGGTATAATCAAGGAATATGTCTTGGTACATCTTGCCCACACGCTTGTCCCGTTTATTGCGGTAAAACGAACCTTTCAAATCCGCATTTAGCTTTTCATTGCAGGTATATCCTATTTTCTGCAAAAAATCCCAAATGTTGTATCCGTAGACCGTGGTGGAACCGGCATCTGCCTGCTTCTCTGCCGAAGAACCGTCACTTCCTTCCGTTACGGTGGTCTTACCTACCTCATCACCTATCTCATAAGTATCTTTTGTACGATAGGTAAGGCTGGTATAAGAAGTAAGACGATTTTTCTTCACACCGGTAGAAGCTGTATATTTCTGTCCGTTGGAACCGGCATAACGTGCATTCAAATTTCCGCTAAAGGGACGATTGGCGGTCTTTGTAATGATATTGATGACTCCACCCAATGCATTGGAACCATAGATTGTGGACTGGGCTCCCTTAATGACTTCTATACGTTCGATATCGTCTACATTGAACGGGTAAAATCAACATTATGGTCGGCTCCTTCCCCACTTACGCGTTCGCCGTCTATCAAAAACAGCATATACTCTCCACTCCATGCCTTGATAAGATATCTCAGGCATCTGACTCATGGAATTATACCCAATCTGCAAACCCGGCAGTTCGTATTGCAGCAAAGTTTCGACATTCATCGGATTGAGTGCCTGAATCTCCTTTTGAGATATTACACGCGTCAGTACAGGTACCTCTTTCAACGGTTTTGCAACAAACGAACCGGTTACCACTACATCATTCAGTTGATTAGAAGAAGGAACCAATCGGATATGCAGTCGCGGCGGACGTACAGCCGGAACCGCTTTTATTTCCTGAGATTCGTATCCTATGAATGAAACCAACAGCGTATATTCTTTCGCATTTTCCAAACGGATAACAAATTCACCGTCGCTATCCGTACCTGCTCCGAAAGTAGTTCCCAGCACCCTAACCGTAGCTCCAGGCATTGGCTGCCCGTTTTCATCTACGACATCTCCCAATATGGAATAGCGATAACGGTTGCTATCCCTTTCGTCCACTTCCTCCGCAAAGACAGTGGGCACTGCCGCTGCCAGACAAAAAAAGTAAGGAACAAAGAACCCGTCTCATTCTTATTTAATCGGGATAAATTCGTAATTGAATGTAACAAAACCGCTCTTATTCGTTTCAGAGTTTCCTGCAACTGTAAATTGAAGCTTCGCCCAACTGCCGTCCTTACACTTCAAAACTATCACATGCATTGTCGGTTCATAAATAGTAGGAGGCATACTACCTGTCTCCGTCTTTTTCACCCAACTGCACAACACTTTGTTCACAGTTGCAGTCTTGGCGTAACCGACGTTGCCTTGCATCATTTTGCTCATATCGGTGATGATGGCATATTCTTCATCCTCGTTTGTTATGTTTTCATCCGCTTTATAGTCTCCTTCAGGCAACTCCGTAATTTCATTCATATTTGTTTTCTCCGTATCGAAAACCATGCCACCGTTTGTTTTTATCTCATAACGGTGTATGGCGATATGCCATTCGATACCGATAGTTTCCTTCGCTTTTGGCTCGCTTACCGAACCATCCGTATAAATCCATTCGCTTGTATCCGGATGTATTTCCGTTTCTCCGGTTTTCAGATTTACATAAGTCCATTTATCATAGGCAGATACATCCAGATTCGTTTTCGTACCTCCAACTCCGTCTCCCCATTGACTACCCTTATTATCGTCATCACTGCATGCTGCTCCTAATAAACCGATGGCCGCCATGACCAATACATCTTTAATTTTCATTTTAGCTTATTCCTTTTTAGCGTTAATAAATTAATTTTCACGCTGCAAAGTTAGATCGCACAGGTAGCTGGCACAATACCGATAAATAACTATATTAAAAACAATAATACCCACAAATAGTAAAAAAGTGAAGGTGTGTCGTAATGCACGATGCACCTCTTTTTGTTCATCACTATACAAATCTGTTCATTTTCTTTAAGCTGCGATCTTTTGAAGATTTCTTTGATTTATGTGTTCCCAGCATCTAAAAACAGCAGTTGTAAGTTCATAAAACAGTCTAATCAGCCAGTTCATACCTTCTTTTGTCAGTTTTGCACACATCTTTTTTATATTGAAGGCAATGGCTAGGAAGGCAAAGTCCATGAAGACCTTGTCCTTTCCAAAATGTCGGAAACGTTTGTAGTTCA
>ENA-OQJP01000196-OQJP01000196.1-human-gut-metagenome-genome-assembly--contig:-NODE-196-length-22299-cov-14.054844_pt1 | contig 22299 bp, 28 predicted proteins | sample MGYA00242611_ERZ504778 | MGnify/ENA primary metagenome ERZ504778 (study PRJEB26092, sample SAMD00036349) | human gut metagenome | host: Homo sapiens | study: EMG produced TPA metagenomics assembly of...
AGCATTGCACGCATATATGTAGTCCTCAAGTACAGCCTCAAGCGAGTGCTGCATATCAGACACAGCTGTATAGCTACGCTGTTTTGATGCTTTGATTTCTTCCGCTGTCTTATCTACATTTTGTGGGTTTGACAATGTGCCGTAAGCAAGGGAGCAGTTAAACTCAATCTGTCTTTTTATTTCGTTTAGTCCATTTGAGTAGTTATCATCACGCAAAGTCGGGTTAAAAACTTCATAAAAAGACTTATCTTTGTTATCGTCTGCATCAATGTTAAATTTGCGAAACAATCTATCACGGGTTGACGGTGTTCCGAGCGTATCTTCGCCCGGTCGCTGTCGAAGAACTTCTTCGCCGGCATCAACTGCAAGCTCGCCGCCTTCAAACTCCCACAAATATCTGTCCCACTGCAAGTCAGCCTCATTAAGCAGCTTAATTGCTCGGCTGTAAACAGACACACCTAAGGGACTGCCACTTTCGATGTTATTAGCAAAAGGTACAGACCAAAAAGCAAATAAAGGACGGTCAACATCATTGATAACTATGTATGGGTCAATTCTCGACCACATATCGCTGTCAAGACTTTCAGGATTTATTTCCGCCCCGATGTTGTCGGGACTGGATGAAACAAAAAAGTGACTTTCGATTGTGTGTGATTTGTTTTCGTAGCTGTAAGTCTGCTTTTCAACTCTTGTGTAATAGTTCTTGCCTTTGACCTCTTGATTAAAAAACACGGCAGCGGTTATTATGCCGTTGCTGTAATTAAGAGGGATAAACTTGTCCTGCGTGATGCAATCGGGGAGGATTACACCATTACGAACATACGGTTTAAACATTATGCCGCCGACCGCACAACCTGCCTCAAGCCTTACTCTGAGCTGTTCAAGCAATCTTTCATACTGTTCTTGTAAATAATCCGCACGCTCTGAACCCGTTATTTCGCTCTCAAATTCAATCATAATTAACCGTGCAAATTCGGACGCTATCGTTGCACCGAGGTTAAGTGTCTTGTTGTGGCAATCTTTGCTCCAAGACGGCTCATCGGCATATATTTCAAGCCATACTTCCATAGCCTCTTCCATATTATCAAATTGATAATTACTCGTAGCGTTTTCGGGGTCAAGTTTGTTTACAATACTCCTTAACCAACTTAAAAACACATATTTAGCACGCCTTTTCAACTGCTCACCTCCTTGTATTTAAATTCACGCTTTAGGACTGTATAAGCAAAATAGCGTATATCGTCCATTGCGTGGTCATTTTCCTTAACTACTTTGTCAACCTCAGCTTTATCGTCCCAGCGGTACATTCCGAACTCCTCTTGTGATGCCTTGCACTTAACGCCGATTTTAATTCTGCCGTCGGTCAGCATTTGGCTTGTAGTTCGGATACCGTTTATGACATCATTTTTCGCTGACTTAACAAAAAACTTGCCGTGTCTTTTGATCGTAGCTTTAAAACTGGCGGCGGACGGGTCAATTATCACACGCTCTATATAGCGGTCACCTGCAAGTTTTTCGAGTTCCGCATAATGCTCTTCGTCAGTTCGCTGATAACCCTCTTTTCGGCTGTTGTAGTAGTATTCATCAACACGGATTGCCTCGTTGTCAGTTACGCACCACAGTCCCATAGAGCAAGGGTTAATAGTACCGTAGTCCATTGATATGTACCACCGTCCGACAAGCTCATCAGGGTTGCCGTCCCACAACTTTTCCTTGATGTGGTCGTTGTAATCCTGATAAACAAGACCTTCTGCAATAACCCACTCACCAAGAATAAAGCGGCGGTAAAAAGTGCCTTGATAAAGGCTGTAATACCGCTGTTTCACCTTATCGGATAATGATAGGTTATCGTCCATTAAAAACTTGAGCCTTAAAGCGTGCTTTTCAGAAGCCTTTAAAACCCACTCACGATAAAACCAATGGTTAGGGTTATCGGGGTTGCAATTGAACCAAAACCTTGCACCCTCAACCGAGCAACGGGCAAGAGCCTGCTCAACAAATGACCTTGGCATCAGAGCAACCTCATCGAAGAGGACACCTGCAAGCGTAACACCCTGAATCAAGTCCTGTGAGCTTTCATCTTTACCGCCAAAAATGTAAAATGTATTAGATTTGCCGTCTTTGCTGATTATCAGCAAGTTTTCCGACCGTTTATCCTTTATGTCATAGCGATGTTTGAGCATATTGATAAGAGGCTTAATAACATTTCGTCTGCAAGAGCCTACGGTTTTACCGCAAATAGCAAAGTTACAGTCAGCGAATGTTGCCATTGCCCAAAAGATAAAAGATATACTCATGCTTACGGTTTTTCCCGAACGAACTGATCCGTCTGCAATTATCGCATCATATTTATCCTTTATCCCGTCAACTTTCCACCAGCTAAGTACTTTTAGCTGTTTTCTCGAAAAAGGCTTAAACTTCATCCTTAAAAGCCTCCTCGCCTGCCCCTTCAAGTGCCTCAATCAATCCGTCATCAATGGTTGTTACTGTTTCCGGTTTAAAATAGTCGGCATACAGTTTGATAGCCTGTGTGTCGCCGTTTCGACATTTATTTATAAGTGCCTGCCGAATTGCCGTCAGTTCGTCGTTTTCATATTTCGTAATAAGAGCATTTAATTTTTTTCTGAACTCTCTTGACTTAACAACTCCATAGGACAGAGCAAGTGACTTTAAATCTTCAACAATATTAAATTCCTGCTTCGTGTTTGTTTCTTTGAGCAGTTGTTCAAGTTTTGACAGCTTATTCATTTTGCACCTTCTTTCTTTTTTGCATAAAAATAAACACCCGTTAAAAGGTGTTTAAAAGCATTTTAATGTATATAAAAAACAGCGGTTTGTGGTGTTAATTTTAATGTCAGCCATATGAACTAATTACCGGAGGGATTATCCATGAACGAACAAACCGCTGTTTTTAACTTGGGTATAGCTTCGCCATCCGCTAACCTGAGGTTATCGGTGACTTCGCCGTATGTCAGCCGTTGCATCGGGTGGAGACGAATCAATCCGCCGTCTGTTCGGGCATTTGTTCGGTAAACGATACTGTAAGCTCAGTCGGCTCACTTGCAAGGGTAATTTTGACCGTTGCTTTCTTGTATCGTTTCTGTACTTTCACAATTTTATCTTTATTCTCAGCCAAAAATCCGCTGACTGTTTCGTAACCGTCATCAGTGAATTTAAGCACCGAGGGAGTTTTCAAAAGTTCGCTCAAAGTCAAAATAAACTCTGATTCTGTGTCCGTAAGAGGGATAGGGCTTGTTCCACCTCCGAGCAATCTAATAATGTTCGGAATGCCCTTAAACACATAATATTTTGACCACTCGTAATCCATACGAACGAAAACATAGCCGTCAAAAAGTATATGCGGTTGGGTTATCCACTTGCCTTTTGAGCGTATCAGTTTGTTTTCAATCGGCACAATGGCATCATAACCACGATGTCGGAGCTGTTCCGCAACAGCATGTTCTTGTCCTGTGTTTACATACAAAACATACCACTTGATGTTCATCATCCTTGCTCCTTTGCTTTGAGCTTGTTGATTTCATCCATAAGCTCGTTGTAGAGCCGTGGGTTACTTTTCTTGATAGTGTCATAAAGCAGGCTCTGATTTTCCTCGAGGGCAAGACGCTTGTCTGACTTGACATCCGTGTCGGTCTTACGCTTGTATGTTACTGCTCTCGCAAGGGCAGTAGCCTGTCTTAAAAGGTCTTCGGCAGACACTTTATCGAATTGTCCTTCGTCAAGTTTTGATATGGCATCAAAAACCTTTTGTGATGCCATTCTCAAAATAGCCTCTGCAGGGTCAATTTCAGGATAACGCTCGGTTTCGGTGAGTATCATTCTGAAATTTTCCTGTGCGATTCGTAACTGCTGAGCGTTCGCCAAAAACCTTGATGCGTAACGGCTAACTGCTGCCTGTGACAGCTGTTCGCCGTTATCAGCAAGGTATGACACAATTTCACGATAGGTCTGTCCGCTGACAAGCATCTGATCTACGGTGTCCTTGAGGTCAGGAGGCAATTTGTCGATTTTTCCGCAAGCTCTGCGGTTGTTTCTGCCCATAGCTAAACCTCAATCGAGTTATCGGTAACAGAACCTTCGAGGAGCTTAATGCCCTTTGATGAGAGTTTTGCCTCAAGTTCTTCATACGGAACATCTGCGATGTCGGCAGGTTCTTTGTTTTGATATGACGGAGCAAAATGTATTCCGACAAAAAGAGGTAATTAACCGATGACAAAAAGTCATGCTCCGAAACATTCCCGATTGCGTACTTAACATCGGACAGTTTTTCATAATTCACATGAAGTATGTTAATAGTTCTCAAAATCTGTCCGTTGTTCTGAACAAAGTTTCTTGCCTTGATTTTCTGCATATATGCCTCAGCATCGTTAGTCATTATTATTACCTCCTCTTAAAAGCTCCAAAATGAGCTTGTTTTGTGTCTTTATTTCGTCCTTAACTTCGTTGATAGAGTTGTAGTAATCTTTTTTGGTCAAACAGTTTTCCTTTATTTGCTCAACATCAGTTTGCAACTTACCGATAGATTTGTTGACATCGGTTTTAATATCTTTTAATTCATCTTTCGTAACATATGACAGCTGAATTTCTTTGATTTCCTTGTCGTGTCTATCCGCTTCGTTAATTGTCCTTTTAAGAAAAAAACTGATAATAGCAATAGCTCCCGAAATGATAAGACCGAAGAGCCACCAAGTGTCTGACGCAAAGTTCATAAAAACTACTCCAAAAAATAAGGTATCATTAAGTCTGTAACTTAATAATACCTTATAAAACCGTACTCCCGTAGAGGAAGAATATCCTATTTTTCTTCATTGTTATATATCATCAAAAATACTTAACTGACCGTCAAGATTACCGTTTGAGCATATGATTCTCACATACCTTTCAGACAAATCATACTCTCTTGCGAGCTGACTGCTGTTGTATCCATTGTACTTCGCCTTGATTTCAGCATTGCGTTCAAGTTTTTGTAACTCGCTGTATTTTTGGATATATATTGTATCTCCACCAAATGTTTGACAGAGTTTAATATAGCTTTCAATTCCTATTATCTCCGCTATATCCCTTTGAGTGCCTACCAAATCATCAAGATTTATTTTCACCAGCCTTCCTCCTTTGAGCACTGTCAATGTACTTTTTAAGTTTTTCAATCAAGGTTATGCCCTGATTATATGTCAGCCACCTAAAAGGCTGCTTTGATGTACAGTCAATTTTTAACTCTTTCTTTATAATACCGCAGAGTCTGTCGCCGAGTTTAGCTGTGGTAGGCTCGGTATCGTATTTTTCAAGCTGGTACATCAACTGCCACACTTTGCGTTTCTGACCGTCTGACATTTTTCCTCTGCCGCTGTCCTCGTATCTTTTCTTCTTATACGGTTTCGGCGGCTCTGTGAGGCTCTGCAATTTCAGCCTTTCGGCAAGTTCTGCGACAACTGTTCGGTATTCGTTTTCATCAAGAGTGCGTATGCTCTCCTTTTGAGTAAGACGATAAACAATCGTGTGCAGCATATCGTTTTTGTTGCCCGATTCCAACACACCGAGCCGTGCCGCCATTGCGTATATTCTTTGTGTCTGCTGTGGCTTTAACAAATCAATCACCTCAGCTTAAAGATATCTTTGTGCTGTCCTCAACAACAAAACTGCTCTGTATCTTCATTAGGATATCGTCAATATGACTTTCGTCCATACAGTTGACGGTCAGCAGGTTTTTGAAGTCCTGCCATACAGCCGCCTCTGAAATGAGGTAGGCATACTCTTTTGCATCGTCCTCCGAAAGGTTTGTGAACTTTAAAATGTTGTTTACATCCTTATCGTAGTTAATGCCCTTGCATTTTTTGACAAGCTGTTTGCGTTCGTCATCAGACACGCCGTTCATCTGTTCAATAACTTCTTTGACGGTGCATCTTACAAAATTGCCCTTCCACAAACCGATGAGCATTCTTTTTGCCGGAGCAGAGAGGGAATATTCTGTCTTTTCCGTAACCGCATCTTTGTATGCTTTGCCAAAAATTGAGAGCAAAAATGAGTTGTATGTAATTTTGAGAGATTCCGAAGTTACCGCTGTAAGCTCTGATTCTGTGCCTGCGTAATGGACACTTTTATATTTGGTGTTTTCAAGGTCTTCCGAGCACTGCATAATAATCTCTGCTTCGAGCTTGTCCTTGCGTGCTTTGAGTTTGCTCATATCTGCTTTAATGCCTGCAAGCTCATCAATCTGCTTTTTAAATCAGTCATTTGTTTTATCCACCTTTGCAAGTAATTTTTCGGCACATTTGCGGCAGATGATAACATTATCTGCAATGATTACATTTTCAACTGTACCGCAAAAGCGACAACAGGGAGCAGACGGTTTAATTGTAACAGTGCCGTCTGTACTTGTTTCAATGTCAACAGCATTGCCCGGAAACAATCCTGCTTCGCCTCTTATCTGCTTTGGCAGAGTAATAGAGCCGTTTTTACAGATTTTCTTTGATGTTTTCATATAAATTGACCTCCTGTTCAATATGTATTGTTGTCCTCACTCTGCATTCATACGGACTTGTGACCGTTCCCGTTGGCGGAAGTTGCATTAAGGTGAGCGGATTATCTCCGCTCATTAACCTCTTTTATTGCACATATAAAGCCTTCTAAAGTTCTATCTGCAAAAGTTTTGCCCATATTTTTTTCGAGCTTTTTTATAACTTCAATTGTTAATGACCCTATTTTTCCAAGAATATCGATAGCATTTCCTGTTACAACAGAGTCGGTTGTTTTGTCAGAATTTTCAACCGAAATTATTACTACCTTTTTTTCACAAACAGCGGTTTTGGCTTTTTTAGCAAACGAATCTATTATCGCACCACTCAATTCATTTCCAAATTCAACTGTGTAATCTTCCATTTTTATCCCTCCGAAATTTAATAAAGTTCAATGCTTTTGTTATTAGCAATAAAATGTTTTTTCATTTTCTCAAAGTTTGTCCAATATGGTAAATACACATCATAGCCAAACTTCTCTTTGAGTTCCTGCTTAGCTTTCTTGCTACGAGCTCCGTAAAGTTTGCAATCTTTTTCGGTAACTACCGACTGTCTCTTACAGCAACAAAATCTCCTGCGTTCTTCGCAGTCCTCCATAAGCCACTTGCCACGAAATTCATCGTTGATATAAACTGCAATAACATTTTGAAATCGTGATTTTTGAGTGAGGTTCAGAGATACTTTATATCCGTCAATTTTGAGATGTACATACGGACTCCATACAGATGTAAGGGCTTCGTCAACCTTTTTCCACTCTTCTGCGGTCATTGTTACCCCTCCTTTTACTCTTTTTTACCTTTCGGCTTTCGCCACGGATCATCCAACCGACCCATACAAGCAGGAGCACCATAGGCACAAAGCAAATTTCTCCGCCTGCTGTAAAGCTCCTTGTACCCATTTGACCGAATGCGGCGGTCATTACTACTCCCGTGCTGAACCCTGCGGCGAGCAGTAACACGATTTTTCTTAACGACATTTAAAATCCCTCCGAATATTATTTAAAACACCTTGATACGCATAGCTTTTGCCATTGCGATTAAGCCTTCATAGGTGATGTTTCCGTTGTCAACGGCATTTCCAAAAACATTGCTTGCTCCTCTGATGCCCTGTTCAGACCTTGCAATGCCAAGTAAAAACTTACTGCTCGTTCATCGGACTTAACGGCAGGAAACAACAGCTCAATGTCGCTGTTTTTAATTGCTGATGTATGCCTTACTTCGGTAAGTTTTGTACGGTTACGAATCTGAGCGAACGCTTCTTTGCTTTTGCCGGTATTTGTAACGGTTTCAATGTTTCCGACAAGGCAAATACCAAGCTGTGGGTTGCTATCAAAAAAGCTCTGATAGCCTCAATGGTTTTAATCGGCAGATGCTGTGCCTCATCAATGATGAGTACCTTGCGTTCACCTTCAAAGCTATCTGCAAGTCTTAACCACATTTCATCTTTGCGACCTGTTGCGGTGATTTTCTGTGTTCTGCAAAGCAGTTTTAAAAAGGCACTCAAAGTTACCAAGCAAGGATTTACAGACACATAAATCGCAGTAGCCGGATAATCTTCTGCATACTTTTTACAAGCCATTGTTTTTCCTATGCCTGCATCGCCACACTCAATTGCAAGACCGCCCTTAAGATGACACAAGCGGATTGTATCATAAACCTCTGAGCTTATGCTTGTAGGCTTGTAGCTGTTAAGCACCTGAGCTGATTTGAGATTTTCTGCAGCGGCTTTTGTTTCAAAAGTCTCTGTTAAAAACTTTTCAAAATCACTTAAATTACCGTTATAACGGTTGTTCAAGTAGGTTGACAAAGTCGCTGCTGACTTTCCGAGAGCTTTTGCGGCTTTGGTTTGTGAGCCGCACTCTTCGATAAAGTTCCTTAATTTCTCCTGTAATTCAGGATTGGCTGACATTACCGACATTTATTATTCCTCCTTTTGTCGCTGTTCAAGATTTCTTATCATTTTTGCCTTATCTATCGTTACGATATTCGACTGACCAACTGCCATAGGCAACTGCTCTGCCGTTTCATCGGCACGGTGTACTGATATAACCTTCGGATTGATTTCCTCGGCATTTGCTTTGTTTTCCTCAGCGGTTGCAAGCACAAGATTGAGTGCTGTTTCTTTGCCAAATGCTGTAATCTGACTTGCCTTGAGTTCCTGTTTAGTGAGTTTTTCAAGGCTCTTAACCTTACGGAGTGCCTGAGCAACTGCATCTTTAGATGCTCCGTAGGCAAGGACTGCTTCATTGTCTGTTGGAGCGGTCATTATGTAGTTATCATCAAGGTCATAAATTCTGACTTCCGAAATATCTTCCGGGTCATATCGACAGTAAACAGATTCTCCAAAATGATTTAAAATAAGGTCATCATTGTAGTAATCAATTTTCTCGCCTGCAACAGTAAGATGTACTCCACGCCTGCCGACTTTCTGACTTCTTGTGCTTCTCATTAACATCAAGTTGAGGTCAAGTTCTGCGGCGACTCGTTTTTCTTTAAGTTGTTCTCTGTAAACCTGCATTCGGCTTTTACCGCTGTCTGAGCTTACCGCTCCGCTATATGGTTTTTCATTCATATAGTAGGTTAAAATGTCCTCAACTGCCTGAGTGAATTCATAATCCGTGGGTATGTTGTCGGTGTCCCTGATTACCTTTTTAAGTCTTTCCGGTCGTTCGACTACATTACCGCCTGTATAAGTCGGAAACAGTCTTGAAAGTCGGTCTTTAACATCTCGAAATCGTCTTTCAATAATCTTTGCCTTCGCATTTCGTACGATAGCATTTGTCATTTTAATGCCCAGCCGTTCAAAAACAGGCGGCGGTGCAAACTTGTCCTTTTGACTCTTTTTCAATCTATGACCAAGTCCGCCGACATCGAATGTCAGAAACTCTCGACCGTTATCTACATATATGTTTTCGGGTATGCCGTACTTAACTATGCCCTTTCGTAGAGCTATCAATGTAGCCTGCGATGACGGTGCATCGGTCACATAACAGCCTGTAAAAATACCCGAACGAGCATCAAAAAACGCTGTAAGATAAAGCCTGTGGATACTTCCGTTTTCTCCCTTTGTCTGCACATCAAATGTGTGGTTATCTGCAATCCACCATTCGTTTGACGCCATTCCTTCGTATGTCCTGCGTATGTACGGAGCACACCTGTCCCTAAAGGCTTTCATACCTTGCCGTCCCATAATTTCAACAGGCTTAGGTATTGCCGTTTGTACTTTCCTGTAAAACGATGCATAAGCAGGGAGAGGTAACAGCTGTGGAGCTTCTCGCTTAATCCACATTTCGGTGTATTCATAGCACGCCTGTATAGGGTGCTGTGCCTCATCAAGATAAAAACTTAAAAAGCATTGCCACACTTCTTCAGGAATTGACGATGTACCTTTTTTCCAACTTCCACGATTGTCAAGCAGTCCTGCAAGATCATCGGCTTTTAAAGCCTTTTTTTTCCGGTACAAAATGCCCTTTGATATGTTAAGATCGGGGTTAGCAACCTTTTGTAGTTGCACAAATTTTTCGGTTGCAGGTACTTTTTGTAGCTTTGATGTTGCACAATACTCATCCCAAGCGTTAAGTATTCTTATCCACTCGGCAATCTCTTCACGCTGTACCGCCGAAAATTCATCAAATTCCTTGTGGGATCGCTCCGTCTTGCGTTCGGGGAGCAAATCCTCAGGAATTGCTATTGCGTGCGATTTGTAGTATTTGAGTTGTTCGGAGTGGGATAGTTCGTTTAACGGTATTAAATACTTTTTGCGGTTGTTTTGATTAAAAGATACTTCACTTTTAAGCGAACCATCCAAAACAATCCTTTTAATATATTGAGTAGAACATCCTTTTAACTCTGCAACTTCCTTAACATTAAGATAAATCAAAAAATCACATCCTTTTGACCTGCCATCATCAGAGCAGGGAGGTCATTTCCTGCTGACCGCCTTGCGGCGGTTTCGGCTTAAAAATCAAACATTATTGATATTGATTCACCATAAGTTGAATAATAGTCTGTTTCTACTGCTTTAATCTGAGATTCATTAAGCTGTCTTAAATCGTCAAAATTTATTCCGTATTTTCTGAGTATTTTTTCAAGTTTTTCGGTTTTAGTTAAATTTTTCCTTTCAAATAAATCTAATCTTTCCATAAGTCCTCCTTGATGTGACATTCCTTATTTGTGTAGTGCGTACATTCTTCAACTGTGCAATCTCGTGGCTGTCCCGTATCAAGAATGTAGTAACAAATCCAATAGCCTTTGTAGCTGTTACTGTTTAGTGGTCTGCGGTGTCCGCACCCTTTACAGCGAGGGTTCACTTTATTACACAAAATGCTCTCTCCATAAATTCTTTGGCAGCGGCATTTCTGCTTGCAAAGTAACTGCCGCTGTAAGGATCTCCGTCGCTGTCCAGCCACCACACAACCCACGGTTCAACTGCATTTGGATTGTGAGCCATTACAACACGATTGTTTATGTTTCCGATTATTTCATACCTGTTAATTGTTTTGCCTATCATTATTAAGCCCCCTTACAAAGTTCATCGAGTGATACTTCAAGTGCCTTTGCAATTTCAAAACCGACTAATACAGATGGGTTTCTTATGCCTTTTTCAATTTGATTTATCATTGCAGGAGTTACGCTCGCCGCATGAGCAAGCTCTACCTGTGTCAGATTTACTTTTTCTCTGACTTTTTTTACATTTGCTCCAAAATTCATGGTGTACCTCCTTGTTTTATAAAATTAACTGTGTTAAAATTAACTTGCTTAATTAACACAGTTATATTGTACTTTACATTTGTAATGTAGTCAAGAAAAATTACTTTACAAATGTAAAGTTTGGAGAGGTGTACAAATGTTTAGTGATATTTTTAAGCAACTTATACAAGATAGCGGTTTGACAGTTTACCAAATTTCTAAAGATACTGGGATTAGCGAATCTCTTATGAGTCATTGGAAGAGTGGTAGACAATTACCCAAGTATGATAGTTTAAATACACTTGCGGATTATTTTAATGTTTCCGGTGACTTTTTATTAGGACGCACAGGTAATAGAAACACAAATTTAAAAAATGACAAGCACCATGATTCAAATTCTCAATCACATAAGACAATAATTTTGCCGTATTACAGGACACCTGCATCAGCTGGCTCAGGCTCTTGGCTTTCAGATGATATGCCTATTGAATATACCAATGTTCCAAAGACTGAGGAAACACTTTCTGCCGATTTTTTGCTTGAAGTACGAGGGGACAGTATGCAACCAAAATTCTTAGATGGCGACCGTGTCCTTGTTCAAAATTCCGAAAGCATATATGAAGAGGAAATAGGAGTTTTCGTTCTTAATGGCGAATCTTACATAAAAAAGATGGGCAGAAATGAACTTATTTCGCTTAATTCTGCATATAAACCTATACAATTACACGAATTTGATGAGATTCGGTGCGTAGGCAAGGTGCTGGGTAAGGTGGATTTGTAATAATTTTCATTATCGTGCATAATAATTCAAATTCAGATTAAAAATAGTTTTCCACATTAGAAAACCCGAAATGTTAAAAAATATAGATTTTATCGGAATAGCAACAAGGTTGCCTTTGAGCACTTGATTTGTTGCCTTTGATTTGTTGCCTTGAAAGTCTGTGATGTACCCTAAAAATTGAATAAAAAGCCGATTTAAAGCCCTTTTAAACGCTTTTAAAAGGTTATTTTTAAAAAATTAAAGCCGAGCAGATTCACAAATTTTTCGTGATTTGCTCGGCTTTTTTGTTTTCGCACTAAATAAAAAAACAAGCTGTTTTTTCAAAGTGTAATTTCTTTTTACACCTAAAAAACGGCTTGTTTTCTACATTTTCAGATTTTTAACTTTTTTTAACGGCTTTTTACGGTTTTTCCTATTCTCTCCGAAAACTTACAGCGTCAACGGTTTCTGAATTCAGACACGAATATGATTTCTTAAAATGCAGAGAAGTAAACGATTTTCACCATGCAAAAGATGCCTATCTAAATATTGTTGTCGGCAATGTGTATAACGAACGCTGTACACACAACAAGTCCATATTTATCGAAGGTTTGAAAACCAAAGCTTATAGCCTGAACAAAATGTTCAGTTTTAATACACCGAACGCATGGTCAATTGATGATAATAAGTCAATCAAAATTGTCAGAAAGACTATGAACAAGAACAATATCCGTTTTACAAGGTATGCATTTACTCAAAATGGAGGCGATCAAAATAACGGAGGATTTTTTAAAAGAAATCTTTTGAAAAAAGGAAATGGACAGGTGCCTGTAAAACAGAACTCGGCTTTATCAGATATTGAAAAATATGGTGGATATAATAAGGCTTATGCTTCATATTTTTCGTTTATAAAATATGAAGACAAAAATGGTAAGGAAATGCGTCGTATAGTTGCAATAAATGCATATACGCATTTATTATATGAGGCAAACCCTGAAAAATATCTAAGTGAAACTTTTGGATTGAAAAAACCTGTGGTATTGATTCCTGTTGTAAAACGTGATGCTTGTATTGAAATTGACGGTTTCAGAATGCATATAAGTGGCAAAACGGGTAGTAGAATAACTTTCAAACCTGCTATGCAGTTAACAGTTAGTTATGATACAGAAAAATATATCAGAAATGTCGTTAAGTTGAATTCCAAGCCTGAAAATTACAATATTACAGAGCTTGACAAAGTGAGTACCGATGAGAATATTGAGTTATTTGATATTTTAACCTATAAAATGACAGATACAGTTTTAAAAGTTAAATTTGGTGATATGGGTGTTAAAATCGCATCTCATCGTGATGCTTTTGAAAAACTGGATATTAGAAAACAATGTTTTGTTCTTACAGAAATACTCAAAATCATACATTGTAATGCTGTTTTAGGAAATCTTACGTATATTGGTGAGGGTAGTTCTTCGGGAAGAGTTGGTTTAAATTCCGTATTGTCGGAGGTTAAAGGTGTAAAGTCGATTTATCTTGTTCATCAGTCGGTAACAGGTTTGTTTGAGAAAAAGATTGACTTATTAAATATGTAAGTTATCAGAAAAGAGGATATTTAGATGAGTTGGAGAACGGTAGTAATTACGAAAACATCCAAGCCGGATTACAGCATGGGACACCTTGTTGTGATTGATAATGATTTGTGCGAATTTTATTGACAATCATTATACAAATGTTATAAAATAACCTTATAGATTTGCCGTGCACAGTATAGTGGGTGCATTTTATTCCCAATTTGAGGTTTGAGGTTTGAGAATAGTGTAAATCTATAAGGTAGTAAAACTCTGCTGTCTCTGCCGTTGGACTACTGTGTGTTTGAGAATAGTGTAAATCTATAAGGTAGTAAAACAAAGCAATCTTCCTGTTGATACTCATATTTGTTTGAGAATAGTGTAAATCTATAAGGTAGTAAAACGACATTGCACCTTTCTTTTCTACCAATTGAGTTTGAGAATAGTGTAAATCTATAAGGTAGTAAAACATTATCTTAATATATCACTCTCGGATGATGAGTTTGAGAATAGTGTAAATCTATAAGGTAGTAAAACGTACAGTTTTGCACGGCACAACCTCAATGCGTTTGAGAATAGTGTAAATCTATAAGGTAGTAAAACTGCTCCAGAAAAATAAGGTATCATTAAGTCGTTTGAGAATAGTGTAAATCTAATTAGGGTACAAATTTTACTCGTTGACTGTGAAAAAACAGCATTGCAAAAAAACAATAAGGCACATAACCGTAATCACTTTCGGTTATGTGCCTTTTGTAGTTTAATAAGTTTGTTAAGAATACCACGATTGATTACAGTCCAAAACAAGGAAGATTTCAGTGCGTTAATTCCAAAGTAAGTTCCACCATGAAAGTTACTTTGAAAATTAACTATTTACTTTTTTGTTTAAGTTTGCGGTAAATATGAATTGTATAATCCGTTATATTGTGTTATTATGTAGTAAAATGGTGTGCAACATTGGTGTTTTGAAAAAATTATGTTGCTGAAATTAAACTTGAAATAACTGACGGGTGGCATATGGTTCGCAAAGTTGACAAAACAAAGCTTCTGACTGTTGTCGGGATAATTATATTCCTGCTTGGAGGTGCGGTGAGAATTTTTTCTCATCTTACTTCCTCGGCGGACAATTATATTGAAAATTTTGATGTTATTATCTTTTCGGGGCTTATTATAGGCTGGGGTGTGTCTGTTGCATATCGCATTGTTCAGAAGAATATACGAATCTGCCTTGTGATATCTGCGGCGCTTATGCTCTTGTGGATGGCTCTTCGTGCCATAAAATACAACAGCCCTGCCGACATCAACACATACGGACGGTATCTTTGGTATTCATATTACATAGCAATGGTGTTTTTGCCGCTTATGATGTTTTTTGCAATGCTGAATATCGGTAAGCCCGAAAATACAAATAACCGAAAATATCTTTTGATTATACCTGCCGCCGTTCTTGTGCTGCTTGTTATGACGAACGATTTTCATCAGCTTGCTTTTGTATTTGAACCCGATTTTCACAATTGGAACAAACAATACAGTTACGGTCCTGTTTACTATGTAATTGCAGTGTGGATTTTTATACTTGTACTTTCGTCAATTGTGCTTTCAATAAATCGATGCAGAATTTCCGCAACACGCAAAAAGCTGTGGATTCCGATTGTAATAATTCTTGTCGCAATAATTTACACGCTCTGGAATAATCTGAATCACGGATATTCGGGACTTAGAATTTACAATGTTCCCGAGGTGTTCTGCTTTGCCTCAATTGCTCTATGGGAAAGCCTTATTCAGATAGGTCTTGTACCGTCAAATACGGGTTACGGCGATTTTTTCAATGCGTCAAATCTTAACACTCTCATATTTGACAATGAGGGCAATGTGAAATACCGCTCTAAAAACGCAACAAATGTTTCAAAAGATGTTGTTCTGCAAAACGGTAACAGTGTTGTGATTGATGAAAATATAATTCTTAAAAAGCATGATATAAAAGGCGGTAAGGCAGTTTGGACGGAAGATATATCGGCAATTAACCGAATTAACAGAGAACTTTCGGAAGTAAAAGAGCAGATTTCGGAATACAATGTAATCTTAAAATCAGAGGCAGAGCTGAAAAAACGAAGAGCGGCAGTAACCGAACAGAACAAGCTCTATGACAGTATAACCGAATTTATCCGTCCTCAGCTTTGCGACCTTGAAAATATACTCAAAAATATTGAAAACAACAGGGGAGATATTTCGGTTAATTATGCCAGTGCCTGTGTCGTTAATGTCTACATCAAGAGAATAAGCAATCTGCTCATTATGGCAAAAAGCAGAAAAATGCTGAATGCTTTTGAGCTTGAAAACAGTATCCGAGAACTTGCCGAGTACATTTCTGTTTACGGAATTTCGTGTTCGTTTTTCAGTAATGTTTCGGGAGAAATTTCAGCCGAAAAAACGATTGCACTTTTTAAATTCATCGGGATTTTTATAAGGCATATAATGAACTGCACAGATGCGTTGCTGTTTAATTTAAAAGTCAATGAGAAATTTATTGATTTAAAAATCAACTGTGACAGCAAAAATGAAATGAAAATTCCCGATGATTTACTTGACGATATTATAAAACTCGGCGGAAATGTCACCACGGAATATGACGCTGACACGCTGTTTGTGTTTGTTCGTATGCAAAGCGGAGGTGATGACATATGACATCCATCCTTGAAATGCGTTCGTTTGTTTGTGTTATATTGATGAGTGTGCAATTTGTTGTTGCCTGTGCGGCAATATACAACGCAACGCAATCTTTTCTTTATAAAATCAGGTTGTGGAAACCGATTTCAGCGGTTATAATTGCAGTAATCTCTTTGACAATGTTTTTGGTAAGCACTCATGTCTTGAGTAAAATATATTATGATAACCAAATTAATAAAATGGCTGAATTTTTTGGCAGAATGCCGTTTGCTCTGTCTGTCGGCATAACGGCATATTGTGCTGTAATGTCTGTGTACATAACGGTAAGGCTTCATCATTGCAGGAATACCGATATTACCGCAATGTCAATTAAAGAAAGCTTTGACGGCTTGCCGACAGGGCTTTGCTATTTTGACGAAAACGGACTTGTTGTATTGAAAAATAACCTTATGGAAAGCATATGCCTTGAACTTACGGGTAAATCGCTTAATGTTGCAATGCCATTCAGAGAGAAGATAAAAGAGGCTTCTCAATATGAAAATGACGGGGCATTTACAGTCAGATTAAAGGACGGCAGGGCTTTCAGCTTTTTGTTGTCGGAAACGGAAATTTTTTCAAAACCGTATTTTCAGCTTGCGGCAACCGATATAACAGAGTTTACAAAGCTTACATCAACCTTGGAATATGAAATAGGCGAGTTAAAAAAGGTTAATGCTCACCTGAAAAAATACAATGAAATGGTCTGTGATCTGACAAGAGAAGAAGAAATTCTTCGCACAAAAGAGATAATTCATGACAGACTCGGCAGTACGCTGATAACAACAAGAAGATATCTTGAAAACGGCACTCTGTCTGAAAATAACAGTAAATTACTTGAAATGTGGAAAAACAATATTTCTGTTCTGAATACCGCTGAGAATGATTGCAAAGATGAAAACTTTGCTAAGGATATTGAAAATGCCGCAAAGCTTGTCGGAATAACGCTTGAAACAGTCGGAAATCTTCCGACTGATAACAATGCGGTTGCACGGGTTCTGACTTTTGCAACAATGCAATGCCTTAACAATGCCGCAAGACACGCAAAAGCAGATAAAATGATTCTTGAAAGTCTTGACGACGGTGAAAAATATATTTTTAAATTTGCAAATAACGGCAGAAAACCGCCTCAAAAAATCAATGAGGGCGGCGGACTTTCTTCCGTAAGAAAAAAGGCGGAGCAAATCGGCGGAAGCATGAAAATATCGACTTCCGAAATTTTTGTTCTTGAAATCACAATACCTAAAAGCGAGGTGCTGCAGTATGACAAGAGTGCTGATAGTTGAAGATCAGTCAATGCCGAGAACTTTATTTGAAATGTATGTAAACCAAAGCGAAAAATATACGCTTGCGGGCTCAATAAGTAATGCCGATATGACGGATTATCATTGTGAAAATTCCGATGTTGACCTGATTTTAATGGATATATGCACTTCAATGGGGGCAAACGGTCTTGAGGCGGCTGAAAGAATAAAAGCAAAGTTCCCGAAAATTAAGATAATCATTGTTACCTCAATGCCCGAATATTCCTATCTAAAGCGTGCCAAGGATGCAGGAGTTGACAGCTTTTGGTACAAAGAGGTAAGTTCCGAACCTATTATTGAACTTATGGACAGAACAATGAACGGTGAGCGTGTGTTTCCAGACACAACTCCCAAAATTAAATTCGGCAACGCAATGAGTACGGATTTTACCGAAAGGGAGCTTGAGGTTTTGCGTGAACTGACAAGCGGTGATACAAACACGGAAATTGCCAAAAGACTTTACATTGCTCCGGGTACTGTCAAGAACTATATACAGTATATGCTTGAAAAAACAGGCTTTAAGTCAAGAACAGAGCTTGCCGTAAAGGCAAGAGAGGCGGGACTTGTAATCCTTGACGATAGAATTAACGACAAATAAATACTTTTTTCTGAATATGTGCCGTTTGGCACATATTTTTTTGCTGTTAAAACAGTATAATACAATTACAGGATATAAACTGCTCAGACGGTGAATATCTTTTGTGCAAAACGCTATCTTTGTCCGATTAATAATCAAAGACAAAGGTGCATAAAATTTATTATTTAATGACAGGAGGAAAAACTATGGAGGCAAAAGGTTCAACTTTTCTTAAAGTAACGGGAATCCTTATGATTGTATTCGGTGCTATTGCATTGATTGTGTCAATCATCGCCATTCTCGGTATCGCCGCACTTGCAGCTTTTAACGACGGTACATACGATATGACTATGCTTTATGTCGGTGGCGTTTTCGCACTTATCAGTGCGGTTGCTGAGTTTGTCGCAGGTATTATCGGCGTTATCAACGCAAAACTTCCGCACAAGGCAAATACATGTATTGTATGGGGCGTTGTTGTTGCGGTTATGTGTATTGCAGGCGAAATTATCAGCATGATAGGCGGATCACAGTTCAATGTATTCTCTCTTATCTGCGGTCTTGTTATCCCTGTACTTTACATTATAGGCGCTGTTAAGAACAAAGCATAATTATTTTATTATTTACCCCCCTTTTAATTACCCACCGTAAATATTTTTAGCACAAGGTCACAGCTGTCCGAACAATCGGGCGGCTGTGCTTTTTTTGTTTATGTTGTGAAATATGCCGTTTGGCACATTCATCTTCTATCGCAAAATTGTACAATATAAGTGAAAGATATAGGTGAAAAGGGGTGATGTCCGTTGAAGAAAATTTTGCTCAGTGTTCAGAATAATTTGCTCAGTGAGGCTATTCAAAATGCCCTTGTAAAGAAGGGAAGATTTTGTATTGAGAATGTTTCACCGAATCAAGACGGGAAAATTCTTGATTTGTGCATTGCAGAAAGAGTTGATGTTTTGCTTATGGATGTCACAAGACTTGCCGATTCAACTATTGAGAAACGGCTTGAGCTTTGTGGAAAAGTAAAGGAATATTTGCCAAGCTGTAAAACGGCTCTGCTCTGTGACGAACAGTCATATCCCGACCTTGCCGACAGGGTTAAACAGGCAAAACAATTCGGAAAAATAAGCTCGTTTTTTTATTCATCCGTAACGGCAGATTATCTTGCCGCCGCACTTGACGCACTTTAAAAAGGAGGTACTGTTTATGGGTATATTTGACAGCTTAAAAAATATGACAAATCAGACTGTAAAAAACAATGTTTCAAAGGCCGTTTCGGGAGCGGTAAACAATGCGATGCACAAAAGCAAAACATTTGTATTTGCCGATTATCCGAAAAATGCAGATGAACTCAAAAAAATGCCGGAGCTTGACTTTTCGTCACCTCTTTCAACAGCGGCATTTGCAATGCTTGTGTTGCTTGAATATGATGAAAGTCCGGAAAACACAATAGAAATGCTTAATGTATTAAAAGGACCTCAGCCGATGAACGGGATGGATGTTCAGTTTTTGCGTGACAGAATCAAGGGCAGGGGATATATTCCTCGCTCATATTTTGAGGGTTCATCCGTGAAGAACGATTATACACCGAATGTTCCGTACAAAATAACCGTTTCCGAGTATGCATATACCTATCAGAGCGAGGGTTATGCAAAGGTTCAGGTTCAGTCGTCGGGAGCAGACTCACCTCGTCCGATTGAGCTTCGCAGAAAGGGCAATCAATGGTTCTTATGGCGCAATCTTGCACTCTCCGACATACGAACTCCCGCTTCGGATGATCCTTGGGCATAAAGGAGGGATTTTTATGAAAATCAAGAAAAAAGTAAAGCGTATTTCGAGTGTTGTTTTATGCTTTCTCATGCTGTTGACAACACTTCCTATGACAGCCATAACCGCAAATGCGGCGGCTCAGGCTTATATCAAATATATCGACACCGAGGTTTACATAGGAGATGTCCTTAACATTATCGTGGGAGTAAACGGCGGCAGTACAGGCGAAACCTTTACCTATCAATGGCAGGCAAAATATCCGAGCCTAAACTGGGTTAACCTTTCCGATAAAACCGACAGACCCGACTCGAAATTTTCGGGTGTTATTACAGACCATCTTAAATTTCAGACCTACGCAGAACTTGTAGGACCTGACTCAGGGTGGAAAGATGTTGTCTTTAGATGTAAAGTAACGGGTTCAAAGAGCGGTACTTTTTATTCGGGAAAATGTAACTTTCCGGGACTTCTTGAGAAGACAGAAATTCCTACAATTGGATTTTTAGGCTTGGAGAAACCTGAACAGGGAAAAATCCCCTCAACAACGGCAACTCCGATAAACAGCACTTATTACAGCTTTGATTATATTGAGTGGTATAAGTACGAAAACAACAAAGTTAGCAGAAAGCTCGACAGCGGAGAAACTTTTGACAGCGGTATGTATTGTTGTCAGCTATACTTTAATATGAACAAAGGATATGCGGTTGCCAAGAACGCAGTATGTGGTTTGTACAACGACGACGGTCAGGCGACAATTCTTCAGGATGAAACCACAGGTCAATATTATATTTGGGCATATTACGTTGTTGCAGATAAATCACCTTCATTTTCACATCAGTTCACTGAGGCAGAAATTATGAAAGGCAAAGAAGGAACTATATCGGTTACTGCCAACAATGCCGCAAGCTATCAGTGGCAGATGAAAGTAAGGAGAAGCACAGGAAGATATGTGTGGCGCAACATAAGTGACAACTCATCCACATCAAACAAATTTTCCTTCAAGGGTACAAAAACAAATGCTTTGAGCATCAGACCGAATACGGATTTTGATGAAACTCATTTCAGGTGTGCTGTCACGGGTGAAAACGGTGATGTTATTTACAGTGTATCGGTTAAAGTTACGCAAAAGGTTAAGGCCCGTATTATACTGGATTTAAGAACGGGCGGCTTACCGGATGACACTATTACTATTAAGTTTGATGAATACACTCCTGACGGCGTCTATAATGGCAGCTATACACATGAAACGGTAAACAGTAATGCAAAACCCTTATATGTGTATTATGAAACAGTTCCGGGCAAATATGTCATTACTGTAAGCAAACCGCAATGCGTAACACGGGTATATGAAGTGAATGTTGTTAAGAAAGATGTTAACCTTGTAGTAAAAATTACTGTTCCGTATGATGTCGATATGGATGGTGTTATTAATGTTGTGGACGCAACCTTGGTTCAAAAATACATTGTCGGGCTTGAAAAATTTGACGATTACACTTTAAAAATTGCAGACACAAACGGTGACGGCACAATATCAGTTGTTGATGCTACAAATATTCAGAAGAAAATCGTGAATCTTTTGTAAAGGAGAAAGTTTATGGGACTATTTGAAAAGAAATATTGTGACCTTTGCGGTGACAAGGTAAACGCCCTCACAAGGCAAAAGCTTTCAGACGGTTATCTTTGCAGCGACTGTAAGCACAAGCTCAGTTCGCTTTCATCAGGCTGGAAAAACAGAACATTAGCAGATGTTAAAACTCATCTTGAACAGCGTGAACAGAACAGACAGAAATATTCGGCATTTGTTCAGTCGGCAAGTGCCGGTACAAACGAAAAGCTTGTTGTAGATTTTAATAACAGAAAATTCTATTTTACAATAGGCAGAGATTTTAAAAACAGCAATCCTGAAATTTTTGATTTTTCACAGCTGCAGGACTTTTGGCTTGAGCTTGGATATACAACTCTGCAGGATTCCGACCGTGACGGAATTCCTGATGAGTATGACCGCTATGATAACCGTCAGGGCAGGAACAGCGGTTTTGGCAGTCAGTTTGATACAACAAACTCATTTTCGGGGCAAAACGGTATGCTTGATGTTCCGCTTGCGCTTCAGCCGTATGTTCGTGATACAAACACATCGTCATCACCGCAAAGAATATCTTCTTTAAAAGCAAAATTCATCGTAAATCATCCGTTCATAACCGATATATCAATGTATGTTGATTCGTCAATCGGTACTGTAAGAAATGAGCTTATGAGAGCGTTTGATGACGGAATGCAGTTAATGAGACTGTGTGAACAAATAAGGAACGGTATGCAGAACAATATGGGCTATCAGCAAAGCGGAATGTCCATGCAGAACAATATGGGCTATCAGCAAAGTCGGAATCGCCCTATGCAAGAACATAGTGGGTTAT